>ERZ808054.1431-NODE-1431-length-13598-cov-4.782930_pt1 | contig 13598 bp, 12 predicted proteins | sample MGYA00380201_ERZ808054 | MGnify/ENA primary metagenome ERZ808054 (study PRJEB31490, sample SAMN06133419) | mouse gut metagenome | isolation source: Z5_2 | host: mice | place: China: Chengdu | collected 2015-05 ... | reverse complement strand
TTATAACATGTCAAGGTACAAATGAAAATCCGGGAATTTCGCTTACAAAAGGGGATTTTCATTTACAAAATGAGAATCTCGTTTACAAAAGTAGATTTTTACTTACAAAACGGGAGTCTTGGATTACAAATGGGACTCTCGCCTTGCTATTCACCTGATTTTATCTCCCGTTTGACATTAATTCATATAAAAAGTAAAATATGTCAAATATATTTGACATATAGTAAGCAATATGATACTATGCAATGGGAGGTGGATAAATGGCAAGGAACATAGCGATTAAAGTGGCACGGGCGGAGAAGGACATGACGCAGAAAGCCCTTGCGGAAGCCGTCGGTATTTCGAGGCAGACGATGAATGCCATCGAGCAGGGGGAATATAATCCGACGATTAAGCTGTGCCGTTCCATATGCCGCGTGCTTGGGAAAAGTCTGGATGATTTGTTTTGGGAAGATGAATAGGGGACGGGCCGGGGAAGATGAAGGAAGGAGAGGATGCATGTGAAAAAAGGAAAAAAGAGCCGTTTGGACGAGATGCAGGAGCAGAAAATGCTCCAAATTGAACATAACGGCTGCTGGCTGGCTTTTTTTGGTCTGTTTGCAGTCATACTCGTGCAGTTGGTATATTACGGAATGGAGGAAGCGGAACGTTTTGCCGGAGAGTGGATTGTCTTTATGTGTATGGCGTTATACCTGGTGGCAGCCTGTATCAAAAACGGGATTTGGGACAGGAGGTTACGGCCGTCATTCCAAACAAACCTGTATGCCAGTGCGGCAGGGGGACTGGTAGGGGGATTCGTCCGGTTCCTGGTGGCTTACCGCCAATGCGGGGACTTTTGGGCGGCTTTACGGATTGGGGTAATTATCTTCTTCTGCGTTTTGGTGGTATGTACGGCGGTTATGTCTTTGGGGGCTTTCCTGTACCGTAAGAGGGTGGAACGGCTGGATGCGGAAGCGGAAATGGAAGCGGGAGATGCACAAGGGGAAGAAACGGGAGGAAACGGGAAATGATAGTGGCGGAACATTTGGTAAAAACGTTTACGAAGATAACGAAAAAAGAAGACGGAATAAAAAATGGAATAAAAAACGGAATAGGAACGGGGAAAGGAACCCGGAAAACGGAAATCCGTGCCGTGGACGATATTTCGCTTACGGTGGGCGACGGGGAAATCGTCGGAATCCTTGGTCCCAACGGCGCGGGGAAGACGACGCTTTTACGCATGATGTCCAAACTGATGAAGCCCACGGAAGGCACGGTGCGGATCCGGGAAGGGGGAGAGGAGATTTCGGACGACTTGGAAGTAAAACGGCATATCGGTTATCTTTCCAACAATACCAAACTGTATGGCAGGCTTTCCCCAAGGGAGCTTTTGCAGATGCTGGGAACGGTTTACGGCATGGAGGAAGGGAAAACCGGGGAGCGGATTGGGAAAATCAGCGCCATGCTTTCCATGGATTCCTTTTTGGATAACCGGATTGAAAAATTATCCACGGGACAGACGCAGCGGGCATCCATTGCAAGGTGCCTGATTCACGACCCACAGGTTTACATTTTCGACGAACCTACACTGGGGCTGGATATTTTAAGCAGCGCGGCAATCATCGATTTCATGAAAGGGGAGAAAGAGAGGGGGAAAACGGTCCTGTATTCCACCCATTACATGGAAGAAGCGGAATATCTCTGCGACAGAATCGTCATGATTCACCAGGGCAGGATTATCAGCGAGGGGACGCCGGACGCTTTAAAAGCGGAGACCGGAAAGGGAAGCCTGCGGGATGGTTTCACCGAATTAATCCGTAAGGAGGGAATGCAGGATGAACACTAAAATCATAAAAACTTTATTAAAAAAAGAAATGCTGGACGTATTCCGTGACAGGAAGACGGTACTCATGATGCTGTTGGTGCCGGTTCTTTTGTATCCTTTGGTGTTTTTGGGAGCGCTGCAGGTCAGCGCCTGGGTTACTTCCGGCATGGAGGAACAGGAGTACCGGATTGCCGTTGAAACGGGGGACGGCGGCGCTTTTTACGGCTGGCTGGAACAGCAGGGGGCGCTTTGGGAAAAGGAATTGGAAGCAAAAAGAACGGACGGAAAGGAAGAAAAAAAAGAAGAATCAAAACCGGGTAAAGAAGCGGAAGAAGAACAGGATGCTTATAAAATCGCGGTCCTGGACGCCGCAGGCATCCCGGACCATGAACAGGCGTTAGAGAACGAAGAAATCGATGTTTATGTTTCCGTCCGCCAGGAGGATAATAAAATGCACTATGACGTGTATTATCTTGCTTCCACGGCGAATTCCCCTTATGCGGCGGGTATCGTGACGGATGTCCTTGACGGCTTCCGTGAAGAACTGACCAGAAAACGGGTTGCGGAAGCGGGAATGGATGCGGAGGAGATTTTAGAGCCCATCCTTTACGGAAAGAAGAATACCGCCAGCAGTGAACAGTCCCTGGGGAGCATGATTGGCACTATCCTTCCGTTCATGCTGATTGTCAGTCTTTTGATGGGAACCATGTATCCGGCTATCGATACTACGGCAGGGGAGCGTGAGAGGGGAACCTTGGAAACGGTGCTGACGCTTCCTGTTAAAAACAGGGACCTGCTTATGGCGAAATTCCTGACCGTGGCAGGAATCGGTATGGTTTCCGCCCTGTTAAACATACTTTCCATGGGCGGCATAGCCGCATACATGTATGCAATGATGGATTTACAGACGGAAATGGAAAAGATACGCATGGTGAAATTTTTGCCGGCAGTTTTGGTATGCATATTGGCGGTGTTTGCTTTTTCCCTGTTTTTAAGCGCCGTCACCATGTGCGTGACTTCCTTTGCGAAAAGCTACAAAGAAGCGAATAACTATATCACGCCGCTTATGCTGGTGGTGATGTTTGTGGGCTACATCGGTTTTATTCCGAACCTGGAGCTTTCCGGCGGGATGTCGGTGATGCCTGTGGCGAATATCTGTCTGCTGATAAAGAACATTATGGTGTTTAAGATTGATTACGGGGCGATTGCGGCGGTGCTGATCAGCAATGTATCGTATGCGGTGCTGGCAATCCTGTTTTTGGGCAGAATTTATGACAGCGAATCTCTCCTGTTTTCGGACGGGAAAGGGGGGCTTCAAATCTTTGAAAAACGCGGGGATATGGAAAAAGGCGGAGTGCCTACGGTGTCCGATGCGGTATTTGTACTGGCGCTTACGTTTCTTCTGATGATGTATGTGGGGGGATTTTTGCAGATGAAAGCCGGTTTGGCGGGTGTGTTCGGGACACAGATGATCCTGCTTTTGGTTCCGCTGTTCCTCGTGGTTTATACGAAAAGGGATATCCGGCGTACATACGGATTCCGGGGCGCCGGTGTACGGGGATATGTGGGCGGTGTGCTGGTTTGTGCCGGCATGATTTTCCTGAATTTAGTGGTTTCGGCGGGAATGGTATGGCTGTTTCCCGAAAGTGCGCAAAATGTGGAGACGGGGTTTTCGCATATTTTGGGCGACAATATGACGGTGGCGCTTCTTGTTGTCGCGCTTGCACCGGCGGTCTGCGAAGAAATGCTGTTCCGCGGGGTGGTGTTCCATTCCCTGAAAGGGAAATACCGTGCCGGCATATCGGCGGCGGTTACGGCGGCGTTGTTCGGGCTGTTCCATATGAGCCTTGTGAAATTCCTTCCCACCGGATTGCTGGGACTGGTACTGTGCTTTGTGGTTTGGCAGACAGGCAGTATCTATCCGGCGATGCTGATGCATTTTCTGAATAATATGTTCAGTGTGATCGTGATGTTCCGACAGGAACGGCTTGCAAGGATATTTCCGGCGTTTTTCCGGGACTCGCTTTCCGTTACGGAAGGCTTGCTTCTTGCAGGTATCGGGGGTATACTGATAGGGATTGGTATCTTTGTGATGCGTGGAAGGAGGAAGCGGATTGAACCCAAAAGTTTATGAATATGAATCCTCCATTTACCGGGCGGACGGGAAAGGGGGCGCTTACGTGGTATTTCCTTATGATGTCAGGGAGGAATTCGGCAAAGGACGGGTGAAGGTGCATGTCACTTTTGACGGGGAACCTTATGACGGCAGCGTGGTCAACATGGGCGTGAAAAACGAAGACGGGAGCATCTGCTATATCATAGGTATCCGTAAGGACATCCGGGCTAAAATAGGGAAGCAGCCGGGGGACAGTGTCCGTGTAACCGTAAAGGAACGGGAAGCGTAACGGTGGTCGGAAAAAGGGGAGCGGAAACAGAACAGGAGGAAAAGGTTATGTTATGTATCAAAAACGGTATGGTCCACGATGCCATCCATAAGGAGCCTTATTTGGCGGACATTTTCGTGGAAGACGGGAAAATCGCGGCAATCGGGGAACGGTTGGAAATGGGAACGGGAGAGGGCATCCGTACCGTGGACGCCGAAGGACTGCATGTGTATCCGGGATTTGTGGAGGCACATGGACATATCGGACTGGACGGATACGGCATCGGTTATGAAGGAATGGACTACAATGAATTGAATGACATCATCAGCCCGCAGATGCGGGGGATTGACGGTGTGAAGCCGATGGATGCCGCGTTTTCCCATGCAGCGGCAGCGGGCGTCACCTGCGTCTGTGTGGGACCGGGCAGCGCGAATGTGCTGGGAGGTACCTTTACGGTCATTAAGACCGTGGGAAAACGGGTGGACGACATGGTGGTGCGCGACGGTGTGGCGATGAAGTGTGCGTTCGGGGAAAATCCCAAACGGGTATACCGGGAGAAAAAAGATTCCAGTCGTATGACGACGGCAGCGCTTTTGCGGGAGACTTTGTTCAAGGCGAAGGAATACATGGAAAAAAAGGAAGCGGCAGGGGACGACCGGACCAAACTGCCCGCCTTTGACATGAAGATGGAAGCCCTGCTTCCGGTGATGAAAGGGCAGATTCCCTTAAAAGCCCATGCCCATGCCACCGAAGATATTTTTACGGCGCTGCGCATTGCGAAGGAATTCGGGTTAAAGATTACTTTGGAGCATGTGACGGAAGGGCATCTGATTGTGGAGGAACTGGCAAAGGAAAACGTACCTTTGGCGGTGGGACCGACTCTGACCAGTGCATCCAAGTTCGAGCTGCGCAACAAAAGCTGGACTACGCCCGGTCTTTTGGCAAAGGCGGGCTGTCAGGTATCCATCATTACGGATTCCCCGGTGATTCCCCAGGAATACCTTCCTCTTTGTGCGGGGCTGGCGGTGCAGGCGGGGATGGATCCTTTTGCGGCATTGCAGGCAATTACCATCCATCCGGCAAAACACGCAGGCGTCGCAGACCGGGTCGGTTCGCTGGAAGTGGGGAAGGATGCGGACTTGGTGATTACGGACGGATGCCCGTTTGAAATTACTTCCCGGGTGAAATATGTGTTTATTAACGGAAGGCAAAATGAAACCATGGAATGATGTATGAATATGTGTGCATAAATAAGTGATAAGAGAAGACACACAGGAGAGGAGTGATTCTATGAGACGAAAAGCACAGGCGTTATATCAAAACGGAGCCAAGAACTTCTTTGCCCATGCAGACTAGCAGACATATAGAATTCTGTATGGGCGGATAAAGCTATATGTTCTGCTGTTTCTGCACTTTATTCCTGCAGGCAACGAGCCAGGCAGCCGCACTTGGGCGGATGTTTGGTGACTGCCGCAAGGGTCAATACCCCAACTGCCTGCAGCGGAGGCTGACTTGTTTAAGGCAGATAAGGAGCGGTGAAGATGAAATATTTAAATGCAGCAGAAATATTGCCGGAACATCTATTGAAAGAGCTTCAAAAGTATGCCGATGGAGAGATTCTGTATATTCCAAAGACCTCCTCAAAAAAGGAATGGGGAGCCGTTAATGGTTCACGGGTATTTTATCAAGAGAGAAACAAAGAAATTCAAAGACTTTTTCAATTGGGATTTTCCGTAGATGCTTTGGCTGATCAATATGGTTTGGCATATAGCACCATCAAAAAAATAGTGTACGGATAATGGAAAAACGCCTGTGTGAAACAATACGGGCGTCTTTTTACGGTTAGTTTAATTATAATCATTCTCTCTACTTGTGAGTCGGCAACAGGTTTCATACAATGGTATTGCGCTATAACGGTTCAGACAGGTCACTGAACCGTCACGGAAATGCACACAGAACGGAAGGAGAGATGACGAATGAAAAATATCACGAACAGGCAATTTCGTATATTGGGTGATTGCGGGAAGATTTATCAGTTTATGCTGGACATTTATGAGAGGGATTGGAGAAACGGTGTGCCGGCTCCTTTTTTTGAATGGGCTTATTCGGCATTTGCCTATTGGATGGACATATCCTATTCCTACAAGAACCGGATTTGGGAGGAGAATGGAGAGATTGTGGCATTTTGTTTTTATGAAAACCCCGTGACGGATATCTATTTCAGCCTGAAGCCGGGATATGAAGAACTTGCCCCGGAGATGTTAGCCTATGCGGATGAATATATGCCCGGAAAGGATGGGAAAAACCAGATGATTCTTTTCGGCGGACAAACCGCATTAATAAATGCTGCAAAAGAGCTGGGATACCGTCAGGTTAAGGAGCTGAACGATATGCAATTTGATTTTGGGGATGTATTGGACTATCCGCTGCCAGAGGGTTTTTACTTTGTCAGACCGGAAGAATATGACATGGATAAGATAAGCAAGTGTTGCTGGAAAGGCTTTGATCATGAGAAAACTGAGGGTCCATGGGATCATCAATATGAACAAGACGGATACCAGCATTTGGCAGCCCCCCATGCAACCGCGGAGCTTGGCGTCATAATAGCAGACGAACAGGATGAGTATGTATGCCATGCGGGAATGTGCTGGGTTCCCCAAAATAAATTGGCATATATGGAACCCCTTTGCACGATTCCGGAGTATCGCAACAGAGGGCTGGCGGCTGCGGCATTATCGGAAATGTACCGCAAAATGAAAAAACTGGGGGCGACACATATGACTGGCGGATTTAATGGATTCTATGAAAAAATCGGCTATAAACCTGCGGGGAAATGGACGTATTGGAAGAAAGGATAAACGGATAGGCATTATACCGCTATCTTCAATGCAAATCTTACAAGTATTGTTATGAACAGTTGCAGGTCGGGGGCGCAGGGGCAGAGCCGCCGCAGTAGTGCGGACGGTTTTGCCGTTAGTACGAGGATAGTTTTCAGCAGGAAGATGTGCTATAATTTGAACCGACAAACTAACCGATAAATCGGTGTTTATCGGGCTGTTATTCCCGCTGTTCTTGCCGCGAGATACGGTAAACGCTCTTTCTGATTTTCTCTGCTTCTTTCATTTCGTCTTTTAATGCAAGATACCGCTGATTAAGCGTTTTTCTCTCGGCGGTCAGTCTGGCATACTCCGTTTTAAAGTGATTATTTGGTTTCCTGCTCCCTGCATGATTTTACGGCAAAGGGCGTTATCGCTGGTTTTAATCTGTTCCCGTTTTTACCATGTGCAATTTTTGATTTTGTGCCGGTACTTACAGTGGCGGTGAAACATTTTGGAAGAAAGGAAATGAGGTAAGTTATGGACCGCAGGGGGGGTGATTGACTGAATTAGGAAAAGAGGATATACTCAGCAGGAAGATGCTGTTGAGAAGGAAAAATAGATTTATTTCATAACGGATAATGGAAAACAGAAGGCGGTATCATAAACCTTTTTATGAGAGGAAGAATGAAAAACGATGAAGCCAATAAAATCAGCCAATTCACCAATTACATATTTTGTAAGCAGGACCGGGCAGGCCGAATGGATACTTTTTATCCACGCGGCTTTTGTCAATCACAATATGTTCAAAGCACAATTTGAGTATTTTGAGAATAAATATAATATTCTGGCGATTGACATCATTGGTCACGGCCAGTCAACGGATACAAAAAAAGGTGATACGATAGATAAGATGTCAAAGTGGATATTTGATATCTTAAAAACTGAAAATATTGAGAAAGTACATATTGCCGGTGTTTCATTGGGTGCAGTTTTAGCACAGGATTTTGCTAATCATTATCCGTATGCAGTAAGTTCACTGTCCTGCTTTGGAGGATATGACATTAATAATTTTGATGTAAAAATGAAAAATGAAAATAGTGCAAAGCAGAAGCTGATGATGTTGAAAGCGCTTTTTTCGGTTAAATGGTTTGCAAAAGCAAACAAGAAAATTTCCGCATATACATCACAGGCCCAAAATGAATTTTTTGCTATGAATATACTCTTTCCCAAAAAATCATTTATGTTTCTGGCAACGCTTAATAGTATGGTAAACAAGTATAAAACCGGGCAAAGAAATTATCCTTTGTTGATTGGATGCGGAAAATTTGATATTCCAATGGAATTAGAGGCAATAAAAGCATGGAAAGGCAGTGAACCCGATTGTACCGTAGTTCTTTTTGAAAATGCGGGACACTGCGTAAATATGGATGTGCCGCAGGAATTTAATAAAACAATGGAGGAATTTTGGAAAGGTGCAAGTCAATAAAACCAAGAGCGAACGCAATTTTCAAACATGCCCTAATTTTCTATTGAAGTAAACCCAATATGTGGTACAATAAACAAGTGGGCTTGTTTGACCTTTTTGGGAAACTTGGAGGAAATGGAATATGGCAAATATGGAAATGATTACAGGCGGTGTAACTGCGGCAAAAGGATTTGAGGCGGCAGGATGTGAAGCCGGGGTAAAATATGAAAACAGGAAAGATATGGCGTTGGTTTACAGCCAAAGTCCCTGTACGGTGGCAGGGGTGTTCACAAGCAACGTGGCAAAGGCGGCACCGGTGCGGTGGGATAAGAACGTGGTAACGAATTCCCCTTATGCGCAGGCGGTTATCGTAAATACCGGCATTGCCAATGCGGGTACCGGCACGGCGGGGTATAACTGCTGCAGGCAGACCGCGCAGTGTGTGGCGGAGACTTTGGACATCCCCCTGGACAGTGTGCTTGTGGCTTCCACGGGCGTAATCGGTATGCAGGTGCCCATGGATAAAATAACGGAAGGAATCCGTAAACTTGCCGGATTAAAGGCGGAGGGCGTACAGGCGGGTACCACGGCGGCAGAGGCAATCCTGACTACCGATACCATGTCCAAGGAAGCGGCGGTGCAGTTGGAGATAGGCGGAAAAACCGTAACCGTGGGCGGCATGTGCAAAGGTTCCGGCATGATTCATCCGAACATGTCCACCATGCTCGGTTTCGTGACTACCGATCTTGCGATTTCCAAGGAGCTTTTACAGGAAGCGCTGAGTACGGACGTACAGGACACGTTTAACATGGTTTCCGTGGACGGGGATACTTCCACCAACGATACGTTACTTGTGCTGGCAAACGGTATGGCGGGCAATGAAACGATCATCAACAAGGATGATAATTACTATAAATTCCTGGAAGCGCTCCACTATGTGGACGAAACGCTGGCAAAGAAAATGGCAGGCGACGGGGAAGGGGCTACCGCCCTGGTTGAGACAAAGGTTATCCACGCGGCAAATAAGGACGATGCCAAGCGGTTAAGCAAAGCGGTCATCTGTTCCAACCTGACCAAAGCAGCCATCTTTGGGCATGATGCCAACTGGGGGAGGGTTTTGTGTGCCCTCGGCAATTCCGGCGTGGTGTTTGAACCCGAAAAAATAGATATCTTTTTTGAAGGCGGGGAGAAACGGATACAGCTCTGCCGGGATGGCGTGGCGGTGGACTTTAACGAGGAGGAAGCGACAAAGATTCTTTCCGAACCGGAAGTGCGTGTGCTCGTGGACATGAAAATGGGGGATGCGCAGGCTTGCGCGTGGGGTTGTGATTTATCATTTGATTACGTAAAAATAAATGCAGATTACCGTTCGTAAAGCCATTGGGCCGAAAATGGAAAAGAAGGAAAGAAGAAAAGAGGAAAACGATGGATAAGGATATGACGGAAGTATTGAAAAAAGCGGAGGTGCTGATTGAAGCCCTTCCATATATCCAGCAGTTTAACCGTAAAATCATTGTGGTGAAATACGGCGGGAGCGCCATGAGTAACGAAGAACTGCAAAAAAACGTCATTAAGGATGTAACGCTGTTAAAACTGGTAGGTTTCAAGCCCATCATCGTCCACGGCGGCGGCAGGGAAATCAGCCGGTGGGTCGGGAAAGTCGGGAAGGAAGCACAGTTTGTCAACGGTCTGCGCGTGACCGATGCGGAAACCATGGAAATTGCGGAAATGGTATTATCGAAGGTAAATAAGAGCCTGGTGACCATGGTACAGGAGCTTGGCGTAAAGGCGGTGGGCATCAGCGGCAAGGACGGCGGTCTGCTTACCGTATCGAAGAAATATTCCGGCGGTCAGGACATCGGTTTCGTGGGCGATATCAAGGAAGTGAATCCGAAGATACTCTACGACCTGCTGGAAAAGGATTTCCTTCCCATTGTGGCGCCCATCGGGCTGGACGGCGGGTTCCGGACATACAATATCAACGCCGATGATGCGGCATGTGCCATTGCAAAGGCGGTACACGCGGAGAAGCTGGCATTTTTAACGGATATTGAAGGTCTGTATAAGGACATTAATGATAAAAATTCCTTTATTTCAAGGCTTTATGCATCAGAAGCGGACAGTCTCATTGCGGACGGTTTTATTGGCGGCGGGATGCTGCCGAAGCTGGCGAACTGTACGTCGGCAATACGCAACGGCGTCAGCCGCGTGCATATTTTGGACGGACGGATTCCGCACTGCCTGCTTTTGGAAATCTTTACGGACCACGGGGTTGGTACGGCGATTTTGAAGGATGATGATGCCATTTAAGCAATGGGAAACAAGATAATTGGAAATAGGATAACAGAAAAAGGAGTATGTGGAAATCATGCAGCAACAGTATATCGAGGAGGCTGAGAAGGCGCTTCTCCACACATATAACAGATACCCGATTGTCTGGGAACGCGGGGAGGGCGTGCACCTGTATGACCTGGAGGGAAAGGAATACCTGGATTTCGTGGCGGGCATCGCGGTATTTGCCCTTGGATACCGGAATAAAGAATATAATGATGCCTTAAAAGAGCAGATTGACAAAATAATACACACTTCCAATTATTATTATAACGTTCCGGCGGTGGAAGCGGCGAAGAAGATGAAAGACGTGTCGGGGATGGACCGGGTCTTTTTCACGAACAGCGGTGCGGAAGCCGTGGAAGGCGCGATTAAGGCGGCGAGGAAATACGCGTATTTAAAAGACGGCAGGACGGATCATGAAATCATAGCCATGAACCATTCGTTCCATGGCAGGACGTTCGGCGCGTTGTCCGTAACGGGAAACCCGAAATACCGGGAAGCCTTTGAGCCGATGATTGGCAATGTGAAATTTGCGGAAATGAATGATTTTGACAGCGTAAAGGAATTGGTAAACGACAGGACATGTGCCATTATATTTGAAACCGTACAGGGGGAAGGCGGCATATACCCTGCGGAAAAGGAATTTATGGAGCAGGTGAAATCGCTTTGCGGGGAAAAGGATATCCTGCTCATACTGGACGAGATACAGTGCGGGATGGGACGGACGGGTTCCATGTATGCGTGGCAGCGTTACGGCGTGAAGCCGGATATCATGACGACGGCAAAGGCGCTTGGCTGCGGCATTCCGGTTGGGGCGTTCCTCATGACCGAACGGGTGGCGGAACATTCGCTGGTAAGCGGCGACCATGGTACGACGTACGGGGGGAATCCTTTGGCGGCTGCCGCCATATGCAAAGTGTTGGAATTATTTGGGAAGAATCATATACTGGAACATGTGAATGAGGTCGCCCCTTATTTGGAAAAACGGCTGGACAACCTTATGGAAAAGTATGATTTTATTAAGGCACGGCGCGGCTCCGGGCTGATGCAGGGGCTTGTATTTGACCGTCCGGTGGCGGATATTATCAACCGGGCGTTGGAAAACGGTTTGGTTTTGATTAATGCTGGAACCGATATTATCCGTTTTGTGCCTCCGCTTATTATTACGGAAGCGGATGTGGATGTGATGGTGGAAAGACTGGAACGCAGTTTCTGATTCTGCGTACCGGTATAAGAGGAGAAAAGCATGGGAATGAAGAAAAGGATTTTGACGGCAGCGGCACTGGCAGGTGTGGCTGCCGCCGCATTGCTGATAGGATATTCCGGGAAAGGTATCAGTGAGAAAGTGGAGGAGTCCATTTTTGAACGGCATAAGGAGACCCTTTATTTTTGGTATACGGACGAGGCGCTGACCGATTACTTAAACAGTGCGGCAGTAGCTTACGGGGAAGTGAACACGGATGCCAGGGTGGTTCCGGTGCTCGCTTCCGGTTTGGAATACCTGGAAACCATTAACCGGGCATCGGTACAGTCGGAAACACCGCCGGATTTGTACATCATCAGCAATGATTCTTTGGAAAAGGCATTTTTGGCGGGACTGGCGAATCCGGTCCCGGAGGATATATGGGATGGGATGAAGGAGGAGTATCCGGATGCAGCCAGACTTGCCGTCAGTTATAAAAATAAGGTAATCGGTTATCCGTTTTATTTTGAAACGAGCGCCCTTCTTTACAACCGCACCTATTTGGAGGAATTTGCGGGAAAGCAAATCGAAGCGGAGCAGGATGCCCTGGAGGCGGAGGAAGCAATGGCGCAGTTGGAAGCCGAAGGACCGGTGGAGGACGGTGCAGACGGCGGGGAAGCCGGAGACGGAGGGAATAACGATGCCGGTGCGGCGGAAAACGGCGGAGCGGAGGAAGGCGGTGCCGGGGAAGCCGGTGAGAGCGGAATGGACGCACAGTTACAGCAGGAAATTGAGGAGCGGGTGAAATCCATGCTCCCTGATACCATAGATGACATTTTGGAATTTGCGAATGAGTACGATGCGCCGGAACAGGTGGAGGCGGTTTTCAAATGGGATGTGACGGACATTTTCTATAATTATTTTTTTGCCGGGAATTACCTGAATGTGGGCGGCAGTGCAGGGGACGATACGGCGAACATGAACATTTACAACAGGGATGCCATCGACTGCCTGAAAGTTTACCAGGACTTAAACCAGTTCTTTTCCATTGATACGCAGGAAATCAGTTACGAAGGCGTGCTGGACGACTTTATGCAGGGGAAGATTGTGTATACGGTAGCGACCACGGACTCGGTGGCGAAGTTAGAGAAAGCAAAGGAAGAAGGATTGTTTGCTTACGAGTACAGTATTGCGAAGGTGCCGGATATAAATGAACGGCTGTTAACCCGTTCCCTTTCCGTGACAAACTGCGTGGTAGTCAACGGCTATTCGGAAAAGCAGGAACTGGCTTCGGATTTTGCCAGGTTTTTGACCGGCGACGATACGGATGCGCTGTATACCCGTACCGGAAAAGTGGCGGCCCGTTACGGGGTGGATTACGGCAATGCCAATTTACAGGCATTTGTCAATGAATATGAGCTTTCCATTCCCATGCCGAAGATGGTGGAAACCAGTAACTTTTGGGTGGAACTGGAAATTGCCTTTGCGCAGATATGGAACGGGACGGACGCCAATGCAAGGCTGAAAGAACTGTCGGAGCAGATTATGACGCAGGTAACGGGGGCGCCTTACGTGGAGACGGCAATCGAGGAAGAAGAAGTGCAGGAGG
>ERZ808054.1425-NODE-1425-length-13675-cov-6.491249_pt1 | contig 13675 bp, 14 predicted proteins | sample MGYA00380201_ERZ808054 | MGnify/ENA primary metagenome ERZ808054 (study PRJEB31490, sample SAMN06133419) | mouse gut metagenome | isolation source: Z5_2 | host: mice | place: China: Chengdu | collected 2015-05 ... | reverse complement strand
GGGCTGGATTCCAGCCAGATTTCAGTGAAAGGGATGTATGGACGTATCGGCGTGTGAAGGACGGAGTAGGGCAGTCGATCACTGTTATAACCGGGCGTTACGGCAGGAATGCGCTGAAAGTGCTGTTTGACACTAATGCCTGTGGACAGGGGGCGAGGGAGTTTCGTAATTTTGTACCGGAAGAAGATGTAAGGCATCAGGAATTCTGGAGGTACAAGAGTGAGGAGGAATTAAGAACGATCCTGAAGGAATTTAAGAGACTGATACTGGCGTATGGACTAAAGTGTCTGGATACGATGAGCAAACCAACTACGGATGCGGGGCTGACGGAGGAAATGGAATGGTATCTGTACCGCAATCATGAGAAACTGTATGAGGAATACAGTGCGAAACTGCAGACACAGGGAAAAAGCGCGGAAGAGGTCATAGAGCTCATTTACCAGACGATGGAACAGACTTTAGACGAGCCGTTTGAAAACGTAAAGGATCTGCTGGTCGGGCTGGCGGCACTGTATGGACATACTGTCAGCTGGGGGGGACAGGCACAGTGGGTTATGAATGAAAACAGGAGCTGCTGGCTGAAGAATGTATTAGGCACTATGAAGAGCATCCCTTTATTACGCAGTATCATTCCGGAATGGGATCATATGAGAAAGTACAGATGCCGTTCGAGCACGGGATTACTGTATGATTATAAAATTATATTAATTTTTTATTATAACGAACACCCGGAGGAAAAGAAGCAAAAGTAATATTGATTAAAATACAAGTTCATTTTAGGCTCTAAACAGAGACACAAAGGAGGAATGCCAGAATGCCAGTATTAACACAGGGAGACCTGAGGATCGAGTGCGCGGTCCCCATCACGGATATCCAGACCTTCCATATGGAAATACGCCAGAACAGACATGCCGTATGCCGTGTGGAGGGAACCATGCCCGGAGCGGAGGGCGGGGAAGCCATCCTGCAGCCGCTTGCGGGAACCCGGGTCACGGCAGGGGCAGGCGACCGGCTCCTGTTTGCGGGTATGCTGCAGGACATACAGGTTAGCCACGAGGGCGCGCATTACCGCGTGTCGCTGACAGGGGTCTCGGCGACAGGGATGCTTGATCATGCGAAAAAGGACAGGAGCTTTCAGGACGTCTCCATGACCTGCCGGGAAGTCATGGAGCGGGTGCTCGCGGACACCCCCGGGGCGGGACTGTTGTTCCACGGGGAGGACCAGGCCATACAGTCTCCGCTGTACCAGACCGGGGAGACGGACTGGGTGTTCCTGAAAAGGCTCGCGGGCAGGCTGCACACGGTGCTCGTGCCGTCCGTATATGCGGCGGCACCATGCTTTCACTGCGGTGCGCCGGAGGGGGTCACGCGCAGGGAGGCAGACGATGTGGTGTGTGAACGGATATGGCGGGACAGGCAGCGCAGGGGCACCAGGCGCCGCGTGCGCACCGGCCGGAACTGGGATCCCGGCGACCGGGCTGACTGGGACGGATACCGTTATACAGTGACGGACAAGGAGTGCCGTCTGGAAAAGGGGCTCCTGCAGTATCGTTATACGCTGGAAAGCGCCGGCGCCTTTGCGTCGGAACCGTATGAACATCCATACCAGGCAGGGATGATGCTGCCGGCGTCCGTACTTGATGTCAGGGATGAGCAGGTAAAAGTGGGGTTTGATATGGACAGGCAGCAGCCTGCAGAGGGGGCATACTGGTATCCATGGCAGCCGGACATGGGAAACCTGGCATACTGCATGCCCGAGAAGGGAGAGCACGTATATATCCATATAAGCGGCGCGGCAGGCGGCGGGGACCGTGCAGTGTGCGGTGTGCGGCGCAATGGAGCGGGCAATCCCGGACTGCAGCCTTCCCACAGGTATTTTACCACAAAGGACAGAAAGCGCCTGTATATGGATCCGGACGCCGTGGGATTCCGTGACCTGCGGCAGGAAAAGCCGCTGGAACTGAGGCTTTCCGATGCGTCGGGGGCGGACGTGGCGAGCCACCGGTCGATCACGGTATCGGCGAGGGGGACGATAGGGTTAAAAGGCGGCAGCATACTGTTCCAGGCGCCAAAGGAGATCTCGCTGGTAAAGAGGGCGGCCTCCCCCACGGTCATCAATATGTGCAACGGGTTTGATACGATCGGTGGTTCGGACAGGGTTCTGACAGAAGGCGGGGGCGGCGACGATTTTCCGGTGTTCCACCAGCGAGACGGGCGGGCAGAAGCGGAACGCATATTTGCAGACCGCAGTGCAGCCGGGAAAAGCGTGATCGGCTCCACGCCGGTGGGAGCGCTTGCGGACAGTCTGGCACGGCAGCTCGAGGGCTGCCAGGTAAAACGTATAGGGAGAGGGGGAGTCAGTACATGAGTGATTCTATGGAAACGGGGGGATTTGGCAGGAGCCCTGCGATAGACAGGATCAACCGCGCCGGTTCTGCCGGAAGCCGTATGGATGCAGCGGGAGAACTTGAGGGAAAGGTCTTCCGGACAGAGGAACCACGCCAGCGGGCAGTGCTTGACAGGCGGGCTCGGATCGCGGAGGAATACCGGATCAGTTTTCAGAGAGGGGGAGGACAGGAACATGGTACAGTTCTGCACGGAGGGGAGCGAAGGCTGCCTGCAGGAGAGTATCCGGCTCGTTCCGGTGAAACTGGGGCAGACAGGTATCAGGATAGGGCTGCCGGAGGGATTTTCCAGGATGGAGGAAGAGAGACAGCGCAGCCGTTATCCCAGGGCAGGGCGGCCGGAGACCATACTGGAGAACGGCGGCAGCGTGCAGGTGACGGCGCAGCTGCTTGGACTACAGGTGGAGGCTTCCGCGATACGCCAGGCCGCGGAGGAGATACGCCAGCTGGCTGGGGAGCTGTTTCCACAGTACCAGGTATCTCCGGTCTACCTGTGCGGGGAGGGAAAGATCCCGACCGGCTGGTTCCGGATGAAAATGGAAGATATAGGATCGGGACATATCAAGGCACTGTGCACGGCGGGGAAAGGCCTGGTACTGGTGACTTTCACATACCCGCTGGAAGAGTCCGTAAAATGGGCGAGCGTCATACGCCGGAGTTTTAGCACATGGGAGGAAGAGGATGGAGAGGATCAGTGAAAATGACGTGGACTGCTTCCTGCAGCAGATGGCTCAGGTGTTTGCACCGTCGCCGGAGATGGGGAAGTGCCGGGAGGAGTGGAGGCACCTTCCCGGCTTCCGGATATGGCTGCCCGGATCATTCCAGCTGGCGGACAGGGAGACGGCGGAGGAGGTCTTCTGGTCGGAGGCCTTGCCGGAGATGCTGTACATGACGGAGGACGGGACAGCCGGGATCACCCTGCAGACGATGGAGGATAGGGAAGTTTCCGTGCAGGAGGTCCGGCAGCGGCTGGAAAGGCTGGATGAGAGGATCGTGTGCTACGGTTCCGGCGCGGAGAAGGGTGGGGCAGAGGTGCGCTGGCTGGAATACAAGAGCTTTGCGGCGGACGGCAGGGTATACAACGTGCTGTTCCTCTTCAGGGCAGGCGGCTGCGACAGGCTTGGCACTTTTTACTGCCCTTACGAGGAATATGGCGGATGGAAACCAGTGGTATGGGAGATCATGCGGACGATAGAGGAGGAGAACGATCATGAGGGATTATAATATTCAGACGGAACCCGTGGCATTCCTGGACATTCTGGAACTGCGGCGTGAGGAGGAGGTCAACCGGCATGGCGGCGTGGTCATCTCGGGACACATCACGGATGAGCAGGAGGAGGAGTACATGGGGCTGCTGACAGGGGACGTGTGGGAAGTGATCCGTGCAGCAGGGCCGGACGGGGAGGAAAAGATTGTATTTGCGGGGATCGTGACAGATTATTCCATCACGGCGGCAGACGGCCAGCGGAGACTGACGCTGGAGGTCAGGACGGGAAGCTGCCTGATGGACGTGCAGAAGCACTTCCGGTCATTCCAGGATCCGTCGATGACATACGCGCAGATTTATCAGGGGATCACGGGGACGTATGCGGATTCCGCGCTGGCATTTTCAAGACCGGATGACAGGGCAGCGGCGGAACTGGTGCTGCAGTACGGGGAAACGGACTGGGAGTTTATCAGACGGCTTGCAGGCAGGAGTCATCAGTATTTCGTGCCAGACCCGCGCATGAAGGGCGTACGGCTGTATTATTCCATGCCGCAGGGACAGCCGTTTGAGATGCCGGAAGGAGGAAGGTACACGGTGAGGAAGGACCTGGGCGGGTACAGGGACAGGATGTACCAGGGTATGGCCGTGTCGGAGGCGGACTGCATGGAATATGTCGTGGAGAGCAGGGAACTGTACCGGATCGGTGACCACACATCGCTGTACGGGACAAGGTTCTACATATATAGGATAGAAAGCCGTTATGAGGGCGGGGAACTGCTCCACAGCTACCACCTGAAACGGGAGAAAGGTATCGAAGTGCCGGAGAGCTGCAATGAGCAGATGGCAGGCTGCACACTGCCTGCCACAGTCACAAAGGTAAGGGAGGACCGGGTGCAGGTGTCGATCACCGGGGACGAGAACGCCCGGCAGGAGATAGATATCTGGTATCCTTATGCCACGGTGTATTCTACGCCCGACGGCACAGGATGGTACTGTATGCCGGAACCGGGGGATACGGTGCGCCTCACGATACCGCAGCAGCAGGAGCGGGATGCGTTTGTCACAAGCTCCGTTCACGTGGAGACGGACAGCGCAGACCGCAAGGATCCCTCGCACAAGGTATTCAAGAGCAGATACCAGAAGGAAGTACGCTTTACCCCCGATTCCATCGTGATCACTAACAACAGGGGGACGATGATCGAGCTGACCGACGCCGAGGGGATCCGCATTGTGAGCGCGCATTCCGTGATGCTGGAAGCGGCGGAGGATCTCACGATCACCAGCGACACGGGATCGCTGATCGTCGCGGGCGACTCCTCTGTCAACTTTAAGCAGAAAGGGACGAGCATACAGCTGGATAACGGGATCTCATTTGCCGGCGGCAATCTAAAGATACAGTGACGGCAGCGGATGGTGATCATGAAACGACAGGGGGCATGTGTGATGGCAGTATACAGGGAAGGACTGATGGCGGACGCCGTCATACTGGAGAAAACCGTGTTTTCAGACAGTATCCGGAAGCTCGAGGCAGAATACAGGAAAGCAGGGAACAGGGAGGCAGTCCGGCAGGTTTTTGCGGAGTTATTTGGAGAGTGGGGGAGACGGTTCCGGGAGGAAGCAGCAAGTCTCGGCATTTGTTATCTGCACGGCAGTATCCTGATGCGCACAGGGGAGCTGCGGCTGACCCTGTACGGCAGGGAATTCTATCTGGACAGCAGCAGGCTGGAGAAGGCGTGGTATCCCCCTGCTTTCTTCCGGCAGTATGAGCAGGACATGGCACAGATCATGGACAGTCTGAGGAAGGTGCATCCGAGAATTTATCCGTATGAGGAGGACGCTGTCCGCTTCCAGTATGCGGAGTACTATTATGCGGCGACGGAGGTCCTGTGCAGGGATATGCTGAGCGAGATACAGGAGAGCGGGGAATACAGAAAACTGAAGCGCTCAGAAGATTTCTATTTCTTTTTCGGCAGGTGGAGAGGGGAGGCGCGAAAGCTGAAATGGACAGAAGATATCTGACATTGACCTCACAGAAGGGGAATCCGATACCTCAAATCAGGAATTGGTACGGAAAGCTCGACGTTCGGAATGTGAACAGGGAGGATTACAAAAAAATCGCATCTCCGCTGATGCTGGAGATGCGGACAGGACTGGATACAATCTGCCCGGATATCATGACCTCGCCTGTACTGATGGTATCTGAGGAAGCCATGGAAGTGATTCTGCTCTATGACAGGAATATGCCATATTTTTTTGTGGTGCTGTTCGATGCGGAGAAGGAGCAGAGCACTGTTTATTACTGTCCCGTGCTGGCGGACGATGCGGATGGCGGAAAAGAAGTCATATACCGGATAAAGAAGCCGTCCGGCAGTGTGATAAAGATATGCGAGGAGCTGGCTGAGAGTCTGCTGGAACGCGGTGTATGCGGGCTGGGGCTGCAGCGTGACTGAAAGTTTGAAGCAAAAGGCTGTTTTCATCATCGGCATACCAGTTTTCTAAAGCAATGGGATCAAACGTGAAAAAGGCAGGAATATTATGCCATTCAGGTGTAACTGCAGGGTGCCCTGTGGCTGGACAGGCTGGAACTGCGCATGTGTGGAAGCTGGCGGTGCTGAAACTACTGGCGGCAGTGCAGACGTAAATACCACATTTTTCAGAATCTGATTGCCGCTGCGGCGCCGGGCGTGGTATACTAAATATAAGTTCCAGCCTGCTCCGGAACGAAAAAATCGGTATTTGTACCCGGGAGGAAAAAAGATTGGCAGAAAAAAGGACACGGCAGAAAAAGAAACGCAGGAAAGTACAGGATGTGCTCCCCGTAAACACGAAAGCCAAGGACACCTTTTTCAAAAAGGTGTATGAGAGTGAGGAGCGGCAGCGGAGGCTCGTATCCTTCCTGCTGGGGATCGAATCAGAGGAGGTGGCAGTGGCGTGCGTGCGTCCCGTGCTGTTCGGCAATAAAGAGAATGATTTCTCCTGCATATGTGACGGACTGTTTTATGTGCTGACAGAGGCGCAGGCGTCCGTGTCGCCGAACATCATATACAGGCTGCTGGAGTATGCCACGGCGGGGCTGCGCGCCACGGTGGACAGCGAGCAGCTCCTGTACGGGAGGGCGCGTGTATATTTCCCGATCCCGAAGCTCTATGTACTGCAGGTGGGGCTGGAGACGAAGGCTGCGTGCCTGCCGGGGAAAGTCCGGTACGACCTGCGCCTGAGCGATTCCTACCTGTCCACGGAGGGAAAGTACGGTGGGAACCCGCCGGAACCGGATCTGGACGCCACGGCACATGTCTACGACTTCCGTATGTCGCTGGACGAGACACTGCACTATATAGAGTGCGGGGAACAGCCGGCGCGGTTTGCGGTGTATGACAGCGACATGAGGGATTACGCGCTGGTGGCAAACGGGATCACCTACATGCAGAGGACGGGGAACGACCCGAAATATACGCTGCCGCCGAACATCCGGACAGTGGCGGAATACCTGCAGCTGATGCTGGAGAGGGGGATATTTGTGGATCTGCTGTCAGACAAGGAGGTATGCGATATGACGATGGCACAGTTTTCAAGGGATGATATCCTGATCTATCAGGGCCGCGAGGAAGGCCGTGAGGAGGGCCGCGAGGAAGGCCGTGAGGAAGGCCGTGAAGAGGGCCGTGAGGAAGGTATCAGGGCTTTCATACTCGACAAGATGGAGGACGGGGTTGCGGAAAGTGTTATCATACAGAAACTCCGCAGACACTTCACATTGGATGAGAAGACCGCGAGACAGTATTACAGGCGGTGTGGAAAATAGGACAGGCGGGAGCATTCTGGAGAACGGAATGCTCCTTTATTCAATTAGCCAGTTACGAACAAATCATGGAATAATAAAATTTTTTGTTTTATCAGTGTTTTTATTTGTAGGTATTACTTTGAATATGGCTAATAGTATGGATAAACACACCCAGCCGTTTATTATGGATGCTGTCGAAAAAATGGATGGTGATAAAGTTGAAGCTGCTGATAAAAAGAAGAGTGGTGGTAAAGAAAGTACGGATGGCATAATGCACATCATATCAGATTATTTGTGTATGGATCCATTGAAATTTCAAAAAAAGTATACAATGGACGAGTTGTATGAAAAAGGTATTCTTTACTGCAATAAGAATGCCTGGAAATATGATGGTAGTTAGTTGGAGGCGTTTCAGGATGACCACTATGTTGTTGAAGATATAACAGCCATTAGAATATATAAAATTCAGCCAGTTCCAGTTTATCATAACATGAACATAGAGGAACAGACTGAACAATGCGGCAGCAAGATAAATATAAGCTACAACACAGAATATGCAGTATCTATATATAGTACGCCATCGGATGATAATGTATCATTCATAGTAGAAATATCATTTATCAAGGCAGAATCGGATCAAGGGACAGCACCGGCGGAGTTATACTATTATATAGAAAATGATTATTATGAAGTAAGGGAGAGTCTGAAAAATGCAACATGGGTCTTGTCACCGGATAAGGAAAAAGCGGTATGCGTATCGAACGGGGCGTTACCCAAACATCCGGCACAAATATTTATCCGGGATGGAAGCGACAAACCATTGACTGTTTTAAGAAGAACCTGAGAACACAGGATTGTCAATTGAAGATCGCTATATGATTGCGCAATGTTTTGGAGAAAAGCTTTATCAGTGGGAGATCCCAAAAAAGATGGGGAAGTATTTGTGGTTGATTTGGAGAATAATTGTGCAAATTAAGGGTCTGGAGAGTTGTATTCGATTGGACGATTGATACACAGGCAGATTGCCGACACAGGATTTATTGATATGGGAAATCGGAAAAAAGTATTATGTATTTTTTTATTTTTAATTTTTACTTTTATTTTAAGCATTCCCTTTGTGATTGTAGTACAATGTCATTTGCAAATGACAGATTTTAAAGAAGGTACAGTTGAAGAGTATGATTCTTTTGACGGACACTATACTTTGCGTTTGTCAATAGACGAAGATGATTACATTAAGTTGCATTATGCCAATGTATCTCTGCAAGACAACATCACAGGAGAGGAAGTATTTTTTTTAAAAAATGAATATAGGGCATTTGATTTCCAATGGGTAGTATGGGAAAATGGAAGTCATAATTTCTGGTTGAAATCAGGAGATCTTGGAACTTTTTATTATGAGTTTCAGAGTGATAATGAGGTATGGATTAAATATGGAGTTGTAAAAACAGAAAAAAAATATTATGTATTGCGAGAAAGAATGGGGGGAATAGTAAAGAAAATAGATATCGAAGAGGTCAGGAAAAGGTTACCTGAGGGATATAGTTTAGAATGATTAAAGTACGGACGCATAGTCGGAAGACATACTGGACGGAATCCTCAGAGGAGCCGGCGCAAAAGATTCACTAATAGTATCATCAACGAAAGAATCCGGAATATGTTGTCAATATGGAGCTTGGGCAGGATATAGTTTGTGTAAATGCCGCTATGTATGCCAGGTTAAGCTGTACACTCTGGGGAGATTTGCGCGTCAAGATTCGCATCCGTTGGAAGATTGGGTTGCGATTTATAATAGTTTGGAGGACTGTTTAAGAAATGAATAGATTAAAATTATATACAACACTAAAGGGGACTTTTCCATGGTTGATCAGTATAGTGTGTATTTCAATATGTGTGACTTTATATTTTCAGATAAGCAAAGAAGCAGATGATTCAACAGAAGTAACAAAAGGCAGTAGTTCCTATACACTTTATGAGGAATATTTCGGTTTAAAACAGGGTGAGCTGGCGAGAAGTATGAATATTAAAAGTGCTGATGAACTAGGGAAGGAGGGTTTCTTAAACAGCCATTTTGGAGGGATTACCATTGGCGTTGGAGAGGGGATATGCGTACAGTATAGCAACACGGATAGTATATCAGAAGATATCCTCCCTTGTGGAATCATTATTGAAAGTGATAATACAAAACTGGGATTTATGGGGGCGAGGGCAGGAATGAATTTTTGGGAAATTCAGGATAATTCATACCCAGAAGAGGTAAAAAAGGGATTTATATATAATGAGGAGATAGATGTGTATTATTTAGAGTATCTCGATGAATCTTATAGATATTTGTATCTTTCGTATGATCCAGAGGGAAGTGATTCATGGTTGCTTGTTGAAAAGTATTAACCATAAATTAACTATAATATAATAAAATATCCGCCATTCACAGGCAGGGACACTGCCGCTGCGGAGAGGATCCTGTTTTCAGGTGTCGTGGAATCGCCGGAACTGACCAGGGCAGGTATGCGGTACTTTATCTAAAAGCAGTCTCTCATACATGGAAGATGGACATACAGAGACGGTCAAGGTCGTTCCGGCATATTTCCGTGATGTACCGTGGGCAGAGGCAGTTTTATAAATAGAAGTAATCGCGAGACGGGAGATGTTTCAAATGAGTGTTGATCGTAATTATGTGGGGAGAGTGATCCTGTGGGTTGGGATCACTACGTTTTTGAATGCATTTTTCCTGACAGGATGCAGTCAGGGAAACGACAGCGATCAGGAAGAATCGTGTGAAAATAAAACAATAGTGGAGAGCGGGCTGGAACAACAGGAAATAAATCTCAACATGCACGCGATCGAATCCGAATTGGCTACGGAAGGGAAAAAATCAAATTCTCAGGTTGCAGTAAAAAGAATAGCAGAGGAATATGAAGTAAAGTTATACGATAAGGCACATAATGAGGTTTTCTCGATGACCTATCCAAAGGAACCATGGATTGTGGAAGTGACAGAAAATGTTTTAGAGATTGGATGTAGTACAGGTTCTCCGGCACGCAATGTTTTCTATTTCGACAAAGATTCTGGCAGAGTATCTGCAGGTTATATGAATTCCAGGTTGATCAGAGAAAAATATGTTGCATATATGGAGAACGGAGAGCTGGTATTTACGGATCTGTTTAATGATGAAATATATCAAAAGATCAGAAGGGATTTTTCTCCGGCGGTTGATCCTGTGATCAGTATTGAAATGCTGGATCGTCAGACGATACTGTTAAACTATTACAAAGGTAATGATTTTTTAGAAGTACAGGAGAAGATTGATATAGGTGTTGCCGAACCTGAGATACCGGCAGAGAAGAGTGTGTGGGAACACTGTGATCTAAGTATGGGAAACGGACCGGACTATCAGTTTTTTGAAAATGCGGGAGAGGGAGGGTATCACATTACGCTGGAAAATCTAGTGGCATACGCGCTGGTTGATTATGCTGATAAAGTGGGAATGGGTGAGGAAGAATGGACACTAAAAAGAATTATTTATCGGGACAATCATTATCATGCATTTGTGAAATCTGATTCAGGAGATCACATATATATTCTGATCGATGGGGACTGGGATGTCAATGAACGTTACATTGTTATGGCAGATATTAGAAAGGACGAAAATGCCGGGATAGAATTGGGGAATGGATATGCATATAATTCAGGATTGACATGGCATTCCTATAAAGAATATTCTGATGGAATCAGAGAACCGAAAACAGATTACAAGATAGATGGCGGTTCGGGTATGTCCGATGGCGGGATGTTTGACAGCATGTACGAATCTGCCGGTACATACGCCATGTATGCATATCTTGACAGCATAGGGGAAAAGAGCTGTCGATGGGAAATAGAGCGAAACAGTGCCTATATGGGCAGCGGGTTTATCGCGGATGTCAGTTTTACGTCCGGCAGCAGGAGAGTCAGTATGCTGATCGATGTATGCAATGCGACGTATGCTGTTTTGGATGAAAGTATTACTTCCGATGCGGGTTGATAAAAACTGTTATATATTCAAAGCATGCTGAATCCTGTCTGTTTCTATCGGTTTTTGGGAAAGAATGGAAACGATGATCCTGTTCCATAGATGAGCCGTTTGCAACTGTAAAGGATCTGCTGATCGAGTTTGTATAATAAAGGAGTGTGAGTAAGTTTGCGGAAAAAAATATACTGGTTATGTTTGTGTGGATTTCTAAGTATTTGTGCGGTGATGATAGCAGTAAAATGTGTAAAAAGAACATCAGGGAATATTAAAGTTTACGGACATATCACTGATTATACATATTATGACAGGAAACTATCCGTTACCGATTTTGAACAGTTTGATCATAACAGTACTTATGAGGATATTGTCGATCGAATTGGATTGGAGAATGGAACCATAGGTTCCGGGGTACCGCGGGCATACTATGAGCTGGAAGATGGAAGATTTGTTATCTGTCTTGTCTGGGGTAACGGACTCTGCATTTCTGTAGTGAACCATGAAAATCATGAGTATTATCTGCTCCCGCCTGTACTAAAACAAAAAAGTGGCATTATTAAAAAAAGGGAAATAGAAACTGCGCGGCAATCGGAAATGAACAGCATACTATGGATGCTGGGAATGAAAGACTGGAAAAAGCCAGAGGTGAACGGGCAGGGAGATGTACCGTTAGGAGAATATTCTGTGGAAATGCTGGAAAATTATGCAGATAGGGGGATTACGGCAAAAACATCTTACTATTTTGGCAGGTATCGTGAGAGTGGCATGCTGCCTCTGATTCAAATAATCCAGTTATATGAAGAGCAGAAAGCAATATATTTCGGATATGTATTGTGGGATACCAGTATTGATAACAATATGGATTACGTTGAAGATTGCGGCGATTATGTGGACAGATGTGAAAAATACGAACTGAAAGGACAGAAAGAAGTACTGGATATTAACGGGGAAGATTCAGATCTGACTTCGATCAGTTTGCTGCCGGACAAGATTGCGAACTCACTCACTGACTTCCTGGTGAAACAGAAAGTGATCAAAAACAAAAGAAATTCATGTGTCGAGTTCTGGGGTGAAGACGGAAGTGGAAAATATGTATGCCTGATATCTGCAAATCCGTGGAAGATCGGTTGGGAGATCGATGCAGACAGCAGGGGAACAAAATATTACTTTGTGACGTTGGATACTTTGGACGGCACAGTCATGTCAGTCAATGTTGTGCAGCTAAATCGCAGACTTTAGGCAGATTTATGTGGCAAGAAATATTTCAAATTCTTTGGACATAGTTTAGAATCTGATTGCCGCTGCGGCGCCGGGCGTGGTATAATAAATATAAGTTCCAGCCTGTTGCGGAACGAAAGAAAACGGCATTTACACCTGAGAGGAGAAAAGATTGGCAGAAGACAGGGCACGACAGAAAAGGAAACGCAGGAAAGCACAGAATGTGCTCCCCGTAAACACGAAAGCCAAGGATACCTTTTTCAAAAAGGTATACGAGAGTGAGGAGCGGCAGCGCAGGCTCGTGTCCTTCCTGCTGGGGATCGATGCGGAGAAGGTTGCAGTGGCGCGTGTGCGCCCCGTGCTGTTTGGCAATAAAGAGAATGATTTTTCCTGCAGGTGGGTCTGGAGACGAAGGCGGAGCGCCTGCCGGAGAAGGTTCGGTACGATATCCGTCTGAGTGAGTCCTACCTTCCTGCAGGAGAAAAGTACGGGGAGAATCCGCCCGAGCCGGATCTGGACGCCACGGCACACGTCTACGACTTCCGTATGACGCTGGACGAGACGCTGCGCTATATAGAGCAGGGGGAACTTCCAGATCGGTTTGCGGCGTATGACAGCGACATGAGGGAATATGCGCTGGTGGCAAACGGGATCACCTACGTGCAGAGAGCGGGAAACGACACAAAATATGTAGCACCGACGAATATCCGGACAGTGGCGGAGTACCTGCAGCTGATGCTGGACAGGGGGATATTTGTGGATCTGCTGTCAGACAAGGAGGTATGCGATATGACAATGGCACAGTTTTCAAGGGATGATATCCTGATCTATCAGGGGCTTGAGGAAGGCAGAGAAGAGGGGCGAGAGGAAGGTCGAGAAGAAGGTATCAGGGCTTTTATACTTGACAAAATGGAAGACGGGATTGCGGAAAGTGTGATCATACAGAAACTCCGCAGACACTTTACACTGGACGAGAAAACCGCCAGACAGTATTACATGCAGTGTGGAAAATAGGGCAGGTGTGAGCATCGCGGGGGAGCATTCTGGAGAGCGGAATG
>ERZ808054.1423-NODE-1423-length-13683-cov-4.232471_pt1 | contig 13683 bp, 19 predicted proteins | sample MGYA00380201_ERZ808054 | MGnify/ENA primary metagenome ERZ808054 (study PRJEB31490, sample SAMN06133419) | mouse gut metagenome | isolation source: Z5_2 | host: mice | place: China: Chengdu | collected 2015-05 ... | reverse complement strand
GATTTTCAGTTAATCCATCTTTTATTTCTCTTTTTAACTGCTCCAATCTGTCAGGGTTCTTTGTCAACTGTGATTCTATGTAACCTTCAAACTGTTCTAAATATTTGTCATCAATATCTTTGATAAGTTTCTCAAATACTCTCTCTTTTATTTCCTTTTTAATTTCATCCTTTAAAGCATATTCATCACTGTATGTAAGAGCCAGTTTTCCTTTTACTTCACTTTTAATCTGATTTATAGCTGATTCTTTGGCTTCGTCAAAATTTGTTTCTGACAATTCTCTTATTACACCCTGTTTGATTCCCTCAAATACTTCATCAAAATCAAACTCGAATTTTAGTGGTGTTCCCATCAAACTCCTCCTTGTTTGTCAATTTAACAACACTTGCATACTTTACAATATTCTCTGTTGTTTCGTTTTCATCTAAATATTCTTCATATGCATCTTTACACCAACTTCCCTCACAACTCCAATATCCATTTGGAGTAACACCAGACTTACATTCTCCATACCCTGTATTGGAGCAATAATTGCAAATACTTTCATCATCACACATTTCTTCAAATGTTTGTAACATACACTATTATTAATCACCTCCTCGGATGAAACAGATTTTTCATGGCTTATTAATCATCATCTTTACTACCCAATAACCTTACAAATAAATTGATAATATCTAAATACAAATCAACTGCACTATCAACTGCATTATCCAGTGTTCTATCTCTCTCTTGTGCTTTTGACCAATCATAACCTATGTATCCACAAAACAATAATGCTACTACCCAATCCCACCACTGAGGTGTGCTAACACCAATAATCATCATGATAAGCTCAAGAACAATAACTCCTGATAGGCAAATAAATAATGTGCTCCCAAGTGATTCAAATATTTCTGGTTTTATTGTTGATATAATGATCATTAACACTGTAATTAGTGTAGTTAATATAAATGCTTGTACAATAGATGACACATAATAATCTTTTACTGAAATACTTAACACAACACCGATTGGCAAAACTACCAAATTATATCCCATAAAACTTACTATTGGATTATCTGAAAATGTACTCATACATATTCCTATTATTGCAGCTACAAAATATCCAATTAATACCGTTGTTGTATTCCATGTAAGAAATACATCCTGAAAGAACACACACATAATCGCATTAACTGCAAATCCCCAAAGTAAAATCAAACCAATTATTATGTTATACTGTTTATTATTTAATTCTCTATACATCATTTATCCTTTCCACACTTGACTACCTATCAGAATGCTCAAGCCACAAACTTGAACATTCCCAAGAAAGGAGGTTAAAATGAAAACAACGAAATTTATCTGATTGAGTGATTAAACACTCTGGTAGATAGTCAAGTGTATATTTACTTTTTAATACCTTGTGTGGCTTTAACACCACACAAAGCAGTTTATTTTACTGAGTAATATCTACAATAGGAGTCCCTGATCCCTGTACCTGTGGAAGTTCACCATTCCACTGTTCATATTTAATCTTTTCAATAAGTTCTGGAGTAAGAGACTCCGCAATCTTTCTATTCGCTTCTGCCTCTGCTTCAGCAGCAATCTTCTTAGCATCAGCTTCACCCTGTGCCCTAATCTTTGCCTGTTCTGCTTGAATCTCAGCAGTTTCTTTATTCTTCTCTGCCTCAATCAACGCAACCTGCTTATCTTTTTCAGCCTGAACCTTTGCTGTCTGTGCTTCAATATTTGCAAGTTCAAGTTCCTGCTGTGCTGTTACCTTTTTAGTAATTGATGCTCTTGTTTCATCATCTACTTCAATATTAATAAGAGATGCATTTTCAATAATAATTCCATAAGGTGAAAATTTCTCAGCAAGATAATCAGACAAGACAGTATTTAATTCAGCCCTCTTTTCACCAAGAATATCTGTTACAGGATATTTTGCTGTCACTTCTTTTGTCCAACTAATTACATTAGGCTTAATGAAACTATCCAACAAATCTTTTCCTGATCTACCTTTAAATCTTGTAAATGTTTCTGCGACCTTATCTGCATCATATCTATATGTAAAAGTCAGTTCCATCTGAAGCCCTTTTCCATCACTAGACGGTGCTGAAAAACTATCATCCTTTGGTGAATCTCCGTCATCTGTAGCCGTTAAATAAGACTGCTCAATACCAATAGAATATAATGTTGTTTTTACAGTTGGAGGTACGATGTGCCATCCTTGCCCAAGAACATCATCTGCAATTCCACCATTCATACGATACTTAACTGCCACATACCCTGCTGGTACTCTTGTACTACACATTGCTGTGCAAATTAAACCAATTACAATAATTGCTGCTAAACTAATTGCTCCTACTTTTCCTTTTTTCATCTACTATTTTTCTCCTTTTCATTTTCATCTTCTTTATTCATTTCATCATTTGCGTCTTTCCAAAGTCTATAGAAAAATCTACCTAATGGATAAAATACAAATGATAATAAGAACCATAATAAAACTGCACCTAAAATAACCAAAATTATAAATACTGGATTCATTATTTCTCCTTTAATTCTTTTACTTGTTTTTCAAGTTCTCGTATACGTTCTTCATATTTTGGATTTGAAAACAATCTTGTTTTTGTTTCTTCACATAAAAACATATATAATCCAAACAAAATAGACAAACATATAATTAAAACGATTAAAACAAATGTTAATCCTGCTCCCATACTTCTCCTTTCTAATATATTTGTTTTAGAACATTTATAACAATAAAGTGTCAAATTTAATAAGGTCTGACACATTGACCTCTTTTCCTACTTGAAATCTCGAATTTATTGCCTATGTTGCAAGTATACCTCTTACAATCTTCATAGCTGTACCACTTGCCAACTTACCAAATAATTCGCCAACCTGCTCTACTGTCTCAGGTTCCTCTTTCACACAATCGTAATAGACTTCTTTTCCGATATTCTTAGCAATGGTTCCCATATCATGCTCATCCCAATCCTCAGGGATAATACCTTCGTCTACCATTTTGTGTACCAACTTTGTAACTCGCCCCTCCGTAACAACAGATTCCACAATGGCTTGTAATTTCGCTCGTCTCTCCAGCTTCCCTTCATCAAACTTTTTCACAGATTTCTTTTCTGCAAATTTATCAGCCACAATCTTTGTATAAAATGGAAGTCTTGTATTTGGATCATTAAGCCTTGTCATGTTCTTTATAACAATACCTTCTCCGTTCTCCCCACCCAGATTTGTTCTTCCAACGAACTGTTTTAAATGTTCCCAGGATTCAAATTCACCCTTATAGAATACTGGCACATAAATCAAATTAAGCTGCTTAACAATATCTTCTACTCTATCCTGCTCCAAATATCTTTCTGATTCTGTATCCCATACATCATAAAAATATGCATTCTGATATCTATCGTCAGGATAAACAATCGTATGTGAACAATTATGCACAATAAACCCATTTGCCACGAAATTTGCTGTATTTTCATCTCCATTCATACTAATATCGTAACAATCTTCTACCCCTACATAATTAATTTCAGTTATGTAATCAAACTCGTAATCATATTCAAAACCTTTAAAAGTTGATCCTTGTATTTGATTGTGACAGTCTGAACAAAGTACCATCCAATTTTCTTCTTTATTATTTTTATGGTTCTCATCAATATGGTGTAATTCTAAACAAGTTTTATTTCCACATTTTTCGCATTGTCCAATACGTTTTTTATATTCTTCTTGTAGTTTTTGTATCTTCTTTGTGCCTTTTCCGTAACTTCTACTTTTTCTTTCCGCATTTATTAATGAAGTAACTGCAACACAATCAAGTTTATTTAATTCTTTTAACTTTTTGAAACCATATGGTGTTAAAAAAGGATGTTCTAATGTACTTTTTATTGAATAGCCTTTTCTTGTTTTAACTTCATATACTTCCTTTTCCCCAGAGTACACTATTTTAATCATTCTATTAGGCACTATTTTGTCCGTTTTCAAATCCAAAGAAAATAAACTTGGATATCCATTTCTTTCCCACCAACTAACTCCCCTATTATGTATACCTTCATGCTTTTCTCCATCTTTTGTTTTCCATTGGTATTTCTCTTTTAATGGAGTTATGCTATATCTATACATTTCTCGCAATGTCATGTAATTAGTATTTTTACCACCAGAAGTTTTTCTAATAATAGTATCCCCTGATAAACAAAGCCATTCACCAAATAAAACCAAATTTGTACCTAATACTTCTTTTATCAAATTTTTATCTAACTTCTGTGACCATTCCCATGCTCCACGGAGGTTATTTCCTAAATCAAGAATCTTCTTTCTACTGAATGCTCTGATATTATCTGTTTCTTCATCATATCTGATTGAAAAATTGGCACCATCAATCTTTTCCTGGACTACTATGTAATCACCTTTCTGAAATCCATCAACATACTTGTCTTTCAGACGCTCAATATCCATATATCTTTTCTGTTCCAAACTCGCTTACCGTCATAAGCTGTGCGCACTTTACCCTATAGGAACTTTTTGATTTTATCCTTTCTTATTTCTTGAAAATTCATTTATTTTGCTATATACTACTTTCGTCCCTTGGCAGATACCAGACAAAGATCCGAATGAAGATAGTGATGATTCATGGGACATTTTTGCTCACTATTTCCGAAGGAGGTGTTGCCTATGGTAGCAGATATTGCAACGATTATTTCATTTGTGTGCCTAATACTCATGAAATTTCAATGTTTACATCATCTAAGTCTGGTAGCCTACCTAAATCATCACCTGTGTATTCTTCTTTATTTCTACCACAACTGATTGTGTAATCCCTTCCTAAGTACCTCATCCTTTAATCTGTAATATCTTGGGTTATCTAACTCTAAATGCTTTAAAGTATCATCAAGACAATTTTTCAATTTTCTCTGGTTAGTAAAAAAATCAGATGTTTCTACCGAATAACTAATTCCCTTAACCGAAAAACATATGTAAACCCTGAAATACCAATGGTATTTTCCAAATTCGTCTTCGCAGTCTCTTTCAAATCCATAAATTTTTTTCTTATATAAAATTTTTGCCATATTACCTCCGCTATCTACATTCTTCAAATACAATAATCTTAAATACAGGTTTAAAATGTGAATCTTTTGTAATTACTCCCATCTCTTGAAGTTTTACCAATTCTGATTTCACCTTACCAGAACATTTCTCAATATCAGATACATCAAATATTTCTGTATCAAAACTATACTCATCACCAGAAGCCAAAACATAACCAAAATATAAATATGAACCACTCATCGGATCATCAAAGAATTGAATTTCACCTTTACACTGATTACATATATAATCTTCTCCCTCCTCAGTCCATTTCCAATCCTTAAATTTATCTGTCTCACAGCCAGTCAAATCATAACCAGCTATTACATAATAATGACTTTCCATACTCATAATTCTTCTCTCCTCTCTATGAAATGCAAGACTTATTCCTTCTTATAAGGATTGGGATATTGGATTTTCTGCCAAGCAAGAACTTCATATTTATCAGATAATCTCTTGCCATTATTCCATATCCAATATCCATCACTCCAATCAATCATTGTTCTAAAACTTGATGCAGATTCTCTATGTTTCATTTCAACAAAGCAATGTATAGTAATATTGGAGTTTTCATTTGGTAAATGATCTTCTACTGGAATCCAACCATCAAAATATTGAATCTTACTACCATAACCATCACACCCAATATGTAAATCCAATTTATAATAAGGTTTTCTATTATCATCTTTTGAAATTGTTATTTCCGAATTTTGCTCATTTACAAAGTTAAGAAAAGATAACGTTTTCTTCTCATTATTTTGTGTTAATACATGTACATCAAATCCTATAATTTTATCTATAATATCTTTCTCTATCATACATATCTCCTAACAATACTTAGATTTATTAACAGGAACTCTATGCTTATTAAGTAGTCTCACAATATCTCTTTTTGATTTACAGGAAATTATTTTATTAATCAATTCAATATTTGTCATAAACGTTTTCTCCTTCCAAAAACAAATAAATCGCAGATTTCAAGTATAATTTTCATATGCTTCTATCTCTTTTAACTCCTGTTTCCATACTGCTTTTGACAACTTTTCATATGACGGATTTTCAAAATGTTTCATCCATTGTTTTCTACATTTAAAATCTCTTTTCCATGTTCCTGTAATAGTTCTCTTACGATTCGTTTTGTTTGTTTTACATTCCAATTTAGCAGCATAATGTTTATCATATAGATGTAACTCTGTAAATACTTCTTTATTTTCATCATCAGATAATAAAGATATTTCTCTAACAGATCGAATCAATCCTACCCTATTGCAAACCAATTTCCTTCTGCTACATCCCCATCCAGCCCTTGTTGTTTTTACAAATATATTGTTGTGGACATATGGATTAAAATGGAAATCACATGACACAATGTCTTCTTCACAAAGGCAAAATTCTTTTAACACTTTCTCCCATGTAATCAACTTATTTAAAAGAATATTTCTATTTTTATTTACATCATAAATTTTATAGCTATGTAATTCATTCAAGAAATCATTTTCTGTAATACTATCAATATCCATATATCTTAAAACAAAATAAGATAGACTTCTCTTTATGAACAATATCGCATCATCAAGATCATAAAAAATTATTCGCATTTTAGGATTTCCAACATGAAAATATGTATAGCATATCGAATTTTTCTTATGTTTTATACAATATGTAACTATGTATTTTTGTCCTCTTAATGATACACATGTACTGTACATTTAATTTCTCCTTTTTTCTCCTTGAAACGTGGGTTTTAAGACTTCTTTTCTTTACTTATTTCTATTATCAGAACACTGCCACATTTTGTAACATCACCATGAGATTTTGTTGTCAATGTAGGTGAATAATCCTTAATTTCTCTACAGTTGTAAGGTTCAAAATATTCAGGAATATAACCATATTTTTCATAAAATTCTATATATTTCCTTCCTAGCCAAGTTAGTTTGTGCTTTTCTACGACCAACGAATCTTTTTGAACTGTTGTAATTGCATTTGAAAATTCATCATCCCTTAGCTCTATTTTCTGTTCTGTTTTACCATCGGAATTATATCTGCCACGCATAGCGGCACCAACAGTATATATTTCTTTTTCACCACAAGCAGAATTTACTCCACTTGTGGTTTGGTAAAATTTCCTGTATTAATGCTTTCATATAATCTATCCAATGCTATCTCAAATGCGCCAATCCCAGAGAAGAAACTACTCAATTTTAAGTCATCAAATAGATATGGCATCGCCTTGTACAATTCAATTAATATGTAATAAAGAACGTCTACAACTATGGAGTTACCAGATTGTTTATATAACTGTGAATTACTGACTACTTTGCTTGCAGCTTCATACGCCGAATCAGAAAATCCCATAAGTCGGAAACATTCTTTCGGAGTTAATTTGCGGATTCTAATTTGCTCTTTCACGAAATTATTACATTCCCAACTATGTGAGGATAATGTGGGACAAATATTATGTTCTCCACCTTTATTAAATCCTCTTGGCTTTTGAATTATTGTCTTATCATCAGTTTCATTAATCTCTGATACAAGCTGCCTTCTATATTTATCAACATATTGTTCTATAGTAGCTCCATTATAATAATTTGCATCAAGACAATAACTGTAATCTGGAGTTTCTAATACTTTTGGAGTATTGCCATGACCCGCTGTATGAGTAGGTGCAATTCCTTTATTAGACACTACAATTACATCCTGTGATGAATTAAGTTTACCGACTTGCAAAATCTTTGGTTCGTGACTGCCACCACCACATGTATTCAATGTTGGAGAGCAACCTTCAGGATCATATATTCTCCCTACCTGCGGATTTTTCCAATTTCCATTACAATCAGAAATATTTCCTACTTGTTTTACTATATTTTCATTTACCGATAATAAAAAAGTGTTAGTATTTAGATTTGTTAAAAATCTCTGTACTTTATCATCCGAAATATAATATTTTTCATCCACTTCATCTTCCAAAACATCTTTTAATCGAATTCCATTATCAAATCCTTTAGGAAATACAAATTTGCCATTGTCTAAATCTTTTTTGATAAAAACAAGATAAACTCGCTCTCTGTTCTGAGGAATTCCATAATCTTTTGCATTCAACACTTTCCAATATGTATTGTATCCATGCTCATGTAATTCTTCTTCAAATAACTTAAATGTGGTATCTCTAAACTGCTTCCCTACAATATTTTTGACATTTTCGTACATACCAAAATTAGGTTTATTTGCTCTAATTACTCTTAAATATTCGACAAGCAGTGATGATCTTGTCTTTTCAATATTTTTGCTACTACAATGAGGACATTGGTTTCTTTTGCTCCAATGTACAGTTAGCGGATTATACTCATGACCACAATCTTTACAAGTCCACACGGAACCTTTTTGTTTACCGGCTACGCTGAAATCCTGACAATTATGAACAATAATATTTTGGACAACATAGGAATTATCTTCTTCCACTTCTAAGTTGTATACTAATCCGCTATACTCTTCTTGTAACACTTCATTGATAGGACTCCAAATATATCCATTCTCATAAAAAGCTTTGTCTTGTGTGTTAGTTGTCAACTTGTAATGAATAGAATATGTATCTTTTTGATTTACAGTTCTTCCTTCTATAACTGTTGTTCTTGGTCGCTGTGTAAAATAAATTGAAAATGGTCTATGATATACTTTTGCAACACACTGTCCTAATTCATATATCATTTCTCTACTAACAGATGTAATTCTATAAAGACCATTACTATCTTGTGTTCCATCTGATGATACAAAACCCTCAATAAAAGCTTTTAATAAATCAACAGGCAAATCCAAAATATCAGATGTAAGATGTTTATTTGAAGCACCACGTCCAAATCTTAAACAATATTCTCCTATTTCTTTGAAAGCAATATGTATTTTATTGACTGTTCTTTCTTTTGAAACACAATAATTCCAACCTAAATTCTCTAAGTATGGGATAATTTGATATAGTTCCTGATCGTTCGCACAAATTATTATTCCTGAATCATTTCTGATCCATCCGTCACCTATATATCTCCCAATAATATACCAAAATTCATTCATATGAAATTTACTAGAAAGCGTGTTTTCAACATATGACTTATCAGTTGCATTTACTCTCTTGATAATTCCATTCCACTCAGGCAATTCTTCTTTTTGATTAATTGAAGTTCCAACATAATATTCTCTTGAAAGATTCTTTGCTTCAATCCATACAGGTTCATCAAACTCTCGCCATCTTTTGCCTGTTTTACTATCTTGCAAATTATTACGTTTGCGTACATAAAATGGATGATTTGAAGTGCAATGAATATCTTCACTTGGCATACTTTTTACTCTAAACAATTCATTTGTTTCGTTTGTCATTATACGAACAACCTTTTGCCATTTATTATTGTGAGTTAATACAATATCTCCAACCTTAATTTGTTCAATTGGTTTATACCCTTCTTCTGTCAACACAAGTGTCCCTTCAACAAAACAGGGGCTGCCTCCGCAAATCATATTAAAATCTTCTAATTTCGTTTCATCAACCTTAGTAATATCACCAAGATTCAAATTCTCATCTACTCCGTGAATTGCACAATAGCTTTTAGTCGCATACTTATCAAATTCACAGAAATTAACCAGTTGCCAACTTTGTAAATTATTTTTTTCTCTCAACTACACTTTGGAGTAAAGACAGTCTTTAGTGCTGGCCAGCAAACCTCTTACTCCTTTCGTTATTTGTTTTTCAATTATTATTTCTCTTTCTTTGAAATATTTAATTCATTGGGTAAAACACCCATTTATGTATCAAAAAAGTCAGATACAACGGCTACGAACCATAGCCACTATCCTATTGTTTTAAACTTTAGGAATACTTTTCATGGAATTTCCGACTTGATTAAGTCATTAAGAATTGATATACTAAGACATATCAAAGCGGATATCCGTTTTGTTGCTAATAGGTATCCTGTCCATTCGCCAAAGTATCAGGATACCTATTTAATTATTTCTCCATTACTAAATGCTTTAATTAACATTTGTGCTATTTCTGTTTCATAATTACCACACAGACAATTCATATCTGCTATTACTCTTGAAAAGAAGTCTTTGAATTTATCTGCTTTAAAATCAATTTCATATTCTTTTGGTATTTCTATAGTGATCTTCATCTCTCACCGCTCACTTCCAGTTAAAATGTTTCTTTCATTACAATAAATATGGTAATGCTGACAAATACTTCTCTTTCAACTTGTCTGTCAAAGTATCTGTCTGAGCAAGGTGATCTTTCATATCAGCCAGTTTTACCCAATATGCTTCTGGATAGTTTTTATATTCCTCTTTGATTTTTTGCAAATAAGTCTCATATGTAATATTCTTTTTGTCTCTAGTAAGTAATTCAAGACAATTATTTATATACCATTCTTCATCATCAGTATCAGAATAAATAGGAAATACATAATCAGTATCTTCTAATAAATCATGCATCATTGCTAAGATGATACAATTATTCATCTTTTCTTTTGGAATTAAATTATCTTGAGCCACATAACCCTCTACTCTCATTACATGATGAAATGTCTTTTCATCATAATATTCTTTTGCAACTTTTAAAGCATATTTAATATCAAACATAGGTACTTTCTCCTTTTCCGTTCTCTAAATAAAACCTTCGATTTATTGCATCAAATTATTTCTTCCTTTAAACACTTCATATCATTATGAAAAGGTAAATGTTCTCTTGTAATTTGATCATGCTGATATTGTAAATCTTCTACAAAATAATCACTTGTATCAATTTCTACTATTCCATCACCCTTCATTTTGAGCCTTGTTAGATAATTCACAATTCTATAAAACATTTGATAGTCGTAATCTTTATTTGATTCGTCAGGAACTCCAAATATCATTTCTCCGTAAGCAAGATACCCATTAATAAATCCTCGTAATCTATCAGGATATTTCTCTGCAATCTCTCGCATAACTTCGATGAGAACAATTCTAAAAAGAAATTTTTCTCCAAGAGATTCTTCCATATCAACACAATAATTTTTTCTGTAATATTGTTTAAGTGCTTCCAAAATTGTTGGATATAAATTATGATCATACCATCCCTTACACAATAAAATCACATCTTTTGCAGTTGTTTTTTTCATTAACATTCACCTCCAATTGAAACGGAAATTTTCTTGATATATCACATATAACTAATTATTATCATCAAATACAAATAAATCTTTATACCATGTGTCTATATTTGAAAGACAGCAATCATCTGTTTTATCATCAAAATCAGAATGCACTATTTCAATATATTTATCTGTAATTCCAGAAACATACCTAATGTCTCCTCCATAACCATCAAATCCAGATCGTAATGTAATTACTTTATCACCAATTTTAGGCAATTTATCCTTTCGTAAAAAAGATAAATAGCTTAGTAAAAGTTTGGGACTATTTATAAACATAAATATTTCAGGACTATTTTCTTCCCAATTCTTTTTACTTACAACATCCAATATACAAATATCAAGATTAAATACATCACCATCCATCATTAATGGGCAAACATTCATTCCATAATGTTTACATTGTAAACATCTTTTTCTGTTTTGAGATTCTTTATCTGTCATTACATTGCCTCCATTCCCTTCTTGAAACTCGTGTTCTATTTGTTTTATCTATATACTTTTATCCCTTTTCTGGTATAATAAAATAGAATTGGAGGGATAAATATGTATAAAATACTAATGCTCGAAGACGACCAATATTTATTATTTCAATATGAAGATGCATTAAACGATGTTGGTTTTTTTGTAGATGCAGAAACTAATATCAGAAAATTTTATAATAAAGCAACAACTTCTGACTATGACGCTATAGTTTGCGATATGGCTCTACCGGCTGATGACTTTATTGATAATCTTGAATCTATGGGTGGATGGCGAACTGGTCTTGCTCTATGCAAAAAGATACGTTCACATGGATCTGATGCAAAACTTATTGCTTTAACAAACTCTGATTTATCTGAAGCTGCAGAATGGTTTTCACAAGATGAATCTGTTGCATATTGTAGTAAAGTGAATTATCCACCTTTAGAGTTTGCTATTGCATTAAAACGCATACTTGACAATCCTGATATTCCATTGGGCGAATTAGAAGAAACCGATACTTTACAGCACCGTATATTGGTAGCACGCAATAATATTCCTAATACAAATAACGAAATTATTGAGCGGTTAGATCAAATTATTGAAACTCTAAAATCAAGTGATACTAAATCTTTTAAATCATCTGTCACAGATTTTCTTTCTCTCGCTGCTAATATTTCTGGAATTATATCTTCTATACCTGCATTAATGGAATTAATTTCTTCACTTAGCAAATTATTTTGAAAAATTATTAAGCCTCAGAGATACCGTTATGTTAATCATTCAATATAACGGTTCTTTTTTATAAAATATTAGTTTAAGATCTAAATAGCATTTCTACATATCTATCCATCTCATAGCTCAATTTCACACAATTACCATGAGAAATATGATTCTTCCATGCATTATAACTTTCATAAAATTCCTCTTTACTCAGTTTCTCACACTTCACTAATCCAACCATCTTTTTAAACTTCTTTTTGGCTGCACGCTTATTTTCATTTTTCAGCTTTCGGATTACTTTGCCATCCGAAGTTACATATGTGTGAAATCCGCAGAACTTAATTCCATTCTTAAATGGGATAATCTGGGTCTTCCCATTTAATTCAAGACCTAGTGTATGTACAAAATCATAAATTGAATCCAAGCACCACTTGGCATATTTTTTACTCTGGACAATCAAATAAAAATCATCCATATATCTACCATAGTATTTAACACCAAGTTCTCCAGTAATAAAATGATCTAACCCAGACAAATATAGAAGTGCATATACCTGACTAATTTGATTACCAAGAGGAATTCCTAACCCTTCTGTACTATCAATAAACTTCTCACACAACCAATATACATCTTTATCTTTTACAAAATAGCCAACAATATCTTTCAGAATATCATGATTAATATTGTAAAAGAATTTACTAATATCAGCTTTTATAATCCAGCAATCATATCCATACTTACAATATGCTAAATACATCTGAGCTTTCAAACAATCCAAGCCATACAGTGTTCCCTTCCCAATCTGTCCTGCATAATTTGTTTGAATAAATTCCTTACTCAATCTTGGAATCAATACATTATCACATAAACTGTGCTGTATAATCTTATCTACAAAGGAACATGACTTAATAATTCTTTCTTTTGGTTCATATATTATAAATTCGTTATATTTAGATACTTGATAGTTTTTTGTTTCTAATTTTCTTTTTATTTGATGAATACCGTCAAGAGCAACTACTTGAAATTTCTGACTGCTTTTTGAAAATCCTTTTCCTGACTTAGATTTTAAATATGCTTGATACAAATTGTCAAAATCTACTACTTTATCAAAATCTGCTTTATCTTCTGTCATAATATTTTATTCCTTTGTATTTATCTTGACTTTTTCGAGCCAAGAAAGGTTGTCTATTCTTTTGATATCGGGACTCTAATTTCAGTGTTTCTCTTACTTTCT
>ERZ808054.1420-NODE-1420-length-13692-cov-5.061403_pt1 | contig 13692 bp, 15 predicted proteins | sample MGYA00380201_ERZ808054 | MGnify/ENA primary metagenome ERZ808054 (study PRJEB31490, sample SAMN06133419) | mouse gut metagenome | isolation source: Z5_2 | host: mice | place: China: Chengdu | collected 2015-05 ... | reverse complement strand
TGCCCTGCGCAGTCCGTTCCTGATCAAACGGAAGCGGTCAAAGATTGATCTGGGCAATGCTTTCGCCAAAAGCCGGGGAACATATTCCCTGTCGGCTACAAACAGATAGGCAGACAGCAGGCACATGATGATACTGATAACAATTGAAGGGATATTCATGGCAAACCGGCTTAACGCCTCCAACGTAGGGCTGCCAAGCTGCCCTACCAGCTCGCCCAGATATACCCCGATGTTGTCCGTAAATCCGTCAATAGCTGTCCTGATATCCCTGGGCAGAAAACGCATTGCACCATCCAGTCCTTCACCCATCTGCTCAAAGTCCTGCTGCATCCCCTGCCACATTTCGGGAAGCTCCTTCATAAAATTAATCGCCTGCTCAGTCAGCCTGGCACCAATCAGATATCCTCCTACAATGACCAGTGCTATTACCGCAATGATCACAAATGCGGATCCCGCTTTACGCTTGATTTTTAGTGTCTTTTCGAAAAAATGAACCGGCGGTCCGGCAATCAGGGCAATGATCCATCCCATCACAAAGGGCATAAAATAAATGACGATCTTAGGCACCACAAAAATAAGAAGCAAAACCATCACTAGGATGATGGCAAGATTCAGAAATACTTTTAAGTATGTGCGCAGCTTCCCCCTATTGCTCATTCTTATTTGCCTCCTCCAGGTAGGAATCCAGCAATTCGTAAATCTCTTCCCGCCCCTGCTTCGTCATCGACGAATAAGGAATTACAACGGTGTCCTTCACTACCTTTAAGCCCTCGCGGAGCATCTTCAAATGCTTAGGCACCTGGCTTCTGTTGATCTTATCCAGTTTGGTTGCAATGATCACCGGCGCAAAGCCCTGATGGAGGATCCATTCATACATCTGCCTGTCATTGGCGGAAGGCTCATGCCGGATGTCGATCAGCAGAAAAACCGCGCGGAGCTGCTTTGACTGGTGCAGATACTTCTCAACCATCTTTCCCCACTTGGCTTTCTCCTTTTCATTGGCCTTCGCATAACCGTACCCCGGCAGATCCACCAGATACATCTGGTCATTAATATTATAATAGTTGATCGTCTGTGTCTTTCCCGGCTGGGCACTGGTCCTTGCAAGAGATTTCCGGTTCATCAGCCCATTGATCAGAGAAGATTTCCCCACATTGCTTTTCCCTGCAAATGCAAACTCCATATGCACATTTTCCGGAAATTTGCTTGTGATTCCACAAACCGTTTCCAAATTAACACTTTTAATTACCATCTTTTTCCTGTTCCTTTACAAGCGCCTGTTTAAATACTTCCTTCATATCCTTCACGTAAGTGATCAAAAGCCCTTCCCTGATCTCTTCCGAAATTTCTTCCACATCCTTCCGGTTTTCAAGCGGAACCAGCACTTCTTTCAGTCCCGCCATTTTAGCTGCCAGCAATTTTTCCTTCAATCCGCCAATTGCAAGCACCCTTCCCCGCAGCGTCACCTCTCCGGTCATTGCAAGATCGCTGCGCACCTCTGTTCCGGTAATTGCCGAAAAGAGCGCCGTTGCCATGGTGATCCCTGCAGAAGGTCCGTCCTTGGGCACAGCTCCCTGAGGAATATGTATATGGAAGTCATTCTCCTTAAATGTCTCCGGCGAAATACCGTATTTCCCGCCGACAGACCTGACATAGCTCATACCGATCATGGCGGATTCTTTCATCACATCTCCCATCTGGCCAGTCAGTTCTATCTCGCCCTTTCCAGGCATCCTGTTTACCTCGATCTGCAGAGTGTCTCCGCCAACGCTGGTCCATGCCAGTCCCCGCACAATACCAACCTGTGGTTTCTTATTTGCCTTATCCAGCCTGTATTTCTTTTTCCCCAGATAATGCTCTAAGTTAGATGCTGTGACACGGATCTTTTCCTCTGCTTCGCCGCTCTCCTGCTTCTCCAAGATTTCGATTGCAGCTTTCCGCAGGATATCCCCGATTTTCCGCTCCAGTTCACGGACACCCGCTTCCTTTGTATAAAAAGTGATAATATTCTTAAGGGCGCCATCCTGTATGGAAAGCATCCTCGGGGTAATGCCGTTTCTCTCCATCTGTTTTTGAAGCAAATGCTCTTTCGCAATATGGAACTTTTCATTTTCCGTATAACTGCTGACTTCAATGATCTCCATACGGTCTAAGAGCGGTCTTGGAATCGTCTGCGTAGTGTTTGCCGTTGCAATGAACAATACCTCCGACAGATCCAGCGGAAGCTCCACATAATGGTCGCGGAAACGCACATTCTGTTCTCCGTCCAGCACCTCCAATAACGCCGAAAAGGTGTCACCCTTGTAATCATTGCTTACCTTATCGATCTCGTCAAGCAGCATCAGCGGATTCTTCACGCCAGCCTGACGAAGGCCTGTAGCAATCCGCCCCGGCATAGCCCCTACATAGGTTTTCCGGTGTCCCCTGATCTCAGCCTCGTCCCGCACGCCCCCAAGACAGATCCTGACATATTTCTTGTCAAGAGCTCTTGCCACACTTTTGGCAATAGAAGTTTTTCCAGTCCCCGGAGGTCCTACTAAACAAATGATCGGGCTTTCTCCCTTTTCCGTCAGACAACGAACTGCCAGAAATTCCAGAATCCGCTCTTTCACCTTCGTAAGACCATAATGATCCTGCTCCAGAATTTTCCTTGCATGCTGGATACTGCGGTTGTCCGTGGATGACTTATCCCATGGAAGGTCAAGCAGCGTCTCGATATAGCCACGCTCCACCGCTCCCTCTGAACTGTTTCCTGCAAGGCTCTTAAAACGGGAAATTTCTTTCTTGATCTTTTCTTTCACTTCATCGGAAGCCTGCAAAGATGCCAGACTTTCCTCAAACTGATCTGCATCCGAAAATGAGCCCTCGTCACCTAGTTCCTCACGGATATAGCGGAGCTGTTCCCGGAGCAGATATTCTTTTTGGTTGTTTTCCACACGCCCTTTGATCTTTTGCCCGATTTCCTCCCTTGCGCAGGCAATCTCTATCTCCCGCTGCAAAATATCAGCCAAAATTCCATACCGCTGTTCTATCTCCAATGCTTCCAGCACCAGCTGTTTCTTTTCATAGCCGATCGGCAGATTCATGGTGATCTGGTCAATCAGCTTTTCCAGATTTTCCATTTTGGCATAGCGCTGCAATGCATTCTTGTCCAGCCTGGGATAATGCGATGCAAATGTCCGAAACAGCTCTTTTAACTGCCGCAGCATTGCCTCTCTTTGGATTTCTTCATTTTCATTTATCTCATCAATGGGAACTTCCTCCACAATTGCTTCCGGAAATTTATCATTTTCCGCATTCAGCCGGCAAAGAATCCCTCTTCTTTTCCCTTCCACCAGCACCCGGACCATCCGATTAGGCATTTTCGTGATCTGCTTAACCAGCGCAATGGTTCCTGTATGATATAATTGTTCATATAAAGGCTCCTCCGCATTTCCCTCCTTTTGGGAAACAAGAAAAACCCTTCCCTGCTTCAGCATGGCTGCTTCCAATGCCTGAATGGTCTTTTCTCTACTTAAATCAAAATGAACGACCGCCTCCGGCATAATGGTCATTCCCCGCAAGGTTATCATTGGAAGCTGCAAAAACTGCTCTTCCTGCATTATCTCTTCACTCATATGCCTTCCTTATCCGTTTTTGTATCAATGTCAATGGTGTCAGACGCAAAATGCCGCTCTATGGCGGCACTTTGTAGTAGTTTATCTTGCTCTTTTCAGTACTTCACGATGTATCAGTAAAGGCTTACTGTCACCTTCCACCACACCCTTTGTGATAATACATTCTTCAATTGTGTCATCAGACGGAATGCGGAACATCACATCCATCAGCACCTTCTCAATAATAGACCGAAGCCCTCTTGCCCCTGTTTTTCTCTCAAATGCCTGTTTTGCAATCGCCTTCACCGCATCCTTTTCAAAAGTCAGCTGTACATCATCGAAGCCAAACAATTTCTGGTATTGCTTCACAAGCGCACTCTTTGGTTCTGTAAGGATCCGCATCAATGCTTCCTCATCCAATCCCTGAAGAGATACGTTAATAGGCACACGTCCTACAAACTCCGGGATCAGTCCAAATTTCACCAGATCCTGCGGAGTGACCTCCTTTAGGGTTTCGCTGATCTCACGGTTTTTCTGGCTGGTAATATCTGCATTAAACCCGATAGAATTGCGGTTCAGCCTGTTTTCCACAATCTTTTCCAAGCCGTCAAAAGCTCCGCCGCAGATAAATAAAATATTGGAAGTATCTATCTGGATCAGTTCCTGATGAGGATGCTTTCTGCCCCCCTGTGGCGGCACGCTGGCTTCCGTTCCCTCAATGATCTTTAAGAGCGCCTGCTGTACACCCTCGCCTGATACATCTCTGGTAATGGAAACATTCTCGCTCTTTTTGGTGATCTTATCGATCTCATCAATATAAATGATCCCAAGCTGCGCCCGCTCCACATCATAATCTGCTGCCTGAATTAATTTCAGCAGGATATTTTCCACATCCTCACCTACATAACCGGCCTCTGTCAATGTGGTTGCATCCGCAATGGCAAAAGGAACGTTGATGATTTTTGCCAGTGTCTGTGCCAGATAAGTTTTTCCCGAACCGGTAGGTCCTATCATAATGATATTGCTTTTTTGCAGTTCTACATCATCCATATCCCTCGGTGCAGTCACACGCTTGTAATGGTTATAAACGGCAACAGATAAAACCTTTTTTGCCTCTTCCTGCCCGATAACATAGTCATCCAGAAAATCCTTGATCTCAATCGGTTTCAAAAGATTGATGTTAAATTCTTCTTCTTCGAGTTCTTCCTCGTATTCTTCTTCCACAATGTCTGCGCAGATTTCCACGCATTCGTCACAAATATAAACTCCTGCGGGACCTGCAATTAATTTTCGAACCTGATCCTGTGTCTTATTGCAAAAAGAACATCTGATATTGTCTGAATTTCTGCCTGCCATCTTATTTCCATGCACCTTTCCTGGCCTGTGTTTTCTTCAAAACCTGTTAATTTTTACTCTCCGGACGATTATAAAATACGCCGTCGATCAAGCCATATTCCTTTGCTTCTTCCGCAGTCATCCAGTTATCCCTTTCTGTATCTGCGGCAATTACGTCATAATCCTTGCCCGTATTTTCAGCCAGGATCTTGTTCAGCTTCTGTTTCGTCTTTAAAATATGCCTTGCAGCAATTTCGATTTCTGTTGCCTGCCCCTGTGCGCCGCCTAAAGGCTGGTGGATCATAATCTCTGCGTTCGGAAGAGCCATTCTCTTTCCTTTGGTTCCGCCCGCTAACAAGAACGCACCCATGCTTGCTGCCATGCCCATACAGTTGGTGGCAACATCACATTTAATATACTGCATGGTATCATAGATTGCCATACCCGCGGTCACGCTTCCCCCCGGACTGTTGATATAGAACTGGATATCCTTCTCCGGATCTTCCGCCTCAAGGAACAACAGCTGCGCCACGATCAGGCTTGCTGTCACTTCGTTGACCTCTTCTCCCAAAAAGATGATCCTTTCTTTCAAAAGCCTCGAATAAATATCGTAAGAACGTTCCCCCCTGCTGGTCTGTTCAATGACATAAGGCACTAAACTCATTACATAATCCTCCTTAAAAGATGCACTACTATATCACTTTTTATTCTATTTCTCTTTTGCCTTTTCTACTACAAATTCAGCAGCCTTACGTACCGCAATGTCCTGCCTGATCTGCGCAGCGCTCTTTTCCGGAAGCATTTCTTTTACCTTATCTACTTCCATCTGGTACGCTTCAGCCATGCTCTTTAATTCGTCCTCAAAATCAGCATCGCTGGCTTCAATGTTCTCAGCCTTGGCAACTGCCTCCAAAACCAGCCTGGATCTGATCCTTCTTTCTGCCTGAGGCTTCACCTGCTCGATCATCTTGTCATAAGTAGCGCCGGTGAACTGATAGTACTGCTCCATGGTCAGTCCCTGCATCTGCATTCTCTGGGCGAACTCATCCACCATCTGCCTCTGCTGGGTCGTCAGCATTGCTTCAGGGATTTCTATTTCAGAATCGTTAACGATCGCCTCAATGACCGCCGCTTCCTTGGCATCCTTTGCTTCTTTTTCTTTCTTCTCTGTCAGTTTAACCTTAACGTCTTCCTTGTATTCTGCAAGTGTCTCAAATTCGGAAACCTCGCTTGCGAACTCGTCGTCAAGCTCCGGAAGCTCCTTTTCCTTGATTTCCTTAACCGTGCATTTAAATAAAGCCGCTTTTCCTTTTAAATCTTCCGCCTGATAGTCCTCAGGGAATGTTACATTTACTTCTACTTCCTTGTCGAGTTCCGCCCCGATAAGCTGCTCCTCAAAACCGGGAATAAATGCACCGGAACCAATCGTAAGAGGATAATTCTCCCCCTTTCCGCCGTCAAAAGCAACGCCGTCTATAAAGCCTTCAAAATCAATCACTGTCATGTCGCCATCCTTTACGGCTCTGTCAGTGACTTCAATATTTCTTGCATTGTTTTCTCTTTCCCTGTTGATCTCAGCATCTACTTCTTCCTCTGTCACTTCTGTATCAGCCTTGTCAACACTAACGCCTTTATATTTGCCCAGCTTAACCTCAGGCTTTAACGCAACCAGCGCAGTAAAGATAAAGGGCTTGCCCTTTTCAATCTGTGTCACATCAATTTCAGGAGAAGATACGATGTCCTCCTCACACTCGTCCAGCGCCTTCTCATAAGCCTCCGGAATCAGCTCATTTGCCGCATCTTCATAAAAAATGGCAGGTCCGTACATCTTTTCTATCATCTGACGCGGCACCTTTCCCTTACGGAAACCGGGAATGCTGATTTTATTCTTGTTCTTTAAAAATGCATTCTGCAATGCCTTTTCCAGTTCCTCTGCCGAAGTCTCAATAGTAAGCTTCGCCATGCTGTTTTCCAATTTTTCAACCTGTACACTCATCTAAGTACATCCTCCTTAATATATCCTGTGTCTCTATACCTTCCATAACTCTAGAAGTACAGGAAACGTCATGTTCCCTGCGCGCCCTGGCAGCCTGCTGTAATATATAATTAGACATAATCACAGTCATTGAACGATTATAGCATATCTGCAAGAAAAATACTAGGGAAATTTTCATAAACACTCGCAAATAGTAAGCGCCGCAGGTGCGTCCTTGCGAATGGGCGTGGGCTGAACTGTCTTTCTTCCTATTACTTAAAAGCAGTAAAAGGCGAACCGTTTCCGATTCGCCTTCCTCACTGATTTCTTTCAGCATGTTTCACCGTCAGTATAACTTACTGTGCCTTAAATTCCTTCTCGCATAAAACGTTGTCGTCAGGATCTGTATAACGTACAACTACTGTACAAGCGCCAGTCTGCCCGATTGCTTCATCAAAGGTAGCTGCCTGCTGCTGGAATGTAGCTGCCTGTGCGTCCAATTGCTCGTTCAATGCATCAGCTATACCATCTACTACCACGCTGCTGTCCTCGAACTTGCAGGTCATGGTAAGTACGTTTTCCTTTACATCAACAGAAAGAGTCATTCCTTCTCCGCCCATGCTCTCAAACGCTGCGTCTAATGCAGATTTGACACTGGGATCATTGTAGTAATCCTCGAAAGTTGTATAACCTTCAGCACTGCCTGTTGTATCCTCTGCCGCATCCGCTGTATCTTCTGTTTCGGGTTCTGCCACATCTTCTGCTTCAGGTTCTGCCACATCCTCTGCCTCAGGTTCTGCCACATCCTCTGCCTCGGGTTCTGCTTCCTGCTGTGTATCTGCCGTATCTTCAACAACTGCACTGTCATCTGTATTTGCTGCGTCCTTTGAGCCACATGCTGTTGCTGATAATGCCAGAGCCATGATTGCTGCACATGCAATAGATTTTACTGTTTTTCTTTTCATAATAATTCTCCTCTTCTTTCTTTTCTCCTCACCCTTTCGGGCATGTGTTCTTCACACAATTTGGAATTTTACTCGCCCCTTTTCATTTTGTCAATAGTCTCTCGCCGGAATTTTTTGACATTTATTTTTTCTTAATTATTTCGTGACAGCTCCTTACTATTCCGCAGATTACTGCATAGTAATGAACCCATAATGTACCCTTCCATTCTCCCAGATTCCCATCACATCATAGACATATCCATCCGTCACGCCGGTAATCATAAACTCTCCGTCTTTTTCCTTAACAGCAACTTCTTCCCCCTGCGGAATCTCTTCTGTGCCTAAAAGAGCTGCATCATAGCGGACAACCACAACTTCTTCGGGCTTTTGGGAAAAATAAAAGGTGATATCCAAAGGCTCTGTGATTCTCACATCCGCCAGTTCTTCCCCTGCCTTCCATTGCAGCACATGGGCTGAATCTGCCACCACCGCATTGCTCATGCCATCTTCGTCCATATAAGTCCATTCATAACCGCCCCGGTTCACCATCACAACGACCGATGCCAGATTAGTTGTATATCCCAGATTCATTGTAGGAGGTTCTGCCGGATCTGGCTCCGTATAAAGTTCATCCACCAAATCCTGATAAGCGTCTGCATCCGAAGGACTTCCTTCCGCTACTACTTCCATTTTCGTAATACCCGGATACTGCCCCGGATAAGATTCCAGCATGATTCCATTTCCATATATCTTTACCATATTCCCTTTGACTAACTGATCCCGGGTAATTTTTTGTCCATTTATGTCATAAATTTCTTCTGGAAAAGTTGCAATGAACACACCTGCCTGTTCGCCTACAAAAATATGCTCCCCATCACCAAAGGGAATGTATATTGCCGTAATCGCCTCCTGTCCCATTTCGTTCTCCCCGGCTTCTTTACCTGAAAACATCCATACTGCTGCACCTGCAACTGCCAAAATGACCACTGCCGTAACACAGATCAATCCTATTTTCTTATTTTTCATGTTCTCCTCCTTGTCCCTGTTTCAAAGATAATTTCAAAAATTCCTTTGCCTCCTTACACCACTCTAAGTATGCCCGGCAAGTATGGATCCCAAACTCCACCGTGAGCAGATAAAACTTGTGTGTGCCATCATCAAAGATGTGTTCCTCAAGGCGTCTCTTTGCCCCTAAAAGATATTCCATCTCTTTTTCAGTCTTTTCCCTGAAAGCTTCAATATGCGCAATCGCCCGGGCTTCCCCCTCCTCATTTCCGAAAAAAAGCTTCAGCAGCGTTTCATAGCGAAGCTCATCCTTCTCAGCAGGAAGCTTTAGCCACTCCCGCAAGTACGCCCTTCCATCCTCTGTAATGCTGTATATTTGCTTATTTCTCTTATTATCAGCACATTCCTCCCTGACCGCCAGCCCCCGGTCTACCAGCTCACTTAAGGTCGGATAAATACTGCCATAGCTTGCACCCCAAAAATATTTCAACGCCGTATCCATGCGTTTTTTAATCTCATAACCTGTCAGATGTTCGTGGCTGAGCAGCCCCAGGATCACGCAATCCAGCTTTTTTTCTGTCGCCATATTCACCCTTCTTTCCCATTCCATGAAATCAGTATATGACGAAGGCGATTGTCAATGCAAGCCTAATCTTTCCCAAAGCCAAAATATCTCGGTGAAATAATATGGATTTTAATTCAGGATAAAATACGCATAAATAATATACTTATCAAAATCCCCCGGTTCGCGGAAATCGAAAATTTCCTTTTGGATCCGGTATTCTCCTGCTGAAATTTTCCCATACAGCCACTCCCAGTCAAGCTCTTTTTCCGCATTTTCTCCGAGTGTAATGTTATAGGCAATGTCATTGAAACCATAATCTCCTTCCACCACGATCGGAACCTCTTCCCATTTACCGTCCTTTAACGTTTCCAGTTTAAAGTCGTCACCAAATTCCAATTCCCCTGTGGGTGCCCCCGGGTTGTACTGACAAAAAACAAGTGTTGCTCCCACAGGCGATATATTTTTCAGGGAAAAGGATAACCCAATCGTATTGATTTCCGATTCCTCATGAAAAACGAAGGCACCACCCTCTTTTTTCTCCGGTCGGAAAGAAAGCGTATTTAAAATGTCCAAAACCTGACTATGGTATTCCGACCACCAATTGTCAACAGATGCGGTAACTGCAACAATATCTTCATAGTCCCCCTGAAAGGAAATAAAATCCCAGTACCCATGCCCATCATAGGTGCTGATGCTGGCAGGATTCCCTGCAATGACTGCTTTTTCACTTTCCAATCCGGTTCCGCAAACGCCAACAAGATTTGCATAAGCAACTTCAATATATCCTTCTGTTACATTTTCAGGATAAAATTGAATTCCGTACATGCCAAGGGCAAGATCACCACTGTCCATCGGACACTCTTTAAAGCTCCATCCAGTCGGCAGGGAAAGGGAAATCTCACCGTATGGTCCGCCTTGTACGACATCTGTCCGGGAATTTCCCGCCAACTCAGAAATATCCTCCGGCTGAATTTCAGAAGTACTCCTGCATCCACACAAGCCTACACTTAGTAAACATGCGGATAATATGGCAAGACAGTCCTTTTTCATAATTCTTTGCAACCTCCTTCGCCTATTCTACGCAGGAAACATCATATAAAAAAATTCATGGCGTTTCCCGCTAATATAGATACGAAGAAAGCAAATGATTTTATGGAGATTTTTTAAAAACATTAGATATGCTGTCATAAGATAAGACCCCGCGCGGACAATTATCAATACAAGCCCCGCACTGAATGCATTCCGGGCTTTTGATCTGCCCATCCCCTATTTGCCGGACAACATCAACCCCCATAGGGCACACCCTGCTACATTTCCCACAGGAAATACATTCATCTTTTGCTTTTACTTTCACACTCGCTCCTGGCAGATGCAACACCCGGCGCAGCTTCATCCCAAGCGCCATAAAAGGAGCCATCCAACAGAAATAATGGCAAAACGTCCGCTTTCCGCCACAAAGCGCAGGAATCAGAATCAGGCACAAAATACCATAATAAATGATATAACTTTGCACCCCGGACACAGAAATTCCGTTTGTTGTTTCAAAGAAAAAATCAACTTTCACAGCAGGCATCCCCGCCTGCCCCGCTGATTTCCCACTAACGGCATAACAGGCAATAACTGCCAGAATCCATACCGTCCATATCACGTATTTAATCTTGTTTCTCCATCCCTGCTTTGGAAGTTTATCATTAACTGCAAACATACATTCCTGTAAACCCCCGGCAGGACATAAATAAGCACAAAAAAGTCTCCCGAAAGGGATTGAAAGAAAAAATAATACGGCGAATACTATAAAGCTTCCATTTATAATCCCTTTCATACCTGCATCAAAGATCAATGCCGGACTAAAATAATAAAGTGTTACTGGAAATAGTAATAAAGATATGATCAGTAATAGTTTTCGGATTTTTTGCCTTTTCATCTCATGCCTCAATTCCTAATATTCTTTTCGCTGCCTGCACATCTTCCTGTGTTAACCCCACTGTCTGGTCCGTCCTCACCTGATGCTCCTCCACAACGGCATCATGCAGATCAAGATCGTCTAATACCACCCAGTGACCAATGTCCTTATGAGATTCAATCCACAAAAGAATTTCTTTTGCTTTCACCAGGCTAAACTTTTCGGACTGCCGGATTTCCTCTGTTGTCAGATCAGGAGTAACATCTGCTACTTTTAACCCTTCTTTTGCCAGCAAATCAGATAAACGCTGTGCTTCTTTCCTAAGCGGCTTCCTGTCGCCATCATACCAAAACCGCCATCCGGAGTGAAGAATAATTTCTGCACCTGTACTTTTTACCAACTCCGCCAATAGCTTGATCTTTTCTTCATCAATTAAGGCTCCGTCACTAATCTCCCTTTGATGGGTTTCATTCCAGAAATTGGAATTAAGTACGCCGTCAATGTCTAAAAATAATATATTTCTCATAAACTTATCCACAATTCTTTCCATCTATAATATCAAGTAATTGCCGGGCAGTTACAATAAACGGTTCTGTCGGAAAATGCCTCAAATTCCCTGTTACCAAATATGCATCATCATCACGCTTTTGCATAACAACTTCATAAAATGGCAAATCCTTCATATCTGGTAAGATAACATCGACGGATAAGGGATTCACCATGATTCCATATTTTTCTATTGCCATTAAAATATATCTTATCAGATTCGGTTCGAATTTAAATTTTCTTCTACTCAGCACCTCTCGGTATTCGCACATGATTTCACTACTATAAACTGGAACAATCTCTCCATAAATAATCCGGTTTACGACCTGTACAGTCGCTGAATCAGATTGTTTAGAAAGCAACGCAGAAACAAACACATTCGTGTCAAGCACAGCGTAATATATCATCCATCGTTCTCCTCATACCTTGCTTTTTGTATTTCTTCATTAATTTCTTCTAATGTCATTCCCTGCGGAAAATTATTTGCCGCCTGCTCTCTAAGCGCAATAAATGCCTGCATAGCCTTTTCTCTTGTAATTTCTGGCTCAGGAGCCGCAATTTCAAAAGGGATTTTACGCTCACGCACCACTGCTCTGGCAAACACATTGATCGCTGTCGTTGCATTCATCCCAAAATCAGAACACAAAGTATCAAACTGTTTTTTTAATGTTTCGTCCATACGGACACTAAATGTTGCTTGTGCCATTTTACGCACCTCCTTGGTTACTATTATATTGATTTGAGTTATAAAAATCAATATATTGAACCTATTAAGTATGTTATGTGTTCCCTGCACTACATGACCTCAATCCAAAACCGTTTCATATTCATCTTAAGAGGCTCCGCCCACACTGTTTTTTCGTAGACACCGCCTCCGCCACGTATCGTCCGTTCACTCGCCAGATTATCCTCACTGCAGGTAAGCAGCACCTTACGGATTCCATAGATCCTGCACTGTTCCAAAACCTGCCGGAGGATCATCCCCGCATATCCTTTCCTCTGTTCAGAAGGTCTGACACAATAACCGATATGACCGCCCCATGTACTAAGCACAGGATGGTCAATGTGATGCCGGAGTTCTGTAAGCCCTATGACCTTGTCATCTGCTTTTCTTACCGCCAAATAAATATCGGAATCCACCAAATCTTTTGGACAGGTTTCCCTGCGCCTCATAGCTTCCACATAACGGATCCATTCCTCTGCATTGTCGTATTCCTGCAGATTTCCTGAACCATGGATATAGGCATACTCCTCCGGATTCTGGTCCAGAAATTCTTGGCGCAGCCCCATGATCTCCTTTGCATATTTTATAGAAGGCTTTATTAAGCTAATCATTATATTTCCTTTTCAAATTCCTCAACAGAATTTACCTTTGCAGCAATTTTAAGCCAACATTTTAAAACCATCATATCATTCTCACTAAGGATTTTCGCTTGCAGCTTCTCCGGGATCTCACCATAATCTTCCAGCAGTTCTAAAATGTCTTCTGCCTTCCCTGCTTGTCTGATTTCTTCCCTTATTTCCTTTTCGACTTCTTCCTTTACCGTGTCCTTAAGCTCTTCGCGCACTTCTTCCTTTACCGTGTCTTTAAGCTCTTCACGCATTTCTTCCTTTACCGTATCTTTAAGTTCTTCACGCACTTTTTCACGTACTTCTTCACGTGTTTCTTCTTCTATAGCATCCCTGATCTCCTCTTTCAGTAACTCCACGTATTCTTCCCATAACATATAGCTTTTTCTCACCTCCGGATGGATCTTTACCATCTCCGTATACCCATGAATTTCCTTCGTGGCAGCATCTGTTGCATTTTCCGCGCGGCTGTC
>ERZ808054.1417-NODE-1417-length-13719-cov-5.210380_pt1 | contig 13719 bp, 10 predicted proteins | sample MGYA00380201_ERZ808054 | MGnify/ENA primary metagenome ERZ808054 (study PRJEB31490, sample SAMN06133419) | mouse gut metagenome | isolation source: Z5_2 | host: mice | place: China: Chengdu | collected 2015-05 ... | reverse complement strand
CTATCCGTTATTCCTTGCCCGCTTTTCCCGCCCCGCATTTAGCCCCTGGACTGCCTCTGAAAATAAATTCCCGCGGAGCCTCAGGGCAATCAACTTTTATAAGTGTTATAGCGGAGAGAAGCCAAAGGGAGCCAAAGCAGCCGGGAAAGGGGCAGGAGGGGAGCCGGTTTTCTGCTGTTGTTTCCAATCAGTAATTTCACTTATGAAATGGTCGATAACCAGAGCGAAACCGCCAGGACGGCGGTTTCAGGAAGCATAGGCATGGATGCCGTTGCTTCCGGCTCGTTCGGTTTTAGAGCGTTGCCCATTTCATTAGTGAAATCTGATTGGAAGCCCCAGCAGAAAACCGGCTCCCCTCCTGCCCCTTTCCCGGCTGCTTTGGCTCCCTTTGGCTTCTTTCCGCCTCAATGCCCATAAAAATTGATTTCCCTGCCGAAGCCTTTTTCCCCTTTTATTTCCAAAGGATATATGCTATACTACAAAATGAATTTTTGGACAACGATAGGAAAGGGTGGAAATCATGGCGAAAGCGGATACCTATGACGCCTCGAAAATAACGGTTCTGGAAGGACTGGAAGCAGTCAGGAAAAGGCCAGGAATGTATATTGGCAGTGTTTCTTATAAAGGTTTGAACCATCTCATATACGAAATTGTAGACAATGCCGTGGACGAACATCTGGCCGGCTATTGCGATAAGATAAAAGTGACGCTGGAAGCGGACGGCTCGGCGACGGTGGAAGATAACGGCAGGGGGATTCCGGTAGGAATGCATGAAAAGGGCATCAGCGCGGAACGGCTGGTATTTACCACTTTGCATGCCGGAGGAAAGTTCGATAACTCTTCTTATAAAACGAGCGGGGGGCTCCATGGGGTAGGTTCCTCCGTCGTAAACGCGCTTTCGGCATATTTGACGGTACAGGTTAAGAACAGCGGTTTTATTTATGAAGATAAATATGAAAGGGGAACCCCCGTCATTGAATTAAAGGACGGGCTGCTCCCGGTCGTTGGGAAAACGAGGGAAACGGGGACGAAAGTCAATTTTCTTCCTGACGATACCATTTTTGACAGAACGCGTTTCAAAGAGGACGAAGTGAAAAGCCGTCTGCATGAGACGGCATATCTAAACCCTACGCTTACGATTATCTATGAGGACAGGCGTAAAAGTCCGGCAGAACATATCGAATATAAGGAGCCGGAGGGCATTACCGGATTTGTCAAGGATATGAACAGATCCAAAGAGACCGTACATGATGTGATCTATTATAAAGGGGAAAATGAAAATATTTCTGTGGAGGTCGCTTTCCAGTATGTGAATGAATTTCATGAAAATGTGCTGGGATTTTGCAACAATATCTATAATGCGGAAGGCGGAACTCATCTGACAGGTTTTAAGACCATGTTCACCAATGTGATCAATACATATGCGAGGGAATTGAATATCCTGAAAGAGAAGGACGTTAATTTCACAGGGGCCGACGTGCGCAACGGAATGACGGCGGTAGTGTCCATCAAGCATCCGGATCCCCGGTTTGAGGGACAGACGAAGACGAAGCTGGATAACCAGGATGCGGCGAAGGTGGTCAGCAAGGTGACGGGGGAAGAGATTGTCCGTTATTTTGACCGCAATCTGGAAATTTTAAAGGCCGTAATCGGCTGTGCGGAAAAGGCGGCAAAGATACGGAAGACGGAAGAAAAAGCGAAAACAAATATGCTTACAAAACAGAAGTTTTCCTTCGATTCCAATGGAAAACTGGCGAACTGCGAATCGCGGGATGCATCCAAATGCGAGATTTTTATTGTAGAGGGGGATTCCGCAGGAGGAAGCGCAAAAACTGCAAGAAATCGTGCATTTCAAGCGATTTTGCCCATTCGCGGCAAGATTTTGAATGTGGAAAAAGCAAGTATTGACAAAGTTCTTGCAAATGCGGAGATCAAAACAATGATTAATGCCTTTGGCTGCGGCTTTTCTGAGGGCTATGGAAATGATTTTGACATCTCCAAGCTGCGGTATGACAAGATTATTATTATGGCGGATGCGGATGTGGACGGAGCGCATATTTCCACGCTTTTGCTCACCTTGTTCTACCGCTTCATGCCGGAACTGATATATGAAGGGCATGTCTATCTTGCCATGCCTCCTTTGTATAAGGCGATGCCGTCAAAGGGAGCGGAAGAATATTTATATGACGATAAGGCGCTGGAAAGATACAGAAAGCGCCATAAAGGGTCTTTTACGCTGCAGCGTTATAAAGGACTGGGAGAAATGGATGCCGGTCAGCTGTGGGAAACCACGCTGAATCCGGAGACAAGGATTTTAAAACAGGTGGAGATCGAAGATGGCCGTATGGCTTCCGAAGTAACGGAGATGTTGATGGGGACAGATGTTCCGCCGAGAAAGGCATTTATTTATGAGCATGCAACGGATGCGGAACTGGACGTATAGGAAGCGGCATGCCGGGAGGAAGGAATGACTATGGATGACAGCAGGATTATCAAAACGGAATATTCGGAAGTCATGCAGAAATCTTATATTGATTATGCGATGAGTGTTATTATTGCGAGGGCGCTTCCCGATGTGAGGGACGGGTTAAAACCGGTGCAGAGGAGAACTCTGTACGACATGCATGAGCTTGGCATAAAGTATGATAAGCCTTATAGAAAAAGCGCCCGTATCGTAGGGGATACGATGGGTAAATACCATCCCCACGGAGATAGTTCCATTTACGAAGCGCTGGTAGTCATGACACAGGAATTTAAAAAAGGCATGCCGCTTGTGGATGGGCATGGAAATTTTGGCAATATGGAGGGCGACGGGGCGGCTGCCATGCGTTATACGGAAGCGAGATTGCAGAAGGTAACGCAGGAGTCTTTTTTAGCCGATCTGGACAAGGATGTGGTGGACTTTTTGCCCAATTTTGACGAGACGGAAAGGGAGCCTTCCGTACTTCCTGCCAAGATTCCCAATCTGCTCGTCAACGGCTCCGAGGGAATTGCGGTCGGCATGGCCACCAGCATTCCTCCCCACAATCTATCGGAAGTGATCGATGCGGCCAAAGCATATATGAAGAATCCTGAGATTACGGTAAAGGAGTTAATGAAGTATGTGAAGGGGCCTGATTTTCCGACCGGCGGAATCGTTATTAATAAGGATGACCTGCTTTCCATTTATGAAACGGGAACGGGAAAGATAAAAATCAGGGGAAAAGTGGAAACCGAGAAGGCGAAGGGCGGTAAGACGAATGTAGTGATTACGGAAATACCGTATCCTATGATCGGTGCCAATATCGGCAAGTTTCTTTCCGATGTGGCCGGACTTGCGGAAACAAAAAAGACCCAAGATATTACGGATATTTCCAATCAGTCTTCTAAGGACGGAATCCGTATTGTCATAGAACTGAAAAAGGATGCGGATGTTGATCATTTTATCAATATGTTGTATAAGAAAACGCGTCTGGAAGATACTTTTGGCGTCAATATGCTGGCTATTTCCGACGGAAGGCCGGAGACAATGGGTTTAAAGCAGATCATCAAGGCTAATGTTGATTTTCAGTTTGAGGTGGCTGGCAGAAAATACAAAACTCTTCTGGAAAAAGAACTGGAACGCAGGGAAGTACAGGAAGGCCTGATCAAGGCGTGCAATGTCATTGATCTGATCATAGAGATCCTGCGGGGGAGCAAAGACCGGGCGATGGTGAAAACGTGTCTGGTGGAGGGGAAGACGGAAGGCATCAAGTTTAAGTCAAAAGAATCAAAGATTATGGCCGCCCAGTTAAGATTTACCGAGAAACAGGCGAATGCCATACTGGACATGCGGTTGTATAAACTGATTGGCCTGGAACTGGAAGCGCTGATCAAAGAACATGAAGAAACCATGGCAAATATTTATCGTTATGAAGAGATTTTAGAACGCAGGGATTCCATGGCACAGGTGATTATGAATGAACTGGACGCCATAAAGAAGGAATATGGAAGGCCCCGCCGGACCGTGGTGGAAAACGGGGAAGAGGCCGTCTATGAAGAAAAGAAAATAGAAGAAATGGAAGTTATGTGCCTGGTTGATCGTTTCGGTTATGTAAAAACGGTGGATATATCCACTTATGAACGGAATAAGGAAGCGGCGGATTCTGAGAATAAGTTTGTATTTTCCTGTAAGAATACGGGGCGGATCTGCGTTTTTACCAATACGGGACAGCTGCATACGATTAAAGTCATAGATCTTCCTTTTGGAAAATTCCGCGATAAGGGAGTTCCTTTGGATAATGTCAGCAATTACAGCGCAGAAAAGGAAACGGTTCTCTTTATAACGGAACAGTCGCAGCTGAATTTGTATCGGGTGATTTTTGCCACCAAACTTTCCATGCTAAAAATTGTGGACGGCGGGGAATTTGATGTATCCAAGCGTACCGTGGCGGCCACTAAGCTGCAGGAGGGGGATGAGGTGGTTTCCGTAACTATCTTAAAGGAACAGACGAATATTGTTTTGCGGACGGAGGGCGGATATTTTCTGCGTTTTCCGATCGAAGAGATTCCCGAAAAGAAAAAAGGGGCCGTGGGAGTCCGGGGAATGAAGCTTACAGGAAAAGATTATGTGGAAGAGGTATATTATACGCAAAATGCCGTAGAGCAATCCATCGAATACAAGGGAAAAACGATAGAACTAAATAAGCTGAAGGCCGGAAAAAGAGATACAAAAGGCGTAAAGCCCAGGATTTGACAACATTTCTGCGTCCTTTTCCTAAAAAGGATTGACCGGAAACAAAGAAAAGATTATGATGATAGAAAAAGATAAATGCTGAAAGGATAAAGGGATCGATTATGAGAGTAATTGCGGGAACGGCAAGAAGCCTTCCTTTGAAAACGCCGGAAGGAACGGATACCAGACCGACTACGGACAGGATCAAAGAAACTCTGTTTAATATGCTTCAGCCTTATCTTATGGACTGCATATTTATCGATTTGTTCAGCGGGAGCGGGGGCATAGGCATAGAGGCTTTGAGCAGAGGGGCGAGACATGCGTATTTTGTGGAAAATAACAGAAATGCCATCTCCTGTATCCAGCATAATATAGCTTTTACGAAGATGGAGGAAAAAGCGACTCTTTTGAAGCAGGATGTTTTCGGGGCGCTGTCCCTTATCCGGGAAAAGGAAGCGGATATTATTTTTCTGGACCCTCCGTATGGAGAAGGTTATGAGAGGAAAGCGTTGGCCTTGCTGGCGGACAAGCCCTATGTGACAGAAAGGACTTGGATCGTGATAGAGGCGGAGCTTATGGAAGACTTTTCTTTTGTAGGAGAACTTGGATTTGAAATCGAAAAGGAAAAAAGATATAAGTCGAATAAGCATGTATTTGTGCGAAAGGAGCAAGGGGAAAAAGGATGAAGGCTGCGATCTATCCGGGGAGTTTTGATCCGGTTACTTACGGGCATCTTGACGTAATTCGTCGTGCAGCGGATATTTTTGACGAATTAACAGTAAGTGTGCTGAACAATCATTTAAAGACTCCATTGTTTTCTGTGGAGGAACGTGTTAAGATATTAGAAGAAGCGACGAAAGATATTCCGAATGTGAAAGTGGATTTTTTTAGTGGCTTATTAATTGATTATGCCCAAAAAAAGGGTGTACATGTGGCGATCCGGGGGCTTCGGGCCATCACCGATTTTGAATATGAATTGCAGATCGCCCAGACGAACAAATTGCTTTCCAAAGGGGAATTGGATACTGTATTTTTGACTACCAGTCTGGAATATGCGTATTTGAGTTCCAGCAGCGTGAAAGAAATTGCCAGTTTCAACGGAGATATAACGATGTGCGTTCCTGAATTTGTGGCGCGGCTGATCTATAAAAAATACGGACACGGATAATGCTGCTGAAAAATGACAGCGGCAGTAGTGGGAGAGGTTACTTTATGAGTAGTAGGATTGAACAGTTGATCGACGAGATCGAAGAGTACATTGAAAATTGTAAGTATCAGGCATTATCCAATACGAAAATTATCGTAAATAAGGAAGAGATCGACGAATTGCTGCGGGAACTTCGGATGAAGACCCCTGATGAGATCAAACGTTATCAGAAAATCATCAGCAATAAAGAAGCTATTTTAAGCGATGCCAGATCAAAAGCCGAAGCGTTGATCAATGAAGCGACCGTACATACCAATGAACTTATCAATGAGCATGAGATCATGCAGCAGGCGTATGCACAGGCAAACGAGGTGGTGACGCTGGCCAGCCATCAGGCACAGGATATCCTGGATAACGCTACCATAGAGGCGAATAATATGAGGGCGGCCGCGATCCAGTATACGGATGAAATGCTGGCAAACCTGGAAAACCTGATGATTCAGACGGTGAATATGACAGCCTCGCATTATGAGAGCTTTATTAATAATTTGAATGGTTATGCGGAAATCATCAGAACAAACCGGGCGGATCTGCATCCTCAGGAGACGGATCTTCTGCTTGGAGGAGCCGGAGATGGGGATAGCGGAGAATCCTTGAATCTGGATTTGCTGAAATAATAAATGGAGTATAGCTTTTCGTATGTAACCCTTGCGGGCATAAACAACGGTGGGAGAGCCGGTTTCGCTTACAATGACGAAACCGGTTTTTTGTGAATCGTATAAATTTTTAATTGAGGAGTAATATGAAGATTATTCGAAAAGTGATGTTGGCGTGCCTTATGGGGCTGTTTTTTTTATATGGAAAAAGTATTCCGGCACATGGGGCGCAGCCTGTTGTCGTTGCGATCGATCCGGGGCATGGAGGGGAAAATCTGGGGGCCGAGTGCAATGGATATACGGAAAAAAATTTGACAATGATCGTGGCTCTGGCGATGAAGGAAGAACTGGAGAAATACGAAGGGATCGAAGTATATCTGACCCGTGAGGGGGATAAAGATATGAGCCTGGAGGAGCGGGCGGAGTTTGCAGCATCTAAAAATGCGGATTTTCTCTTCTGCCTTCATTTTAATATGTCTGCGGAGCATGATTTGTTCGGTTCGGAGGTGTGGGTTTCTGCCTTTGGAGAGGAGCATCAGGAAGGATATTCATTTGCCAGCGGGGAAATGGAACTTTTGGAAGAGATGGGCTTGTACCCGAGGGGGATCAAGACAAGGCTGAACGACAGAGGGGAGGATTATTACGGCATTATCCGGCATTCTACAGCCAGGGGAATTCCTTCTGCGCTTATCGAGCATTGCCATCTGGACCAGGAGAACGACACGTCTTTTTATACTTCAGGGGAAGGGTTGGAAAGTCTGGGCATTCTGGATGCGACCGCAGTCGCCAGATATTACGGCCTGAAGTCCGAGATTTTGGGCGTGGATTATAGCGGTTGGCCCAAAGTGGAGATACCGGTTCCGACCGGCGCGGTGAAACCGGATTTGACGGAGCCGGATGTTTGTATGATCGATGTCGGGGATGTGAATACGGAAACGGGAGATATCGAGGTTTCCGTTTATGCCTCGGATTATGACAGTTATCTTCTTTATTACAGTTATAGCTGGGATGGAGGGAAAAATTTTTCCGATTTGCAGAAATGGGAGCCGCGCAGTGCGGATAATCTCACGTTTACCATGAAAGCGCCGCCGGGAACGATACCTGAAGTGGTGGTGAAAGTTTATAATAAGTACGATATAAAAACGGAGAGCAATCATGTGTATCTGCCTTCTATCGCTTCGGAGAAGGAGAGAGAGGAAGAATCAGGGACGGAGGCCGCGGACGGGGATACGGCGGAAGAGGATGCAGGCGGGGAAGCTGTGGAGGCTGGGATTATGAAGGCCAAAAACCCGGCGGATAACGGGAAAGAGGCTGGAAAAAACGGGAAAGGAGAAGCGCCGGAAGTGACGTTCTTTTATTTCCTCCAAGTGGCCTTTTTATGTGTCGCTATCCTTTTTGTGCTGTTGATGCTGGCGGGCATTCTCATGAGAGGATACGTCTCCTCTCGGAGCCGCAGGAGCCGCATCTCCTTTCGGAGCAACATCTCCTTTCGGAGCAACATCTCCTTTCGGAGATGTGGGTCAAAGAAGAAAAGACGACGGAAAAAATAGATACCAAAGGACGTAATAGCCCAACGTGACGGCGGAAAGAATCAGTTTGTGGGATACGTAGTCTTTTAAGGAGAGATCCGTTTCTTTTATCATGCTATAGGTTTGGGCGATACAGGAAAAACCGCCGAAGGGAAGCAGGAGCAGCACAAGGAGCGGCGACTGGTTCCCTATGCGGCTGATGCCGCTTGTGATTTCCAACAGGCAGTTCAGAGCTGCTTCAGGATCGCCGCCAATATCGCCGGTTATTTTGAATAATGTCTGCGGAACGAGGTTGAGGAGATTGAAAAGAACCATGTATCCGCCCAGCCTGGATATGCCATACAGGCCGGACAGGATAGAGTCGTCCAGGGTGTCCAGCAGGGATGTCGGTGAAGCTCCTTCTGCGGCAGAGAGAATATTTTTCAGCTTGCGCATGGGCCGGGTACACGGCATAGGGATACGATTTCGGTAAAAGGTATATCTTAAGAAGATACCATAACAGAGGGGAAGCCCGTACATGCCAAAAAGATAGGGGGCGGTAAGTTCCAGGCCAATCGTCGGAAGGACAAAGCTGATGAAATAAATGGGGCCGATATTGTTGCAGAAGGCCAGCAGATAGGAGGCCTCCGACCTGGAGAGCTTATGGCTTGCGTACAACTGGGCGATGACCCGGGCTCCCATGGGGAAGCCGCAGAGAAACCCGATCGTAACGGCATAGAGTCCGTTAAGACTTATTCTGAGAAGGGGAGTGAGTACAGGACTGATGATTTTTACCACATGCTCCGTCAGGTTCAGGCGTATCATAATGCCGGATAATATCATAAAGGGGAGAAGGGTAGGAACCATCCGATTGAACCAAAGCTGCAGTCCGGTCAGGGAAAACGCCAGGCTTTCTTTCGGATAAACGAGGAGCATGCCTGTCAGGATAAGAAACAAAAGGGTGATAGTTTTGCTTTTTTTATTGGATAGTTTCATCATAGTGATTACCGGATCTTATATCACAAAATAGTTATTACCAATATATGAAAAACGTTAAAAAGTAGAAGTGGATCGGAAAGGGAAACGGTGGGCAGATGCTTCGTGTGGATAAATTTTTAAGCGGCGCCAATCTGGGAAGCCGCAGTCAGGTAAAAGAATATTTAAAACAGGGGCTGGTGAGGGTGAACGGCGAAGTCGTCCGGAAACCGGAATATAAGATCGAGGAAGGAAAAGATCAGGTGTCTTTCCGGGAGAAAGAAATTATATATAAAAAATATGTGTATTATATGCTGAATAAACCGCAGGGAGTTGTGTCCGCCACAAGGGACCGCATACATGGAACGGTGTCCGATCTTTTAAAGGATACCGGATATAGAGATTTGTTTCCGGTAGGAAGGCTGGACAGGGATACGGAGGGATTGTTGATTATGACAAACGACGGAGGACTGGCCCACGATCTTCTTTCTCCGAAAAAACATGTGGAGAAAGTCTATTATGTGGAGACGGCAAGGCCTCTGTCGGAAGAGAGCAGAAAGGCGCTGGAAAAAGGCGTGGATATCGGGGAAGAGAAGATTTCTTTGCCGGCGAAGGCGGAACGGATATCGGATACCAGCATTTATCTGACGATAACGGAAGGGAAGTACCATCAGGTAAAGCGAATGCTGCATGCGGTGGAAAATGAGGTGGTTTATCTGAAAAGAACCGCCATGGGCGGACTTTTTCTGGATGAAAACCTTCCCTGTGGGAGTTACAGGGAATTAACGGAAGAAGAAGTGAGGAAGATGAGAGAATGAAGTGGATGAAAAGATTGCTCTACAGCATATTGGCGTTATTGTCGCTGGTCAGCATATTTATCATTTTATGCGCCTTTTGGCCGGGGCTGGCGGACAGGGCGTCCGACTTCCTTTATTCCCGCCTGGGAAAAGAAGAACCGGTGTATATGGAGGAAACGGAACCGGATTTATTGCCTGAGGCCGGAACGGATATGGATCTTGTGGAAACGGATGAGGGCACAGAGACGGGGCAAAGCGGGGGAGATGGCATGGAACCGGAGAAGGAGGGAAACAAAACCTCCGGGTATGTAGCGCCGGAACGGGAAGAAATCCATACGCCCGAAGAAGTGGCCGGGAGAAACGGTTACATTCCGGTGCAGGAAAACGCCGAAGAGATCAACGAAGAAGAGGCGGAGGAACTTCGGAAAAAATATACTTATGGCGAGACGGGGGAAGGGTTAAGCTTTGATACGGAGTTCTACCCTTATTATGGGATGCTGTCCGAACCGGAGCAGTCTATATACCGGCAGATTTATGCCAACGCAGGAGCAGTAAACAGGATTTTTAATCCGGTGGAGCCGGTGACGCAAAGAGAACTACGCAATTCTTTTATCGCGGTAGTAAACGACCATCCGGAATTATTCTGGCTGGATTCGGCCTATGAGGCAAAATTTGCCAGGAGCGGCGGATGTGCGGAAATTTCCCTCCAGTTCAATGATCTGGTGGACGATCTGGATGCTGCAAAAGGGATATTTCAGAGTGCGGCCGAGGAAATTCTGGCAGGTGCGCGGAGCCAGAGCAGCGATTATGAAAAGGAATTGTATGTGCATAATGCCTTGCTTGACCGGATAGAATATGATCTTCAGGCACCGCTGAACCAGAGCGCATACAGCGCATTGGCGAACGGACGGACCGTATGCGCCGGTTATGCGAGAAGCATGCAGTACTTAATGACGCAGTTAGGGGTTCCCTGCTATTATTGTACCGGTTTTGCGGGGGAGAACCATGCATGGAATATCATACGCCTGGAGGATGAATATTATAATGCGGATGCTACCTGGGACGATACGGATCCCAATACATACCGTTATTTGAACAGAACGGATCAGGAGTTCTCGCTTACCCATAAAAGGGAAGACCTTTCCGTGTACCTGCCGCCATGCAACGGAACAAAATATAGCGGTCCAAAAGAGGAGGAAATACGGGAGGATAAACCGGAAGACAACAGAAGGAGCATGGAGGACGCCGGTTTTTCGGAAGAAGATGTAATATCCGGTATGGAGGAATATTATGAAGATTGTTATAATAAGATCATGACTGCCGGAAATCCGGCGGAGTTTGAAAGTGTTGTGGACAGTGAAGAACTCTGGCTGCGATGCTACCGGGCATATGAGGACGACAGCTATTCGGCGGAATATATGGACAGGGTATTGGAAGAACTGCAAGCCGGGGGATGCGAGGTAGACATTGAGGCGGAAAGCCTGAGAGACGGGAGAGTTCTGCTGCATCACAGGATACGCTTTTTTTAGAACAGGAGATAGAAGGAGATAAAGGATGGAAAGTATTTTAAAAAACAAATATTATCTGTACCTGACGGAATTTTTTGCAGGAATGTCGGTCATGGCGGTGGAACTGGGAGCGAGCCGTCTGCTCGCGCCCTATTTCAGTTCTTCGCAGATCGTATGGACAATTATTATCGGAACGATTATGATTGCGATGGCTTTGGGAAACATTTGGGGCGGCAGGAGCGCGGACAAGAATCCCAATCCCGATAAGCTGTATATGCGGCTGATCGTGGCGGCCTTGTGGATTGCGGCCATTCCGGTAGTGGGAAAATATATTATTCTTGGCATTTCCGCAGTTCTGATCGTGAGCGTAAATAATAATTTCCTGATTCTGGCAGGTTTTGCGGCGTGTATGGTGATCTTTGTGTTTCCGCTGTTTCTGCTCGGAACAGTTACGCCCTCATTGGCAAGGTATACGGTGGACAGTCTGGATGACAGCGGAAAAACCGTTGGAACCTTGGGAGCGTTCAATACGATCGGAAGCATTATCGGCACGTTTCTGCCCACATTTGTAACGATTCCCGCCGTTGGGACGGCTGTTACCTTTCTTATTTTCTCCGGCATACTGCTTTTGCTCGGCCTTGTTTATTTTGTCAGCAAAAAGGCCAGGAAGGGAGTATGCGCCATGGCAGTGCTTGTTTTTATTTTATGTGGTATTTTCGGGCATTCCGGCAGTTTTGCTTTTTGGGAAAACAGTCTGCTTTATGAAGGGGAGTCCATCTATAATTATTTGCAGGTAAAGGAAACGGACGACAGCGTGATTCTCTCCACCAATGTGCTGTTCGGCGTGCAGTCTATCATGAAAAAAGGGGATTCCCTGACAGGGATGTATTATGATTATGCCCTTGCCGCTCCGGTAATGGCAGGGGTGAATCAGAAGGAAGACGCCGATATTCTTGTATTGGGGATGGGAACAGGAACCTATGCGAAACAATGTATGGACTATTTCGAAAACACATCCGTGGAAGGCGTGGAAATCGACCAGAAGATAACGGATCTGGCAGAAATGTATTTTGCCCTGCCGAATACGATCGAAGTAACCACGTATGACGGAAGGGCCTATTTGCAGACGGTGGATAAAAAATATGACGTAATTATGGTAGATGCCTATCAGGACATTACGATCCCGTTCCAGATGTCGTCTGTGGAGTTTTTTACGATGGTGAAAAACCACCTAAAGCGGGACGGCGTGATGGTCGTCAATATGAACATGCGCGGCACGAAGGAGGGCAATATCAACCAATACCTGTCGGATACGATCGCACATGTCTTTGATACAGTCTATACCGTGGACGTCCCAGGATCTACAAACCGGGAGCTGTTTGCACAGGCTTCGCCGGACATGGATATGGAAAATATGATCAATATGATGCAGGACAATCTGGCGCTCACCCCCGACACAAAGCTGTTTGACCTGATCAGTGAAGTAGCGCAGGGGCTTACGCCTTATGAGCCAGGCAGCTATGTGATGACAGACGACCGGGCGCCGGTGGAGCTGCTTGGAATGCAGGTGATTGACGAACTGATCCGGGACGAGGCGGAATATTACCGTGGTATCTATGAAAAGGAAGGGATTCGGGGGCTGTTAGAGCAGCTTTAAAAATTAAGAATGAAGGTAATAAGGTTATGAAGAGAACACTTGTATGGGCTCACAGAGGAGCCAGTGCTTATGCACCGGAGAACACATTGGCGGCATTTGAACAGGCGGCAGAACTGGGAGCCGATGGAATCGAGCTGGATGTGCAGCAGACAAAGGACGGGAAGCTTGTTGTGATCCATGATGAAACGGTTGACCGCGTCAGCAGGGCGTCCGGCTGGATCAAGGATTTGACGTATGAGAGGCTTAAAAAGATCAATGTTAACCAGCATTTTCCGCAGCTTGGCGTACAGGCTGTCCCAACGCTGGAAGAGGTGTATGAGCTGGTAAAGCCGACAAATTTAACGGTCAATGTGGAGCTTAAGACAGGCGTTGTATTTTATCCTGAGATTGAGGAGCAGGTGCTGGACGTAACAAAGCGTATGGGGATGCAGGAACGTGTCATTTATTCTTCCTTTAATCATTATACGCTGCAAAAGCTCCGCCGGCTGTGCCCCGATGCGGTTACAGGGATGCTCTATCAGGACGGGATCATCGGTGCCGCAGAATATGCCAGACATACGGTGCAGGCTGATGCACTGCATCCGGCGGTTTTTAACGTACAGTATCCTGATTTTTTTAAGGAATGCAAAAGGCACGGGCTTAAGGTGCACGTATGGACGGTCAACGAAGAAGAGCATATGCGCCTGCTTTGTGAAAATGATACCGACGCGATGATTACAAACGATCCAAAGCTTGCCAGGGCTGTTGCAGATGAATACGAGGACGGAAAGCTGGTTCC
>ERZ808054.1416-NODE-1416-length-13723-cov-5.742855_pt1 | contig 13723 bp, 8 predicted proteins | sample MGYA00380201_ERZ808054 | MGnify/ENA primary metagenome ERZ808054 (study PRJEB31490, sample SAMN06133419) | mouse gut metagenome | isolation source: Z5_2 | host: mice | place: China: Chengdu | collected 2015-05 ... | reverse complement strand
AGGTGGGATTTTCGTGAACGGTAATTATATCATGAGGGAATATCCATTCAAAAAATGGGTGAAGTACATTGTATTAAAAGTTGGAATCTTTGAATCGGAAATTATCGATGAGCAGAACTTTGATGCGACGGATGAGATGGGGATTATGAAGTTTAAACGGAAATATATTAAGGATGATGAGTGTGTTTTGGTTGAGGTCGAGATGTGAAAAATATTAATTTTCATAGATTTTTATATCCTTTTGTCGTATAATAGTAAAAATAACGATAAACTTATTTTTATACAATAGGAGAATTCTATGGATCAATATACCTTATATCTGGATGAAAGCGAAACTGAACATAGTAGCGGAAAGAAATTTTTTGCATAGGTGGTATTATTGTAAAAAATTCTTACCATGATCAAGAATTAACTGAAAAATTGAAAAACTGTAAACGCCGTATTTGGTATCAAGATCCCAATTATAATAATCATATTATTCATGAATTAGAAATAAATGAAGCCCATGAAAAACATTTTTCAAAAATCGAAAAATATAATAAAAACATTCATTTACGCCTATATGACGGAGGCATTAATCGTAAGGATAGATTTGGCAGTAAAAAAATTTCTTAAAAATATTGACAAATTTATATAAGAGCGTATAATACATTATACAAGGGATTACACACAAGGATTTAGCCGTAGCGCTATTATATCCGTTGCCTTTTTGGCTGAAGTGATTGATACAGAACTCTGTATGGTAGACCCAGTTTTTTAGTAGTTAAAACATCTGCTTAAAGGCAGATGTTTTTTGTTATACGTTTTTATACTTTAGTTTAATATTTCCCATTTTTTTCAGTCTTCTAATCCATCAGCTAATGCTACGCCAAATAATTAATATAGAAACAAAAGTATTCTCCACAAATACTGAAATCCATGTATCTACAAAAACAGTACGATATTCTCAACAAAAAACAAAGAACTTACAATATTCGGCGAAACATTAGGAAATGTCAAAAATAAACTCAACGATCTTTCAAAGGCGTATCAAAGCTTTGGTCTTCTTGGGCATAACGGGGCTCTGTCAACATTATTCGGCTTCAACGACGTTGTTATTCCTGATGAATTAATGTCCCAGTTCAGAGAATTCCAGGAACAGTTTAACCATTCTGCTTTAAGCGCCGAAGCGTTGGCGGAACAAATGGGGAATGTAGATTCTTCGATTATCAAATATGCCAAAACCTGTAAAAATGGCGAAATGACATCGAAAGGTTTCGAGCAGTCGCTAAAAGGGATATCTCTCTCCGCCAAAATCGGAAAAGCTGCGCTTCAGGCTCTCGCCAGCATAGGCAACGCCTTGGTGGACTGGCTCGTCCAGGCCGCTGTCACCGCTATCGACAACTGGATTCACAGAGTGGACAAAGCCAACGAAGCAATGCGCCATGCCGTTTCGTCATATGAAACGGAAAAATCCAATCTCGAAAATATCAATTCCGAGTTGGACGGTCTTAACCAGCGCATCAGCGAATTACAGTCCAAAGATGCCTTGACTTACACGGAAAAAGGCGAACTGGAAGAACTACAGGCAATTTCAAAAGAACTGATGCTCCAGCAGGACATTGCGAAACGGAATGCGGAAGCAGCCGCAAAGGAAGCCGCCGTTACAACCGTGGATGCCTATCAGACGCAATATGGGAAATATGATATTTCTGAAAATAACCTCACTGACGCATTAGAAAACTACGATTTTCCTCATCCCGACAGTCCTGACGATATCACCAGAAATCTGGCTTCCTATATTCATTCCATAGAACTTTTGACACAAGCTCAACAGAATTTGAAAGATGCGGAAAAAAAGGGGGAAAATACCGACTGGATAAATAAAGATATCCAGCATGCGAATGATTTAGTCACAGAATACTCTTCCCGATTAAGCCGCAATGTGGTCGACCTGGAAGAAAAACTGATTTCATTGCAAGATGCCTATGACATCGCCATTGAAAAAAGAGACCAGGGAATCCTCCCATTATCATCCGGGGAGCAGGACGCGATCAACACCTATGAATCCATATATGACAGTCTTAAATTAATCTATCAATATACCGACCAGAATAGCTGGAACCGTATGGAATTTGCAGATATCCTTTCCTCCGGGAATATCGAAAAAACGAAGGATGAACTGATCGAAATGGCAAAAGCTGGTCAATTAACGCCGGAAACTATCTCAGGATACGAAAATTTAAACAAGGCGATAGAAGAAAGCGGATTACTCGTCCAGGACGGGCAGAACGCCGCCCAGTTGCTTTGCGATTACATCAATGAATGCGTGGAAGCCGGGAGCGAATTAGGCGATACTCTCCCTATGTCCTTTTCGGATATCATAACCCAGCTCAGCGAGTTCCAGGATAAATTCGAATCCGTAGACCAGGCTTATTCGAAGCTTTTCGATCCCAATTCTCAGATCGGTTTCGAAGATCTGGCATCCATCGCCGAGGCATTTCAGGACCTCGATGGGATCGATGGCTATATCCGGCGTCTACAGGAAGCCGGGCAGGATACGGAGGCCGTAACCGCTGTCATCGAAGATTTGGCCGACAGCTACCTTCATCAATCAGGAATTCTGGAAAATGTTACCGATGAGAACAAGCAGCTTATCACATCCATGCTGAAGGAAATCGGAATCACAAACGCGGAAGCCATCGTCAACCAGTCGTATGCTACGGCATTACAGGAAGTGGAAGCTGCAAAACAGGCGCTCGGCATTTCTACCGACAATCTCTCCGATCTTACTCTCGAAGAAATCCAACGTCTGCTGGAAGAAGGCCACTATAGCGAACAGGCAAAAAATAAGTTATACGAACTGTATTTAATGCAGATTAATTTGACAAGCAATCCCCTCGATGCCTCAAATTCCATCAACCAACTGTTAGGTATGGTTGGCGCCTCCAGCGCCGCCGGCAGCGCTTTGGTTCAGTTGGCAGGTATTATGGACAATATTCAGCAGCTTCGCAGCCGCATAAACTCTACCGATCAACCACTGGCAAAAGGAGTTTCCAAAGTTCTCCTCGGCACATTAGAAATGCAGGCTGCTTCTATCAAGGCAACAGCCATGAAAGAATTTTCACAAAATGCCGCTGTATCCTCCCCTCCATCATACAAAGCAACACTGCCGCCGGCTTATGCCGGAAGTTCTGCTACACAGCAAGCTATTTCAGATGCGGCGGACAAAGCGCAGACAGAGGCTACAAAATCCGTAGACGAAATCGAGGATTCATTTGAAGAACTCATAGATTTCTTTGACCGAAGAAATAAAGTACTAAGCGATTCCCTTGATCTTCTGAAAACCAACCTGGAAAACGTCACCGGTGCGTTTGCAAAAAATAAACTTGTCGATGCCCAATTAAGCGTCTCGGAAGAAAAATTCAAAAATTATTCCGATGCTCTTCATATGTACGGCCAAAAGGCAAATGAAGCCTTATCCAAACTCCCTTCCGATATTGCTGCCAAAATAAAAGACGGGGCCGTGGACCTCACTACCTTTGTCGGCGACGGCAATCAGGATGTTGTAGAAGCCATCAAAGATTATGAAAACTGGGCGGACAAAGTTGCCGACTGCAAAAAACAGCTGGCGGAATTAAGAACTTCCATCCGACAACTGGAACTGGACAAATTCAACCATATCATGGAGGACTTTCAAAACCAGTTCGACATCAGGGAAAGCGGCAAAGATCTGATTTCCAAACAGATCGACCTGTTAAAAGAAGCCGGACAGCTGATTGGCGAATCTTTCTTTACGGCTCAAATCGATCAGTCCAAAAAACAACTTTCCCTTTTAGAAGAAGAAAAAAAACAACTGGTAACGCAAATGTCCTCCGCAGTCGGTTCCGGAAGAGTCCAAAAGGGAACCGAAGAATGGCTCGAAATGGTCAATGCCCTCTCCGATGTGGAAGGCAATATTCTGGATTGCAAAAAGGCCATGGAGGAACTGGACAATGAACTTTTGCAGCTCCATTGGGACATCTTTGAAAGAATCCAAAATCAATTTAAAAACCTGGACTCCGAACTCTCTCATTTCATTAACCTGTTCCAAGGCTCCAAGGCAACCGACGGCAACTCCAACTGGTCAAAAGAAGGGCTTGCGCAACTCGGACTCCTGGCCCAGCAATATGAACTGGCGCAATACCAGATCAAAAAATATAATGATGAACTGAATCAATTAAACAAAGATTATCTTGCCGGCAAATACTCCGCTGCCGAATATGCGGATAAATTGTCCGATCTGTCTTCTGCCCAATGGGATGCGGTCAACAGTTCTGAATCCGTCAAAGATGCTATCCTCGATCTTCATGAAGCCCGTGTGAAAGAAGAAGTGGAAGCAATCGAAAAAGAAATAGACGCCTATAAAGAACTGACCGATGCGCAAATCGAAACATTAAAAGCGGCAAAAGATCTGCACGATTATCAGGAACTGATCGCAGAAAAAACGAAATCAATCACTGACCTTGAGCGTCAAATCGCCGCTATGCGAAATGATGATACCGCTTCTGCTATTGCCAAAAGGAAATTGCTTGAAGAACAACTTGCCGAGTCGAGAAAAGAATTGGAAGAAGCTCAATACGACCATTCCATCGAAGAGCAGGAAAATGCTTTAACCCAGGAATTGGAAAACTACGAAGAGGCAAGAAATTCGGAAATCGAACGCCTCCAGGCATCCCTGGAAGAAAAGGAACAGCTGATCGCCGCCTCCTTTGAAACAGTAAAACAAAATGCGAATCTGATCGGCCAGGAAATCGCACGTATCGCGGAAGAACACGGCATCACCGTATCTTCTGCCATTATTTCCTCTTGGCAAAGCGGAGAAATGGCGATTGCCAGCTATGGGGCCATTCTTTCGGAACAGACCAGCGTATTCATCGGGAACCTGATGGGCGTAGAATACGAAGTATATAACCTCCAGTATCAGGCCAATGAAACTGCAAATACCCTCGCATGGATGTTCTCCACCCGCGCGGATACCCTTGTGGCTGAACTGGCTTCCTCTTATTACAGCGAACAGAACCTGAATTATATGACTCAGGCACTGCGTGACAGTCTGGTAAGGACTCTGGAGAGCGGTTACAATATCAGCGGCATCAGCAGCGCGCTTGACGGCATTGCAAACCGGCTGAATAACGTGGCTTCTGCGGCTAATAATGCGGCAAATGCGATTCGATCCGTGAGCGCCGCCCAACAATCGGCATCCGATTCTAACAGCAAAACACTTTATAAACTGGAAGGCGTGGCGGGCGGTACGATTACTTCCTATAATAAGTCCGACCTCGAAAGACTTGCCAAATCCTATGGAAAAGGTAAAGTTGTCCCAGTCTATGCCAAAGGAGGCATCATAACCAAGGATCGCCGCAACCCTTGGAATCATATTGCAAAAGCCCTGGGGGAAGATACTCTTATCGCTGCCAAAGAAGGGGAAAGCATTCTCACGGAAAAGCAGACTGGAGCCATATACAATCTTGCTTCCGCGCTTCAAAAAACAACGGAAAAAGCCACGGTATTTGCGCCTGAAAACAGCAGTCAATTCATGGCCAATCTCTCCGCCCTCTCCCCCTCTCTCTGGAATTGGAACGTTCCCGGTCTGTCAACAGGACTACAAAATTCCATTACTAATCATACAGGACACAATCCTAATGTCAATGTGCATTACGACAGCCTCGTAACCATCAATGGCGATGTAAACGACACCAAACATTTTCTGAACGATATGAAAACCGTTGCCAACGACGCTATCCGGAAAAGCTGGCACGACCTGGATATGTCCAGAAAATATGGAACCTATTAACCTGCTAACGCCGCACCCCGGAACACGGGTGCGGCCATCTGCAAAATCTGACACTCTCTCATTTTCAAAAAGCTTATAAAGAAAGTTGGTGATCACAATTAATATTTTCGGACTAGACGCAATTATCGGGGATTTTCAGTTGAGCAACTACGGATTGGTTCTCGCTTCTTTTGAAAGCTCCCATTCATCCGATGAAGAACTCGGCATGGATAGCGATACTATCGAAGAATATATCGGGCATAATCCCGTGCCGGTATACCTCGACGCCCCCTTTCATTCCAAGTTACGCCTCACCGCTACGCTTATCAAAGATCCAAATACCATCAACAGCGATAAAAATAAATATTTTACCGAACACGAATGCCGTGAAATTTTAAGGCAGCTGACAGGATTCCGCGGGTATAAACAAATGCAGGTTTTCTCTTACGAATTTGACGAACTGCTCTTTTTCCATATCCGAGTGGCAAATGTAAAATACCAGAAAGCCGGAGGACGCATAGCCGGTATCATTTTGGAAATGGAATGCGATTCACCCTTCGCATGGTCCAATGAATTTAACTACACGTTTCATGCCTCTCCCGCTTCCAACCTCATCCTGTTCAACAATTCCGACCATCTCTACGATTACCTGCTGCCAAAAGTAACGATAAAATCCAATGCCGCTATCACTAATTTAACTATATGCAACCTGATGGACAACAACTGGACGACAACTCTTAAATCACTGTCAGCAGGTGAAATAGTCACCATGGATTCCCAACACAATACATTGTCATCCTCCCTTCCATCAAGGATTATAAACAATGATTTTAATATGCACTTTATACGGTTAGTTCCCGGCAAAAATGAATTTCAGGTAAACCATGGCATCCAGATCACTTTTACATACCAAGTACCGAGAAAGGTGGGATTTATTTTATGAGCCTGTCATTTCATACCAATCTATTCGACCGCACTGTCCCTCCCGCCTATATCCTTACAAAAGCCAACCATGACCGGATGCATGTTTTAAGCTGCACCGAAAAGAAATATTTTTTCAAATTTAATGCCCCGGATATCATTCAGTTTAAAAGCTATATGCAGATGGACAATGAAAAAAATCCGGCCTATGATTCCATAACCGAAGGACAGTTCATAGAAGTGGAGGATCTTGGACGCTTCATTTTATCCAGCGTAAAAACAGAAGCCAAAGGACAGCGCCTGGAATGCAAAGACTGTGAAGCGGTCGGCCTGGAAACTATGCTCGGCCAGAAATATCTCGAATTATTCACGGTCAACATGGGTACAACGGAAAGCATAGACGGTGTTAAGTTTTACAACTTGTCGAACCCGGATAACAGCCTGCTCCATCTGGTTCTGGAAAAATGCCCGGACTGGACGCTGGGTCATATCGACACCTCCCTAATAACAATGGAACGATGTTTCGAAGTTACAAGGCAGGATGTCTATTCTTTCCTGACAAAAGATGTCGCAGCCGCTTTTCAATGCGTATTTCTCTTCGACACCTTGCACCAAAGAATCCATGCGTACACGGAAGACACAGTCGGAAAAGACACGGACATTTTTGTCACTTATGATAATCTTCTGAAAACAACGGATATCTCCTCTTCCATTGATGACATTAAGACATGTCTGACCGTTACCGGCGCCGATGACTTGAATTTGCGCGAAGTAAATATGGGATACGACAAAATTTATATGCTGGACTACTTTCATTCGCCCGATTTCATGAGCCGAGAATTATGCGATGCATACAGCAAATGGATAAAAAAATGGAACGATAGTCTGCCCGGCTACTCTTCTCTTCTATCCCAATACCAAAATTATTATAACGAGATTAACCATCTTACCCATGAGAAAATGCCTTCCAATACGGAAAGCGTCAACTGGGCAGAATATGGACTCGTACCGCTGCAGGAAAAACTCGCTTCCTATGAGCGAAGACAATCGATTATGATCAAGGCCGGACAGGGGAAAAAAGACCACAAGGACTACAATACCTTATACCTCCCCGTACACAACGCCATTCTTGCGATCAAATCCCAGATTTCTGCCGTTGAAAAACAAATTTCTTCCTTAAAAACCCGCCAATCTTCCATTGGCGTGCAAATGGACCGTATAATTTCCTCAATCAGTATGAAGCAGAATTTTACAGCCGGACAATTAAAAGAGCTATCCAAATTCATCCGTGAGGACGAACTGTCCTCTTCCAATTTTGTCGTCACCGATACTATGACCGATTCCGAACGGATGGATATGTTAAAAGAAATGCTTGCCTTTGGCCGGAAAGAACTGCAAAAAGTATCGCAGCCGCAATTACAGTTCAGCACAGAACTGCTGAATCTTTTTGAAATGGAGGAATTTAAAAACGTTTCCTCCGATTTTGAACCCGGCAATTATATCAATATTATTATTCGCGATGACTATATCGTAAAGGCAAGGCTGCTGACTCTGGATATGGATTTCTACCATCCTGACGACTTTTCCGTTACTTTTGGAAATATGAATAAAGTCAAGGGAAAAAATATATATACAGATACCACAACGGCACTGGATACCGCCTCTTCCGTCGCCTCCACCGTTTCTTTTAACAGCAGCAACTGGAACCGTGCCAATAAAGAGGCGGACGGCTTGTCAAAGATCATTGCCAGCGGTCTGCTGGCTGCCGGCGAAACCCTGAAAACTTCCAAATCAGATGTCACGATCGACGACAGGGGAATCATTGTCAGCAATACCCCCGAATCCAAATACCCCAATGACAGAATCTTCATCGGCGATTCCCAGATTCTTTTCAGCGATGACGCCTTCCAAACCATTAACACTGCCCTGGGACGGGTACAGTATACAAAGCAAGGGGTAACATACAATGATTTCGGCCTCATCGCCCACCTTGTACTGGCCGGGTATATCGGCGGCTCCGTCATAGAGGGCAGCGAAATCTATGGAGGCATCCTGCAATCCACCAACTACTCTGCCGGCAAAACAGGTACCAAAATCGATCTCAATAAAGGAACCTTCGAATTCAACGCCGGCAATGAAACCAAACTTACTTTGGATGAAAAAGGCGTCCTGACCGCAAAAGGTACGATAAAAGCCGAAAAAGGCTGGATCGGCGGCCAAAACGCCTTTGTGATCGAAGACGGAAAAATATACTGCCGGAAAAATTCCCTTACTTCGAGTACAAACGGCATATATATAGGCACGGACGGAATCGCCCTTGGTGCCAATAATGTGCTGAAACTATCCAATGATGGAATTTTTTATGCGGAAAAAGGATATCTTGGAGGTACCGGTGGTTTTGTGCTGGAGAGAAATAAACTGTACCATGGCAAATCTTCTATTTCTGATGACAAAGCCGGCATTTATCTCGGTACGGACGGAATTGCCCTTGGTAAAGACAGTAAGTTTAAAGTGACTACCAACGGCGTTATTACTGCAATATCCGGAACGATTGGCGGCGCTACTATACAAAGTGATTCCATCCGCGCATCGAACGGAAACTGGCAGATTGATTCTGACGGAAAAGCTAGTTTCAAGAATGTGCTTATTAGTGGCGTTCGCCCTAATAGTTCGTTTGGCGGAGTAACATATGACGGTTCTACAACGTATGGAGGATTTAGCGGAGGTTTTCGGGCTGGAAATAGTTTTGGACTTGATGGCGGAGCTTTAAGTAACTTTAATGATTTGGTGATAAGGAATATTACCGCTGATTATATTAATACCAGATTATTGAAATGTGAAAATTTTATTGCTATACAAGGAAAAGTTCAAACGTTAGAGACTACTGCTTTAACGGCAGATAGTGCAATTATAAAAGATTTACAGACACAAAATATTTCTGTCAAAAGGCTAACCGCTGACACTGTAAATGGCCACGGAATTAGTTGGAAAGTAATTCCATATATTTCTGATATTAATACTCGTGAAACAACTCTTATTAAGTCTGTTAATTTTAATACAAAAGAAGTTACACAAGATACTGTAATGGTTCTTACAAAAGTTTCGCATCGACTTTTATATATATTATGCGAGGATAGAGGTGATTAAAATATGATCAAAAACTACCAAATCTTAAAAGAACAAATCAACTATTCCATCGAAAACAGCGGCCTCGATATTGGAGCCGCTTATTTCATCATGAAAGACATTATGAACAATCTGGAACACTTATACTATGCCCAGATTAACAAAGAATGCCTGGAAAATGCCGAAAACAATGAAAAGGAAAAGAAGGATGAAACCGATGACGCAGAAAGATAAACCATTTTTTCAGAAAGGAGGACTTCCATGCCCGACACAATTACTCCACTTATCCAGCAATATACTGTAGATTTTGCAAGCAATAATAACTTTTTATTTGTAAAAGGCATACAGGGAGATGGATACGGAACGAGATATGTAGATATCTCACTTATGAACAACGGTCAGCCTTATACGGTAAACAGCGAAGCGGTAACGGTATCCATCCGGGGAACGAAACCGGACAACAATGTCATTTTTAACAAATGTCAGATATTGGACAGTAATACCATCCGCGTAGAAATCACACAGCAAATGTCTGCCGTAAGCGGACGCAGCAATTATGAAATCTCAATCATATCAAATCTTGAAAACCGGACGCTTACATCGTTCCCTTTTTTTATCATCATTTCCAAATCAAGTTTTGATATAGGATACGTCGTATCCTCTGATGAATTCGGACTTTTAATAGAAAAAATCAATCAGGTCCATCAAATTCAGGCAGATTTATCGGGCCTGAAATCAGAAATGGAAAATGTTACTCAGAATTGTAATACTGCTACCGAACATTGTGTGGAAGTAACTGCAAATGCCGTTCAGGCCACACAGGAATGCAACGATGCCACAACTCATTGTATTGATGTCACCAATACGGCAAACGCTGCCATTGATGTCATGAATCGATTAAGCGATACGGTTTCCGATGCGGAACAAATAAGAATTGCCAATGAGAACCAGCGGATATCCAACGAAGAAGAACGCAAGCAAAACGAAATCGACCGAAACAATGCGGAAACACAGTGGCAGAATGCTTTCGAAACCGCGATTCTCAATGCCGAATCGGCAACAGACAACGCTAATACTGCTGCCGATTCGGCAAATGCGGCAGCCACCCTTGCGGGTAAAGCTACCGAACGCGCCCATAATGTCTCCAACGACTTAGAGAACAAATTGGCCTCGGGATATTTTAACGGAAGGGACGGAAAAGACGGTATCGATGGAAAAGACGGTGTTGTCACAACAATAGAAGGCCAAATCGCCTTTGAAATCGAAAATGAAAATTTAATGCTCTATTACAATGATGAGGACAATCCGCCCGATGCCCATATCGACGATAACGGATGCCTCATCCTGACCGTCGGATAGCATAACAGCATTTGGTTTTTATATTCTATTCTTAACACACTATATTTTAAAAATTTCTTATATTTCAAAAAACAAATTCCCCATGGCTCATGGGGAATTATTTATTTTATCTTACAATTAAAGGAGGTACTTATTCTATGCCAAAATTAAATTTAGGAAAAGTAGTCGGTGACAAAGGAGATTCTTTCGTATTTGAAGATTTTACATCGGACCAATTAGACGGATTAACTCCCAAAATGCTGAAAGGGAATGTCACCACTTTGGATCCCGATCAGAACGCAACCGTGGATATCCGTAAAGACGGATTAAACAACTATATAGATTTTGGAATTCCCCGCGGAAAAAATGGTTCGGAAATCAAAAGCATCTCGTCAGAAAATGTTGAAATGGCCGACGGAAATACGCTGGAAAGCGCTATGACTACAGCAAACGAAAGTATTGCCGGAATTGAAGAGCCCGCATTCGACGATACTACAAACACATACGACACATTGGATGAATATAACACCGCTGCCGAAACAGCCAGCAACGCCATCCAAAGTCATACCAGCATATTCTCCACGCTTTCGAATATGAAAAAAAGCTTATCTGCCATTGTGCAGGGTTTAAAAATATTAGGAGGCCGTGTCGGCGACATACACGGTATATCATCCGCACTGGATTCTGAAGACGAAAATACCGCTGCTTCCAGTAAGGCGGTTAGTGTATTAAACAGCAATTTATCTGCCAAGCAAGATGCAAACACAGCTATCACTACCAGTAACATAAGAAGCCAAAGCGTTAATTATGCCAATAGCGCTGGCAGTGTTCTATGGGCGGATATATCCGGGCGGCCATCTCTTTCCAATGTTATTACAACTGTGAATACGCAGACAAAAGAATTTACCGTAGAAGCCTCAACAATTTTATCTGTAAATTTGCCCTATACAGTACCAAGCGGCTACATTGCACTAGGAGTTATTGCCGTAAATGCCAATACGGCATCAAGCGCTATAACAAGGTTCATGCTTAACGGAAATAATGTCCTTATCGAACTCCGCAATATAACGTCCGGCCAGCAAAAAATAACTATAAGTGCAGTAGTATTGTGTAAAATATATACATAGTGATATCTTCCTGTATTCTATGTATGCTTCTACTTTAACAATTTTTGAAATAATTGGTAATTTGAGTCTTTTCGGCAAGAATACTTTATTTTTCTAAACTATAGTTGTTTTATATACATAATGGCGGCTCGTATGGAGCAGGTTACATTCGCATCTGATTTTACTGTTCCTCTTACCGATTCTGAAATTGCTGAAATGCTTAAACAGGTACTAATTACGTGACCGTTAAAAGCACAGAAATTAAGGCAATATGCCGTATAACCAGCTATAGAATTAATAGGGATATCTACTATTTGTGCTTTATCGTCAGTAAGTGTGACTTCCTTTGTAAATATTTCGAATAGGATCAATTTTGCTAAATTGCTGTTTAATTAATATATTTATTTTTACTTGTTATAAGCCAAACGCACCGAATGGATATAAATTATTGGGATGCATTGGCGTATCACATAGCACCACAAATAATGTTTCGATAAATGCTGTCGCAAATAACGGCAAACTCAGAGTTTTTAATAATACGTCTAAAATACTCAATAACATTATATTTACGGGAACATGGTTGCTTTATAAAATATCAAAGTAGCAAGATTTTATCTTGAATAATAAAAAATCTCTGCATATACACTGCTGTCTTTCATTAAGCCGTTATAAACTGTAATAGAACTGCTTCCACCAGAAGAAGTATAAAAATAAACAACTAATTTTTCACGCCCAATCATCTGCATCTTTGTAATCAAACTCACCGGGCGAAATCCTTCTGGAATTATGAAATGAATTGGTGTATTGGGCGGCAATTCTTTTTTGCATTTACTGAAATAAATGCTTGCAATATACCCGTATCGTCTGATTACAAAATCAAAATAATCTGTTGATACAGTGGATGTGGTATAATTGGGTAAATTGCTGTTTAATCAACTAATCCTAGCATTTATATTATTGCATCATTCTCTTTGCTTAATTAACATTTTCACAAGTTCTATGTATTCTTTAACTAACTGTCAATTTCGCTTTCGATTTACCTACAAACTTTTAAACATCCCTTGAATAGAACATATGTTTGTGTTATGATATTTTATAAATATATTATTCTCACTTTAATTAGGGGGTATTATTATTTATAAACCTACAAGAACTGAGCAGTGGATTACACAACAGTATGTAAACCACAACATTCATAACGCAAGCGATTTAACGTTAGAAATCCTTTCCTCTATCTTTAATGTAAATGTATTCAAATTCCCAATGTCTGCAAGATTTGACGTGTTTGCTGGTGAAAAATTTATAGTAGTAAATTCTCAATGTGTCGAACAAGTTCAACGTGAACAGTTTTTTCATGAGTTATGTCATGTGCTTTTTCACGGTGGCCATCAATCGAACATGTATCATCCATACAGAGAATTGCTAGAATGGGAAGCTG
>ERZ808054.1415-NODE-1415-length-13731-cov-4.103340_pt1 | contig 13731 bp, 11 predicted proteins | sample MGYA00380201_ERZ808054 | MGnify/ENA primary metagenome ERZ808054 (study PRJEB31490, sample SAMN06133419) | mouse gut metagenome | isolation source: Z5_2 | host: mice | place: China: Chengdu | collected 2015-05 ... | reverse complement strand
GCGTGTTTTCGGTGATGGCTTATGTGGCAGTCTGCGGATTCATCCTGTTTACGGTACTAAATAAGACCATCGGACTGCATGTGACCGAACAGGAGGAAATCGACGGTTTGGATGCGCACGAGCACGGCATGAGTGCTTACGCAAACTTCCGTCTGCACAACGACAGGTAATAACTCATATGGAATTGCCGCAATATTGGGCTGCTGCACGGACTTCCCGCCGTACAGCAGCCCATTCTCACGCTTACCGCATAGTACTTATGAGCATTCCTCTATTTTCTTCAGTTCTTCCTGCGTGAAGCCTGTGCTGTCCAACACTTTCAGGTTATCGAGAATCTGTGCCGGTTTGGAAGCGCCAATCAGCACACTGGTAATGACGTCGTCCTTCAAAATCCACTTTAGCGCCATCTGTGCCAGCGACTCTCCGCGGGATACGGCAATTTCGTTTAACGCTCTGATTTTGTCCAGTTTTTCCGGTGTCAGCGCATTCTGGTTCAGGAAACGCCCGTCCGTGTTCATCCGGCTGTCTTCCGGTATGCCGTTTAAATAACGGTCGGTTAAAAGGCCCTGTGCCAAAGGACTGAATGTAATGATACCTTTTTCCGCTTTGGCAGCCGCCTGTTTTAATCCGTTGGTTTCGATGGTGCGGTCAAAGATGGAATAACGGTTCTGGTTAATAAGGAAGGGGCATTTTAACTCCTTTAACATGGCGCAGGCGGCTTCCATCTGTTCGCCGTTATAATTGGAAATACCCACATAAAGCGCTTTGCCGCTTTTGACGATGCTGTCCAAAGCTCCCATGGTTTCCTCCAGGGGAGTATCCGGGTCGGGACGGTGGTGATAGAAGATGTCCACGTAATCCAGCCCCAGCCGCTTCAGGCTTTGGTCTAAACTGGCAATCAGATATTTGCGGCTGCCCCAGTCCCCGTAAGGTCCTTCCCACATGTTGTAACCGGCTTTGGTACTGACCAGTATTTCATCCCGGTAGTTCCGGAAAGATTCTTTCATAATCCTGCCAAAATGGACTTCCGCACTTCCGGCTTCCGGTCCGTAATTGTTGGCAAGGTCGAAATGGGTGATACCGTTGTCAAATGCGGTATGACACATATTTTTCATGTTTTCATAGTTTCCGGTATCCCCGAAATTGTGCCACAATCCTAATGAAAGGGCGGGAAGTTTTAACCCGCTCCTGCCGCATCTGCGGTACTGCATTTGTCCGTATCTGTTGGCGGATGCCTGATATTCCATAATTTTTTCCTCCGTTTTCTGTTTTATCCCCACGGGCGCCAAACCAGGCAGCTACCCGATGAGCACGTTTTTTCCTTCAAACGCAAACCCGTATTTGCGTATGCGTTCTGCAGGAATCCCTTTTGCTTCCAATACAGCGGCATATTTTTTTTCTTCAATCTGCAAAAGTGCCGCTTTTACCGTTTCCTCCAGATTCTTTTCTTTCTGCGGACGGCGGACCTTGAATTCCATGATGACCGCATCGTCTTTCCCATTGTCTTTTAGCGGTTCCAACAGCACGTCATAGCGCCCGAACCCGCTTTCACGGTTGGAAGTAATGGTATAACGGTCTGCCAAATCCACCATCAGCCCCAGTACAAAACCGTGGTAAAAACGTTCCGGTTGTGACTTCTCCGAAGGTTTTTTGCCCGTATCAAAGTTGCTGAAAGTATCGCAGGCAATCCGGTTCATATACTCGTTCATGGCGTCCATGTCACCGACCATCAGCGCCTTAATGAAATCGTTATATTCGGGCGTATAGTTCTTAAACCAGCCTTCGATCATGTCCCGGAACATCAGTTTCACTTCCTTGTTCGTCAGCTTAAGGACATATTCCTCCTTCCCGGTATCCGGGTCCATGGTATGTTCCTCCGCCTTTAAGTACCCGCCGGCAAGCAGCAGGCTCCATACCGCATATTCGTTATGGTCAAGCTGGCTGAAAACGACCTGCTCGTCTATCTTAGTACGGAGTGACCCGCCGTTTAACAGGTCTTCCATGGTTATTTTTATGTCCTTGCTTCCTTCACGGACCAGTTTCCCCACCAGGCTGTTGCTGCTGGTGTTTGCCCAGTAGGCCGACAGTTTCCGGTCGTCAAGAAAATTGATGATGGACCACGGGTTATAGATATCCGTCTTTTTCCCGAACGTAAATCCGTCGTACCAGTCCTTTACTTTCCCTTCCCATTCCGAAAGTCCGAACTCGAGCAGGGATGCCGATACTTCCTCCTGCGTAAAGCCAAAGGCATCCCCGTATTTTGCCGAAGTTGCCGTTACCACCGTCAGATTGTTGAAATCGGAAAAAATACTCTCTTTGCTTACCCTGGTGATTCCCGTCATCAGCGCCTTGTCCAGGTACGGATTTGTCTTGAACGTGGCGTTAAACAGGTTCCGCATAAATGCCACGGCTTCCTCCCAGTACCCGTTGACATATGCTTCCTGCATCGGCGTGTCGTATTCGTCCAGCAGGATGAGCACTTTCCTCCCGTAATGCCGCATCAGCAGCTTGGAAAGCATGTGTAACGACATCGCCGCGATATCCCCGTCCATATCCCTGGACACGGCTCGGAACATCTCCTTTTCCCGGTCGTCCATCAGGTTCTCCACCCCCAGGAGGTAATTATAATGGTTGTACTGTTCATACAGCAGCCGGCACATCATCCGGCGCATGTCCCGGAAATCCGCCGTCCCCTTCACGGGCGCAAAAGACAGGCTGATGACCGGGCAGGTCCCCTGGAGTTCCCGGTATTTCCCGTTTTTCCATATTTCCAGCGTTTCAAAGATTTTCCCGCATCCGGCATGTTCCACCGAGAAAAAGCGCTCCACCATGTTCAGGGTCAGGGTCTTCCCGAAACGCCTGGGGCGGGTGATTAACGTTACGCTGTCCCCGTTCTCCCACCATTCCCGGATAAAATCCGTCTTGTCCACGTAAAAATAACCGTTTTCCCTTACGGATGCAAAATCCTGTATCCCTATCGCTACCGTTCTTGCCATAAGCCCAATCTCCCTGACTGCCAACCATATGTTATCCCATTATACCATTCCCTGGCGGCGTATGCAAAGATTTCTATCTGCTTTCACTCGTTATCACAAACCGCTCATACACCTTTCCTCCGCTTTCCACGCTGTCCTCCCTCTCAAACCCAAGTTTCCGGCACAGTCCTGCGGAAGCCTCATTTTCCTTTTCCACCAAAGCCTGTATCCGGCAGAATCCCAGTTCTTCCATCCCGTAATCCACAACTGCCCTGCATACCTCGTAAGCATAGCCCATGCGCTGGCAGGGGACTTCTATGACAAAACCGATTTCCGGCAAATCAAACCCTTCCCGCCAGCTCAATCCGGCACGCCCAATCACGCGCCCTGTTTCCCTCTGTACAATGCTCCACATGCCGTAACCGTAAAACCCGTATATCTTTTCGATATATTCCCGTACATACGCCTTCTCCTCCTCCGGCGTATCATACAGCCGGTCCATAAAATAAGTAATGGAAGGTTCCGCATATATCCGGTAAAATTCATCCACATCCTCCACCGTGGTTTCACGCACGGTGCACCGCTCCGTTTCCAGCACCGTCCAAGGTTTTCCCGCCATACGGCGGTATGCCTTATCGAAGGAATCCAAAGACAGCTCCCCGATATCCGTCACCGCATAAGAAGCGCCCGTAAAATCCTCCTGGCCGTTATTTTCGTACAGCAAAGCGATGACATACCGCCCCAGCCGTTTTAGTTCCCGTAGCAGAATACCCTTATCCGTTACAAACAATGTGCTTTCCTTTTCGTACTCCGCCAGGCAGCGCGGTTTCTTCCTTCCTCCCGGATTCCCTTTCTGCTCCAGCCGGTCCATGTTGCACTCTTCTTCCTTTCCTGCCGCCCTGTCGTCCGGTTGTTCTTCCTTTTCCGTCACACCGTCCCCGTCTTCCTCCGGTTCTGCGCCATCCTCCGGCTCTGCGTCTTTCTCCGGTTCTGCATCTTCCCCCGGTTCCGCACCTTCCCCTGGTTCCGCACCTTTTCCCCATATATGGGCAGTGCCGCCTTCCGCTTCCAATTTTTCCTTTAACTGCGCCACCCTGTCAAGCAGCGCGTCTTCCCAAATCAGGAAAACTATTCCCTTTAACATAGATTCACCTATTTACTAACTGCCTTTCATCGGATAAAATAACATAGTAATTACTACTATAAACTAATTTTCACCAGAAAGGAAGTAAAACAATGGCACAGAATCCGATTGTAACATTTACCATGGAAAACGGCGATATCATCAAGGCGGAGCTTTATCCCGAAACTGCCCCTAACACGGTTCATAATTTTATCAGCTTAATTAACCGCAATTTTTATGACGGATTGATTTTCCACAGAGTCATCCGCGGCTTTATGATTCAGGGCGGTGATCCGGAAGGCACCGGAATGGGAGGTCCCGGCTACGGCATCAAGGGCGAATTTTCCCAAAACGGTTTTACAAACGATTTAAAACATGACGAGGGCGTACTCTCCATGGCAAGAAGCATGAACCCTGATTCCGCAGGTTCCCAGTTCTTCATCATGCATAAGACAAGCCCGCATTTGGACGGCAGTTATGCAGCCTTTGGCAAAGTAATAGAAGGAATGGACGCGGTAAACCGTATAGCCGAAACGAATACCGATTATTCCGACAGACCCTTGGAAGACCAGGTTATGAAAACGGTGACCGTGGATTGTTTCGGGGTGGAATATCCGGAACCGGAGAAAATTTAACCTGCTTTTTGATTGGGAGAACTTTCCTGCTTATCCGTAATATTCCTGCCATTTTGCCGCGTCGAGCCGTTCCGTATACCAAGTGATTTCCACATTGTCCCCTGACGGGATTACATGATTGGAAACATACTGGAATCCGCCGTCTTCCAACGGCCTTATTACCACTTCATGGCAAAACGCCTTTTCCCGGCATTCCTCCGGCCAAACGGCGTTTACGGTGAGCTTAACGGTCCCGTCCCTGTTTTCTTCATAAGAAACCACTTCGGGATACGGAATTTCGGGGGTAGGGGCAAAATCAAACATGCCCCTTTCCCGGTACCGGTACGTTTGCGTATCTTCATCATATACCGTATACTGCCGTAACACCTTGCTGTCTACCCGGAAAAAGGATTGAAATACGCTTTCAAACTCCGACTTGGGAATTTCATAAGTGATTCCTTCCTTATAAAATGCATTTTCCATTTGACACAGGTTTTGGCGAAGAACGGCATATAAATCATAAAAATCCAATTCCCGGAAATCTTCCTCGCTCCAATCCGAAGTAAATAAATTGTTCAGCCCGTATCCGACCCAGCCCAAATATTTCCGGTTGAACCCGCGGCACTTCTCGTCCAACGGTTCCACCCTGACTGCCACATGTTCCGATGGACCGTCAAATCCGGGCATATGGCGTTCCCCGAAGAACAGATACCCTTCTTCCGAATACACCCATGTATCCGCCGTATAGGTTTGGGTATCCGTGTTTTCCCAGCATCCTTCCCGGTACCGGTAATGACTGCGCAACACTTCCACCTTTCCGTCTTTTGCCCTAAACCCATATTGGACCAGACGGATTCCCGACATCACCACAATAAGAGCCGCATCCGCTTCTTCCCCCGCTTCCACCTGCCCGCAAAACTCCCTCATCTGCTCCGGGCAGACCATATCCGTTTGGTTCCCGATATCAACTGCCGCATATCCGTTTTCCCCCAGCCACTTTACCATACTGCGTATCACTTCCAAATGCTCAGGTCCGCGCAGTTCCATTTCCATATAAATGTCACGGTAATCCGCCTCCATACGTTCCGAAACGGCAAACCCGTTTCCACAGGAGATACTTTCCTCCTGTCCCACCGGTGTAATCCTGATTTCCGCTCCTCCCGGCGCCTCCCCACCGCAGGCAGCCAGCAGAAGCACCATGGCACAAATTATCACCTTATTTTGTTTCATGGAATCCCATCCCTTTCCCATTCAAATCTGCCAGATTTCCGTTTCACATCCGGTTTTCTTTTATATTACACTTGTAAGATTTATAAGTCAAGAAAAACGGCAAAATATCTCATCCGAAACTGCCGCCCATCTTCCGCGCCTCATGAATCAAATCAAGAAGCCCTTTTTCTTTTACAAGGGCAAGTCCCCGCCCCTTGTCGCCCACTTTTACCATTCCGGATCCATGCTTTCCCTTTGACGGAACACCAAGCCCGAATCCTTCCTTCTTCTTAAAATCCGTCAGTTCTTCCTGGGACATATTGTGGTATTTCCTGAGTTCTACCAAATTTTCACCAAACATTTATTTTCCCTCTTTCCTAATCCCGAGAACGCACCATCTTACTACGGGAATGCGGCTGATACATTCATTCAGCAGGAGCGCCCCTGCAAAAGCAGCCGCCGCAACAGCCGGATACACAAACATAGGCGGTATTTGCTTTGTCCCCGAAGTGAGATGCCATGCACATGCAGCCAGGGGTAAATAATGGAAGACATAAAGCCCCCATGCCTTCCTGCCCATCCATACCGTGCATTTATTTTCAAAATTTCCCCATTTTTTCATACATGCCAATACTGCCAATACGGCTGTCCACGCAAAGACATTGCACAGGGGTGTATCCAGAACCGCATGTTCCGCATATGGCTTTCCCCAGTAACATACCGTGAATACCCCGCCAAGCCAAACCGCGGATACGGAAAGCGGCGCCCACCGCGCCTGCAGTCTTTCCATCACTTTCCCGTGCGATATGCACAGATAACCAACCAAAAACCCGGTTCCGTATATTCCAAACCGGTATACAACAATAACGGGGGTATTCAGGCACTGCGCCATTCCCCATACCACCGCAGACAACCCCAAAAGAACGGGGACGTTTACCTTTTCACAGAGGACGTATAACCTGTCCTTTTCTACCATGCGGAATAACACAAGCAATACGGAAAATATCCACAGCACCTGAATATACCAAAGCACTCCCGTCCCGCTCAATGCCATAACCAAATATAACACAAATCCCGGCACCGAGTTTCCCATGCGGTCAAAAGCTCCGCTAATCTGCATATTATAATACCCCAAAATCCATTGGAACACAAATAAACCTATGGTAGAGGGGACAAGCAGCTTCCTTGTCCTGGATTTTATAAATTCCCTGTGGGTATGATTTTCCAGGTAATACCTGGCACATGCCCCCGAAACCACAAACAGAAGCAGCATAAACCATGGATAAACCGCATATTGAAATGCGTCCTGATATTGCGTATCCGAAAACGGTCCGACCACGCCTGCCGTTTCCACTCCGTTAAACATATAAACAACATGAAATAGCACGACCAATACAACCGTCATCCACCTGATATTATCCATGTATGTCTTTCTCATATACATCCTCATTTCCGTACTTCTTCCTGTGTATTTCAAGTTTATGGATTTACGTATGCCGCGCGGGCATAAACTTGATTTTTTCCACTTTTGCCCTCTTTTTTAACATTATTATATATCATTATGAAAACATTCTCCACCAACCGTATTTAACATCCAAAAGACCGTTATGTTAAAATCCGTTGCGTCCGGGCGGTTCCCTTCTGCCGCGTTCACATTTCATTCATATATATTTTAAAAAGACTTTAATTCCCTCTCATTCTTTAGACATGAATTTCCCATATACTGAATTTATAAGATAAATAAAACATGACAGACACAGTTCATAGATTTTTTATAACTTTTTCATAATAAGTGCCAAGGAAAGAACAGCTTTCCTTGGCATCCTCCCTTTTCATGGGTAATTAACGGCTTCTTTCCGGCTGTCCCCTTCCGATGATACCAGTGTATGCGCCCTGTGGCAAGGCATTTTTCCGTTCATATTTCATTCATATTTATTTAAAAAAAACTTTAATTCCCTCTCATTCTTTAGACATGAATTTCCCATATACTAAATTCATAAGATAAATAAACACGACAGACACAGTTAATTGATTTTTTATAACTTTTTCATAATAAATGCCAAGGAAAGACAGCTTTCCTTGGCATCCTCCCTTTTTGGGCATCAAACATTTTTATTGACATAACGCCCCTAAATAAGCTAAAATAAAAATATTACAAGAGCGTAATAACATGGCGCTCTTTTTTTGTGCACACGGGCAGTCCAAAAATACCGGCTTAAGCCGACGGATACCCGACAATCATATTTATGAAGGAGGTGTAACATGGCATACAGTGAGATATGCCATGGAATCTATGGAGCGTTTTATTGAAACCGTAACCAAAGTCAACGGCGTCCTGAACAATTTTATCTGGGGACCCGTTATGCTGGTTTTCTTCCTCGCAGTGGGACTGATGTTCACGCTGCGCACGAAAGTTTTCCAGATATCCCATTTCAAATACTGGATTGACGTAACATTCCTCCAGTTATTCCGCAAAGACGCATCACACGTCAGGAAAACGGACGACAAACACGCCATCAGCCAGTTCCAGTCACTGTGCACGGCACTTGCCGCCACCATCGGTGTCGGTAATATTTCCGGTGTCGCCGTTGCCCTGGCGCTCGGAGGTCCCGGCGCCATCTTTTGGATGTGGCTTTCCGCCTTCCTCGGCATGATGACGAATTACGCGGAAAATACGCTGGGTATCAAATACCGTTACAAAAATGAAAAAGGAGACTGGATCGGCGGCGCCATGATTTACATAGAAAAAGGGCTTGGATGGAAATGGCTGGCGGTCATTTTCTCCGTCTTCTGCGTGCTGGCTTCTTTTGGCATCGGCAACATGTCACAGGGAAATGAAATTGCCAATGGTCTTTATAATTCTTTTTCCGTCCCCAAGTGGCTTACCGCACTGATTGTCATGCTGCTTGCCGGGCTCGTTATCGTGGGCGGCATTAAGCGGATTGCTTCCGTTACGGAGAAACTGGTGCCGTTCATGGCAGTCACCTACATTCTCGGTGCGCTTATCATCATCCTTTCCAACGCATCCGCCGTTCCGGCGGCCTTTGGCGCCATTTTCGGCCATGCATTCAACTTCGCCTCCATGGGCGGCGGCGTGGCAGGGTTTACCGTCATGATTGCCATGAAACGCGGCATTTCCCGCGGTGTATTTTCCAATGAGGCGGGGCTTGGTTCTTCCGTCATGGTACATTCCGCTTCCAATGTAAAAGAGCCTGTGGTACAGGGCATGTGGGGAATCTTTGAAGTATTTGCCGACACCATTCTCGTATGCACCATGACGGCGCTTACGATACTGACTTCCGGCGTCTATGATTATCACGAATATGCACAGTATGTGGGGAGCAGTCTGCCCGATCATTTAAAAAGCGGTGTGGCGCTTACCGCTTCCGCCTTTGAATCGGTATTCGGCTCCGCAGGCGGCGCTTTTATTTCCATCGCGGTCATGCTGTTTGCCTTCTCCACGATTTTGGGCTGGTCCTACTATGGGGAACGGGGCATTGAATACCTGTTCGGCTTAAAGGCAGTTCCGGTTTACAAACTGGTATTCATCCTCATCATCTTCCTCGGCTGCAATGCATCTTTAAGCCTTGTGGTGGACATTTCCGACACCTTCAACGGCTTCATGGCGCTTCCGAACTTAATCGCCGTCACCCTGTTATCCGGCCAGGTCATTGAAATGACCAAGGAATATATTGCAAGGGTAAAAGCAGGACAGGAAACCATCGGCGGCGATGACCTATAAAAAGGCGCCCCATGCGCCGCTTTAGCGGCGCACTTCCTCTGCATGGGGCTGTGCATAAACGGGCAGGGAAGATATCTTCCCTGCCCGCCTGTATTTTACCTGCTTTTCTCCGCCTACTTCATCCACGAGAAATCATTTCCGTTATTCCTGCCGTTATTTTCCGTTGGGGAACCCGTTCCGTATGCATTTTCATTCCCATTTCCGCTTCCAATTCCGTTCCCGCCCGGCATAAAATCACCGCTGCCCTGGTACTGGCCGGAACCGTAACCACCGGCATTATAAATACCGGAAAAGTTTCCGCCGCCGTTTCCATACCCGGCGTTTCCGGAAGAAAATTCCAGCGGCCTTTGCAGGTTCTGTTCCTTCATCTTCTGTATTGCCGCACCGATAATCATCAGGGAAATACCGAAGTTAATCACCCAAAAGAACGGGATGTGAAAAGGAAGGAAAGACACTGCCGCCTTGATAAGCAATGGAAGCACACGGCTGTAAATGCCAAGCAGGTACAACTGACCAAAGGTAAGCCGGCATTTCATACAGGATGCCACAATCATTCCGCACAGGGCAACAACGGCAACCCCCAAAAAGAACAGTGCCGTCATGCATATATAGGAAAGAAGGAAGAAGATTGCAAAAAAAAGATATATGTACGGGACAAGCCCCATCAAATCATCCTTGGTAAAATCCAAATCTTCCAACTCACTGAAATAATACTGCTGCACCTGGGTTCCGTTTTTTATAATAATCTTCTCCGAATCCATCAAAAGCACGGACTGGTATTCGTTCAAGTCATCCATCATTTCATACGCATCATAAAATACGTAATCCGGATCCGTATCGATGTTGACTATGGAAGTGGCATCCTCATATTCAATGACATCTTCCATCCACAAAACCCCGTCCGCCAACTCAAACTCCGGAATTATCTCGTCCATTTCACGTGCCAATCCCGGACCAATCAGCCCGGTTTCCACGGCGGATATCCCCATGGTTACCAGCCAGTAAATCAGCATCAGCACCAGGGCAAACCCAAACACCTTGGATTTTTTATTATTCAAAAAACCTTTATAACTTTTATAACTGTAAATGGACAAACCCATTTCCTTAAATATATTCATGCTTCTACCTCATGTCCGCTTTTGCGGACCCATATTCTTTTTTAATAAATGGCGCCCGTGATGGCAAATGCAAGGCCGATAACCATCCCATATAATAATACCAGCAGCACAATATTCAACAGCAGCCTTACCACTATATTCATCCTGCTATTATTGGAAATAGCCGTTGCAGCCCCAACGCCGACAATCGCCGCCAATGCCCCTATGGCCCCGTTCATGAAATTGATTAGGTGAAGAACAATAAATATGTACGACCACCACGGCATTTTAAACGGCACATATTGCTCTCCCGTGGCACAGTCTATACCGTCTATCACAAGCTGTGGTGCGCTCATATTCTTCAACACCAAAAGCGCATTCTTGGAGCCTACGGGAAATTCATATTCTTCATGAACCAACCCTGTTTTCTTCTTATATTTACTCAGTTTCAGTTTCTCCCCGTTAACCTCCACTTTCCTTCCTTTTAACTGTACCGCATACATCCGTTCGTCAACTTTGACATTCCATACTCTTGCCATTTTTCAATTCTACCTCCTGCATCCTCTCATAAAAATATTTCCGTATCTTCTGTTCCATTATTTTGATTATGCCTGCCGCGCCTCTTATATCTGCCGGCATGGCTTTGCTGCATTATTTGACTTCCACAAAAGGCTGTCCAGCGCGGGCAGCCTTTTCCATAAAATACCATTTTTCCTGCTTATACTCAAGCCTTACCTATGGAGCCGAACAATTCCATTTTTTCCTTAACGGTAGCCTTGATTGCCTCGAAGCCGGGTGCAAGAATCTTACGGGGGTCAAATCCCTTACCCTGAAGGTCTTTTCCTTCTTCGATGTACTTACGTGTAGCTGCCGCAAAAGCCAACTGGCACTCCGTATTTACATTAATCTTTGCAACGCCCAAAGAAATTGCTTTCTTAATCATATCAGCCGGGATACCGGTACCGCCGTGAAGCACCAAAGGCATATCGCCCGTCAGTTTCTGGATGGCATCCAGCGTCTCAAAGGACAGACCTTCCCAGTTCTCCGGATATTTTCCGTGGATATTGCCGATACCTGCTGCAAGGAAGTCAATGCCAAGATCAGCAATTGCCTTGCACTCATTGGGATCCGCACATTCGCCTTTACCGATTACGCCGTCTTCCTCACCGCCGATTGCGCCGACTTCCGCTTCGATGGAGATTCCCTTATCATGTGCTGCAGCAACCAATTCCTTTGTCTTAGCCACGTTTTCATCAATCGGATAGTGGGAACCGTCGAACATTACGGACGAAAAACCGGCTTCGATGCACTTGTAGCAGTGGTCATAGCTGCCGTGGTCCAAATGAAGGGCAACGGGAACCGTGATATTCTGGTCTTTAATCAAACCGTTTACCATACCCACTACCACATCATAACCGCCCATGTACTTACCAGCGCCTTCGGAAACCCCAAGAATAACGGGAGAATTATTCTCCTGAGCCGTCAGAAGAATAGCTTTTGTCCACTCAAGGTTGTTGATGTTGAACTGTCCGACTGCATAATGGCCGGCTTTTGCTTTTTGAAGCATTTCTGTTGCTGATACTAACATTTTTATCTACCTCCATATCATTAAAATAAATACATATTTATGGAATTTATTATAACCCATTCCAGGAAAAAAAGAAATAGTTTCTTGAAATTCTTGTCCGATTTGAGTTAACGGTTCAGCCTGAAGTGTTATATTCGTGGGTAAGTAGGGACGTAAAAGCCAGGAGGACAAACCGGACAGGGGGTTGTGCTCCTGGCTTTTACTGGTTATCAAAAAATGTAATGCCGTATCATAACATTCCTTTTTACTCTACCCAGCACGGGTGGGAGTTTTTGGGGGGGGGCTGTAACGGGATTTCCTGTCCCGGTTTTCCGTGCTTCGTTTTCGGCGGAAATTTCTTAGCAGAATGCGACCGTAGCCAGTGGCAGCCTAAACCATTCTGCTTAGAAATTCCCAGCCGAAATAAGTGCACGGAAAACCGGGACAGGCAATCCCCCTGCCGCCGCCCCGCAAAATTTTCCCGCCCGTGCTGGGTACAAATGGCGTAATGCGATATTCCTTTTTTGATATCCGGCAAAAGCCAGGAGCACATCCCTCCTCCGGATGTCTATTCAAAAAACCGGCGCAGTTCTTCCGGGTATTCCGTTTCCTCCCCTTCCTCTACTGTTACATAAAATACCTTTGTCTCATGCCCGCCGTTTCCGTCATACTCCGTTTTCACGTACTGCAATACGTCTGCCCCTGCGGGTACCTGCACCGCCTCCCGTTCTTCCCCGTACAGCAGGTTCCGCACCAGTTCCGTCTTACATACGAACTTCCCTTCTTCATAACGGTATATCCAAAAACTGTGGCTGCCGGCTGAATTTCTGAAACTGCCCCTTACCAGCTTATTCCCGGAATCCGCCGCGGGATTGGGTATTTCCGCATAAGATTCGGAAAAAACATATTCTTCCTGCTCCCTGTCCCAAATCCAACCATACTCATAATGTGCCCCCTGGTTTCCGAAACTCCCTTTGTCTAGGACAATATCCTTCACCCCGTCAAAATTAATGTCCTCCAGCCGGAAGCCGTCCCTTTGGTATTCCCCAAACACCATATACTCCGAATCCACAACCTCCTCCGGATTGAGCAGGGTCACTTTCCCTCCGTCCGTCACCCGCAGGAATGTTCGGACATCCTGCATATACCCGTCTTCCCAAAGGGTACGCACGGACAGACATTCCACTTTCCTGCCATTCTCCGTCAGACGCTGGTACATGGCAAGAAAATTCCCGTTTTCCTCCCCTTCCTCTTTCCATCCAAAGAAATCATCCCACTCCTGGCAGGCAACCACCCTTCCATCCGGGTATAAATCTTCTTCAAATTCCCCCACTTCCTGGCAGAAACGCAGCCGCAACCCCAAATTCCCCTTCTCAAGCAGCGGGGCCAGGTCCATTTCCTCCG
>ERZ808054.1414-NODE-1414-length-13736-cov-4.675232_pt1 | contig 13736 bp, 15 predicted proteins | sample MGYA00380201_ERZ808054 | MGnify/ENA primary metagenome ERZ808054 (study PRJEB31490, sample SAMN06133419) | mouse gut metagenome | isolation source: Z5_2 | host: mice | place: China: Chengdu | collected 2015-05 ... | reverse complement strand
AATATACCAAAGAAAAAATGGGCTTCGCAGTGTGCCCTTTGACAAAGACATGAAAAAGATCATTTTGATGGGGCGCAGCGAATGCGGAAAGACCACCCTTACCCAGGCATTAAAGGGAGAGCACATCATATACCATAAAACCCAGTACGTGAATTATTTTGATGTGATCATTGACACGCCGGGGGAATACATACAGACCAAACAACTGGGCTATGCGCTGGCATTGTATGCCTATGAGGCAGATGTTGTGGGATTGCTTTTATCGGCAACGGAGCCTTATTCTCTTTACCCGCCCAATATCACCTGCATGGTGAACCGGGAAGTGGTGGGGATCGTGACCAAGATCAATGATGAAAAGGCGGATGTGAAAAGGGCGGAAAGATGGCTACGGCTTACCGGGTGCAAAAAAATTTTCTTTGTAGATTCCAAAAGACAGGAGGGCATCGGGGAACTTTTGGAATACCTGAAAGAAGAGGGCGATGTAATGCCGTGGGAAGATGACAATGGATTTCCGGCGGATAAATAACTAAAACAACACAAAAACAACGTCAAATATGTTGACATATGTTGATTTATATAGTACTGTAGAAATATAAACAACAGAAAACCAATATTGTGCAACGGCTTGTAAGGACAAGCATAAATAATAAGGAGGAAAAGGAAAATATGCTGAACGAGTATGAAATCAAGAAAGAAATGTGCGAGATTGGAAAGAGGGTCTACAATCGCGGGATGGTTGCCGCTAATGACGGAAACTTTTCAGTCAAGCTGAATGACAATGAGTTTTTGTGCACACCCACCGGGGTAAGCAAAGGGTTTATGACGCCTGAATACATCTGCAAGGTGGATGCAGAGGGAAAGGTGATCCAGGCAAATAAGGGATTTAAGCCGTCTTCCGAGATCAAGATGCACATGAGAGTATACAAAGAAAGACCGGATGTACAGGCAGTGGTACATGCCCATCCGTTATATGCGACCAGCTTTGCTATTGCAGGCATTCCGCTGACACAGCCGATCATGCCGGAAGCGATCATTTCATTAGGATGCGTGCCGATCGCAGAATACGGCACACCTTCTACAAATGAGATCCCGGACGCTGTTTCCAAGTATTTACAGTATTATGATGCAGTCCTTCTTGAGAATCACGGGGCATTAGCATATTCTGATTCCTTGTTAAATGCTTACCACAAGATGGAATCCGTAGAGTTTTATGCGCGCTTATTGTATCAGTCAAAGGTTCTTGGCGGACCAAAGGAATTGTCACAGGCGCAGGTAGAAAGATTGTACGAGATCAGAAGACAGTTTGGCATGAAAGGCAAGCATCCGGCGGATCTTTGCCCTAATGCAAAGGCAGGCAAGCCCAGCTGCCATAGCTGCTCATCCTGCGGCGGCGCCAAGGCGGACGGAAGCGCTGATGCAGATCTGGTTGCTTCTATCACCAAGAAGGTTATGGAGCAGTTAGGGTTATAAGAGCTGGTGCGGACAAAGAGAGGTGGACCATGGATCAGCAGGTGATTTCCAAAGTAGTAGAAAAGGTAGCCCGGGAAATGGGAAAGCCCTCCATGACTCTGGATATGGCGAAAGCACTGATCGACAAGATTGAGAAAAGGGCGGAACAGATGCAGTTAGCCGTGGTGATTGCCATTGCGGACCAGTCGGCAAGACCTGTGGCTGTCCACTGTATGGATGGCGCTTATATTGCCAGCTATGACATTGCATTAAACAAGGCATTTACTTCGGCAAGCCTTAAAATGTCTACGGCGGAGCTGTCAAAGCTCAGCGGACCGGGTCAGCCGCTGTATGGCATTCAAAATACCAACGAGGGGAAGATTGTCATTTTTGGCGGGGGTGAGCCGCTTAAGAAAAATCACCGCATTGTCGGAGCCTTAGGCGTAAGCGGAGGAACCCTGGAGCAGGACACTTATCTTGCCGCTTACGGGCGGGAAATGTTTGAACAATAGGAAATGACCCTGAAATTCAGATAGAAAGGGATGAGATTGGTGGCAGTAAACGAACAACTGGTACAGGATGTGGTAAAGGAAGTAGTTGCCAAGCTTCAGATCCAGGCGGATGTGAGCAAAAACCTTGGTGTGTACAGCACCATGGATGAAGCGATCGCGGCAGCGAAGCAGGCGCAGAAAATCGTAAGATCCATGTCCATGGACCAAAGAGAAAAGATCATATCAGTTATTAGAAGAAAGACCAAAGAAAATGCCGAGATCATTGCACGGATGGGCGTGCAGGAAACAGGCATGGGAAATGTAGGACATAAAATACTAAAACACCATCTGGTGGCGGAGAAAACGCCGGGAACGGAAGACATCACCACCAGGGCGTGGTCCGGCGACCGGGGGCTGACGCTGGTTGAGATGGGACCTTTTGGTGTGATCGGGGCGATCACGCCTTGTACCAACCCTTCGGAGACCGTGATCTGTAATACCATCGGCATGCTGGCAGGAGGAAATACGGTAGTATTTAATCCCCACCCGGCGGCGATCAAAACTTCGATCTTCGCGATCAATATGTTGAATGAAGCTTCTGTGGAAGCGGGCGGACCGGAGACGATTGCTTGTACGGTGGAAAAGCCCACACTGGAATCCAGCAATATCATGATGAAGCATAAGGATATTGCGCTTTTGGTGGCAACCGGCGGACCGGGAGTGGTAACGGCAGTCCTTTCCTCCGGCAAGAGGGGAATCGGCGCAGGCGCAGGAAACCCTCCGGCATTAGTGGATGAGACCGCAGATGTAAGAAAAGCAGCGGAGGATATTGTAAACGGATGCACCTTTGATAACAATCTTCCCTGCATTGCCGAAAAGGAAATCGTGGCGGTAAACAGTGTGGCAGACGAGCTGATGCATTATATGATAAGCGAGCAGGGCTGCTATCAGATCAGTAAGGAAGAGCAGGATAAGCTGACCAAGGTAGTGCTCACGCCTAAGGGGCTTAACCGGAAATGCGTAGGCAGAAGCGCCAAAGCACTCCTTGCCATGATCGGGGTAGAGGTTCCTGACAGCATCCGCTGCATCGTATTTGAAGGGGAAAAGGAGCATCCGCTTATTTCGGAAGAGCTGATGATGCCCATCCTTGGAATGGTACGCGCGAAGGATTTTGACGATGCAGTAGAAAAGGCAGTCTGGCTGGAGCATGGGAACAGGCATTCTGCACATATCCATTCTAAAAACGTGGATAACATTACCAGATACGCCAAAGCAATCGACACAGCGATCCTTGTTAAAAATGCACCTTCTTACGCGGCTCTTGGATTTGGCGGCGAAGGCTATTGTACCTTTACCATTGCAAGCCGGACAGGCGAAGGCCTGACGAGCGCAAGTGCATTTACCAAGAGAAGACGCTGCGTGATGTCAGACAGTCTTTGCATCAGATAAAAGCAAAGCAGAAAGAGGGAAATGATGAGTAATATAAACACAGTGGATGTGGAAGCGGTAGTAAAACAGGTCTTAGAAAGCATGATGGACCGGAATATCACGGCAGGAAGCAGCACACCGGCAGGCGGACAGATCCCGAAAACGGCGCGGGTGGCAATGCTGACAGCCCTGGAGCATTATGATGTAAAAGAATTCCCGATCCCGGAGGTGGGGGACGGAGACATTTTGGTAAAGGTGGAAGGCTGCGGTATCTGCGGAACAGACGCCCATGAGTTTAAGAGAGATCCCTTCGGGCTGATCCCGGTAGCCCTGGGACATGAAGGAACCGGCGAGATCGTAAAGATGGGCAAAAACGTGAAGAAGGACAGCGCAGGCAAGCCCTTAAAGCTTGGGGACAAGGTAGTTACCTGTATGATCTTTAAGGACAACCCGGACATTACCATGTTTGACCTGAACAAACAGAATGTGGGTGGCGCGGATGTGTATGGGCTGCTCCCGGATGACGATATCCATTTAAACGGATGGTTTTCCGACTACATACTGATCAGGGAAGGCTCCACCGTATTTAATGTCAGCGACCTTGACCTGAAATCGAGGATCCTGATCGAGCCCTGCGCGGTATTGATCCATGCGGTAGAGCGTGCCAAGACTACGGGAATCCTCCGGTTTAACAGCAGAGTTGTGGTACAGGGATGCGGACCGATCGGCCTGATCTGTATTGCGGTGCTGCGGACCATGGGAATTGAAAATATTGTGGCAGTGGACGGAGAGCAGAAGCGTCTTGATTTTGCAAAGGAGATGGGTGCGGAGCATTCCGTAAACTTCAAGGACCACAAGGGGATCGAAGCGCTGGCAAAGGCTGTGGAAGATGCTTTCGGCGGATATCCGGCTGATTTTGCTTTCCAGTGTACCGGATCACCGGCAGCCCATTCCAATATTTATAAATTTATCCGTAATGGCGGCGGATTGTGCGAGCTTGGCTTTTTCATTAACGGCGGAGACGCTACCATTAATCCGCACTTTGATATCTGTTCAAAGGAAATCACCACGGTAGGCTCCTGGGTATATACCTTGAGGGATTATGCAACTACCTTTGATTTCTTAAAGAGGGCGAAGGGAATCGGGCTTCCCATGGATAAGCTGATCACCCATGAGTTCCCATTGGATCAGATCAATGAAGCCCACAAAACGAACCTGGCAATGAAAGGATTGAAAATTGCAATTATTAATTAAACAGAATCGGGGTTTAAGGTATGGGAGAAGCGGTAGGGATTATAGAAGTGTTTGGGCTGGCAACCGCGTTTGCAGCAGCGGATGCAGGGTGCAAGGCGGCGAATGTCACCATTGAAAATTTTGATAAAAACAAACCGGCTAATGCAGATGCTCTTCCAGTGCCGTTGATCGTAATGATCAAATTCCGTGGAAGTATATCTGACGTAAGGGCGGCAGTGGAGGCAGCAAGGGTGCGTGCCACGGAGCTTTCCGGCGTGGTGGCAACCCATGAGATCGCAAGCCCGGAGGAAGATACGGAAAAGATGTTAAAGCTTAGCGGTATGGATAAAGTCTGAGCAGGGAAAAGGTTTTGAAAACAGAAATAAGGGACGGTGCAGTTCCAAAGAAACACAGTTTCTAAGAAAATGGAGGAAATACATATGTCACAGTTAGCATTAGGTATGATTGAAACAAGAGGTCTTACGGCAGCAATTGAAGCAGCGGATGCCATGATCAAATCGGCAGAGGTTACACTGATCGGAACAGAAAAGATCGGTTCCGGGCTGGTAACAGTTATGGTACGCGGTGATGTAGGCGCGGTAAAGGCAGCGGTAGAAGCAGGAAGCGTCCGTGCAGCAAGCCTTGGCGAGCTGGTAGCTACCCACGTGATTCCCAGACCTCATAACGACGTAGAAAAGATCCTGCCGTTGATCTGACAGAAAAGATTGCCAGACAGCAGGTATGATGACGCTTTCGAAACCAGAGGAAGCAGGCCAGAAGGAGAGAGTCATGGGAAATGCATTAGGTTTCTTTGAAATCCAAAGTACAACAGCAGCGATCAGCGCCCTGGATCTCATGTGCAAAGCAGCAAATGTTGAATTTGTCACATGGGAAAAGAAGCTGGGAGGCAGGCTGGTGACGATTATCATCAGGGGAAATGTATCGGATGTGGAGCAGGCCATAGAGGCTGCGAAGCAGGGAGCCATTAAAAAGCCGGCAGCCACGGTGGTAATTGCAAATCCTCATGAAGAAATCATTAAATTGGTAAAAAAGAGCGCCAGCCGGTTGACAAATGTGTCAACGGTATGGAATGATGAAATGGAGTAGTCTATGGCGGAAAAGGAAAACAAATCAAAAAAAGCTCCGGCCAAGGCCGAAGAAAATAAATTGAAAACAGAGCAAATAATGGAACCCAAGGAGGAAAAAAGGATGGCACAGGAAGCATTAGGAATGGTAGAAACAAGAGGATTGGTAGCATCAATCGAGGCAGCGGATGCAATGTTAAAGGCTGCCAACGTAACATTGGTCGGAACAGAAAAGATTGGTTCCGGTTTGGTAAGTGTTATGGTACGCGGTGATGTGGGCGCGGTGAAAGCAGCAGTAGAAGCAGGCAGCACAAGCGCATCCAGACTTGGCGAATTAGTAGCTACGCATGTAATTCCCAGACCTCATACGGATGTGGAAAAGATTCTTCCCGTTTTAAAGTAATAACAGCGTAACATAAGGAAACCAGGACAGGGCGGGCAAAAGCCCGCCCTTGTTTTATAGCAAGCGATCAAGGTCGTTTCCTATAATAGAATTGGAGGGAAGAGTCATGGACGGAAGTTGTGTTACAGACAATCAGGTGGAGCTGATTACCAGAATGGTAATGGAAGCAATGAACCAGAAAAAAGAATCACAGGGCGGCTATCTGGTTCCGGTCGGTGTATCTGCAAGGCATGTGCATTTAACCCAGGAACATGTAGAAGTTCTTTTTGGAAAAGGGTATCATTTGACAAAGAAAAAAGAGCTGATGGGCGGACAGTTTGCATCCAATGAGCTGGTGACGATTGTCGGCTTAAAGCTTAGAGCAATAGAGAATGTAAGAATATTAGGACCGGTAAGGAAGAAGTCCCAGGTAGAGATTTCTGCCACGGATGCGATCAAGCTGGGAGTGAAAGCGCCCATAAGAGAGTCCGGGAATGTGGCAGGAAGCGCACCCATTGCACTGGTAGGTCCGAAAGGCGCGCTTTATCTTACGGAAGGCTGTATTGTGGCGAAGCGGCATATCCATATGCCGCCCGGAGATGCCGTGGCAGCGGGGCTTAAGGATGGGGATGTGGTCTCTGTTAAGGCAGAAAATGAAAGAGGAACGGTATTTAACCAGGTGCAGATCCGTGTGGATGAAAGCTTTACTCTGGAAATGCATATTGATACCGATGAAGCCAATGCGGCAAAGATTGCAACCGGAGATACAGTCAGGATCATAAGTGAATAACCTGGCAGGGCGTAAGGAACTGTAAAGAAATGAATTTACGGTTCTTAAGGAAAGGCGTGAAGTGATATGCTGGTAGGAACAGTAGTGGGAAGCGTGGTTTCCACAAGAAAAAGCGAAAAGCTGATAGGAAATAAATTTATGGTGATCGAACTGGCACAGCGTATGGGAAAAGAACAAAGCCAGATCGTTGCTATCGACAATATCGGGGCAGGGATCGGCGAGACCGTGCTGGTTGCGACAGGAAGCGCCGCAAGGATCGGCTGTGACCAGGCCGAGGCGCCAATTGATGCGGCAATTGTGGGGATCATTGATGACGGAAGCCAGTGGAAGTAAAGGCGGAAAAGAGGAAAGAGTGAAAGATAAATCTTTCACTCCAAGGAGTTTGTGTCTGCGCTGCATCCACAAACTCTGCCATGCGCAAAAAGCAGCGCAGAAATGAGGAAAAAATGGATATGGAGAAGCTAAGCGCCCTGCTTCGGGAAAGCGGTGTGGCAGGCGCAGGAGGTGCAGGGTTCCCTACCTATGCAAAATTAAATAAAAAAGCAGATACCATCATCATGAACTGTGCAGAGTGCGAGCCGCTTCTTAAGCTTCACCGCCAGCTTCTTGAATGCCATGCCCGGGAAATTGTTGAAGCATTTCATCTGATCGCCCGGTGCGTGGAGGCGAAGGAAGCGATCATTGGAATTAAAAAGGCATATAAGAAGACCATCGAGGCGGTCAGTGCGTGTCTGCCCCAATATCCGGATGTCAGGATCGGGCTTTTGGATGAGGTTTATCCGGCAGGGGATGAGGTAGTCCTGATCTATGATGTGACCGGCAAGATCGTGCCGCCAGGGGGGCTTCCCATTGAATGCGGTGTGGCGGTCTTTAACGTGGAGACGGTATATAATGTTTACCGTGCTGCGATGCTTTCGGAGCCGGTGCAGGATAAATTAGTATCGGTCGTTGGGGAAGTGGAGCATCCCCTTACCGTAAGGCTTCCCATTGGGTGCAGCATTGAGGAGGCTGTGCAGCAGGCAGGCGGCGCTGTGATAAAGGATCCGGTTTATCTGATCGGCGGTCCGATGATGGGATTTTTGGGCAGCGGCTTTTTGCCGGTGACCAAAACAACCAACGCAGTGCTGGTATTGCCGGAGGAGCACATATTGGTCCAGAAAAGACGAAGGAAAGCCTCTGTCGATCTGAAGCGCGCAGCGGCGGCATGCTGCCAGTGTTCCATGTGTACGGATCTGTGCCCCAGGCATTTGCTCGGTCATCCCATTGAACCCCATAAATTTATGCGGGCAGCTACCTGCAAGGATGTACAGGACCCGGATATTTTCTTAAATACCATGTTTTGTTCTTCCTGCGGGCTTTGTGAAAATTATTCCTGTATGCAAGGGCTTTCTCCCCGCTCGCTGATTGCGGATTATAAGTCCGGGCTTCGCGCCCACGGTGTGAAGCCGCCAAAGCTTGAAATGCCGCCGGAAGCGGCTAAAGACAGAGCATTCCGCAGAGCGCCTATGGAGCGGCTCATGGCAAGGCTGGATCTGACAAAATATGATAAGCCTGCGCCCCTTGCAGAGATGTCAGGAGAAATTACGAAGGTGAAGCTGATGCTTGGACAGCATATCGGCGCACCGGCAGTTCCGGTCGTTTCCAGATCCGACAGGGTGGAAAAGGGACAGATGATCGCAAAGCCGGCAGAGGGACTGAGCGTTGCCATACATGCATCCATCAGCGGAACCGTGGTGGAAGTGACAGATCAATTTGTGATCATTCAGAGATAGGAAGGCGGTTATACATATGGGTAAGGCAATCGGAATGGTGGAATATAAGACGGTCTCCGCAGGGGTGACAGCGGCAGATGCCATGGTAAAAACAGCCCAGGTGGATATCATTGAGGCGCAGACGGTCTGTCCGGGCAAATATATTGCGGTGATCAGCGGCGAGCTAAGCGCCGTGAAGGCGGCTGTGGATGCTGCGAAAACAAATTTTGGCATGCACCTGATCAACAGCTTTGTGCTGGGGAATCCCCATGAGTCGATTTTCCCGGCGATCTATGGGGCTTCTGAGATTTCAGGGATTTCTGCCCTTGGGATTTTGGAGACTTACGATGCGGCATCGATCATTGTGGCAGCGGACATTGCTGCAAAAACAGCAATTGTGACACTGATCGAACTGCGGATCGCCAGAGGCATGTGCGGTAAGTCCTATATGATGCTGACCGGAGAGGTTGCGGCTGTGGAGGCAGCAATTGAAAAGGCCAAAAAAGAAGCAGGGGAAGACGGCATGTATCTGGATTCGACAGTGATCGCCCATCCGGATGAAAAAATCTGCCGTGCCATTTTATAGGGAGCGGAAAAGATCAGATATTTCCCGGATAATAAAAGGAGCAGCGTATGTTAGCGATAGAGAGAAGAAACGAGATACTGGAAAAGCTGCAAAAAGAAAAAAGGGTCGTTGTCAGTGAACTGAGCAAGGTTTATGGTGTATCAGAGGAAACGATCAGAAGGGATCTGGAAAAATTAGAGAGTGACGGCTATGTGATCAAAAGCTACGGCGGAGCCGTGCTCAATGAAAATATGAATATTGATATGCCGTTTAACATCCGAAAGAATACCAATGTGGTAGGCAAGCAGAAAATTGCAGAGCTGGTAGCAGAACTGGTAAAGGATGGGGAAAGGCTGATACTGGATTCCAGTTCCACGGCGGTATTTATCGCCAAGGAGCTGAAGGAAAAACGGCGTAATCTGACGATCATCACCAATTCTATAGAGATCATCATTGAATTGTTTGATGCCCAGGATTACCGGGTGCTCTCCACAGGCGGGCTTGCCATGGAAGGCTCCCTCGCGCTGATCGGTCCTCAGACGGATGAGATGCTGCGAAGCCATCATGTGGACAGGGCGATCATATCCTGCAAGGGCTTCGACATGGAAAATGGGATCACCGATTCCAACGACCTTCATGCAAGGAACAAAAAGACCATGTTAGAGCGTGCGGACTGCGGGATCTTGGCCGTGGACAGCTCCAAATTCGGTTATACTGCCTTTACGAAGATTGGCGGGCTGGAAGGGATTTCCAAGATCATTACCGATGCGCAGCCGGAAGAAAACTGGATGAATTTATTTGCCAGATATGGCGTGGAATGTATTTGCCCTAAAGAGTGAGTTATGCTATTATCGTTATAGAAGGAAAAGGAATTGGAGGGAACGCTATGTTAAAAGGAATACCGGGGATTTTATCCCCCGAGCTGCTTAAAGTATTGTGTGAAATGGGGCACAGCGACAGGCTGGTGATCGCTGACGGTAATTTTCCGGCAGAGACCATGGGCAAGGATGCAATTGTGATCCGGATGGACGGTCATGGCGCACCGGAAATCCTGGATGCAATTCTTCAGGTATTTCCGCTGGATACCTATGTGGAAAAGCCGGTGAACCTGATGGAAGTGATGCCGGGAGATAACGTGGAGACACCGATCTGGAAAACCTATGAAGAGATCACGGCGCGCCATGATGACCGGGGAGCGGGAGCCATCGGACAGATTGAGCGGTTTGCCTTTTATGAAGAAGCAAAAAAAGTATATGCAATCATTGCCACGGGGGAAACTGCTCTTTATGCAAACATTATGTTACAGAAGGGTGTTGTCATTAATTAGCGGTGGATTGGCAAATGCAGTATTTCTCTTTTATGCAGGAATCAACGTGCGGGGGGAATACTGCATTTTTAGGTTTTAATAAAAGCGGTTTGTAAGGAGAGGGAGAGATGTATCGGATATTGCTTGTGGATGATGAAGCACTGATCCGGGAGGCTGTAAGTGAAAATGTAAATTGGGAACAGTACGGTTATACACTTGCAGGAAGTTGTGAAAATGGAAAAGAGGCGCTTGCATTTATAGAAAAAAATCCTGTGGATGTGGTCCTTACGGATATCTGCATGCCCTATATGGACGGAATCCGGCTGAGCGAGAAACTGAATGAGGATTACCCGCTGGTCAAGGTCATTATTTTAAGCGGATATGATGATTTTGAATATGCAAAGATGGCAATCCACTATGGGGTAAAGGATTATCTTTTAAAGCCGATCACGGCTGAGGAACTGGGAGACGTGCTTTTATCAGTCAGAGAGGAGCTGGACCAGGAACAGCAGGACAGACAGAAAATATCTGATCTGAATATGGATTATCATAAAGGACGTCAGCTTCTTTACTTCGATGCGCTTCTGAGCCTGATCAGGGGAAGCAAGACGGATGAAGAGAGCAGGAAGGAGCTTTTAAAACAGGGGTTAAGCTTTGATTATGCGGCATACCGCGTGGCAATCGTTGAACTGGATATTTATTCAAAGTCAGACAGGCTGGATGAGAAAACGAAGAAGGAGAGCGAACTGATGGCATTCACGCTTCATAATATCAGCCAGGAGATGGTGCAGCGAAGCAATGCCGGGGAGGTATGCCGGGGAAAAGAAAACAGGGTCTACATTCTTTTTTATACCAATAAGCCTGTGGAATTCAGGCAGACGATCACGGAAATATGTGATGGAATCATACGCCAGATGAACCAGATCATGCAGCTGGCAGTCAATGTGGGGATTGGCAGTTATGTGAGCGGACTTGAAAATATTTATGTTTCCTGCGAGGAGGCGGAGGAAGCGCTGGCTTATCATTATATCATGGGCGGAAACCATGTGATCGAGATTGAGTCCATCAGGGAAAAGAAAGGATGGGCGGACGGAGAAGAGCTGGTAGAAAATATCGTACTTCATGTGAAGAAAAATGATATCCGGGAAATAAAAAAGGATATGGCGGCAATGGAGACGGTCTTAAGGGATTATCGGTACGAGAGAAGGAGTGCAGGAATCATCCTGCAAAGAGTTGTGGATATGCTCGATGAGCTTTGCAGGCTTTCAAAGCCGGAGAATGAGGAGGGGGACCTTTCCAGAGAGCAGGTGTTGGACCAGATCCTTACAGCAGAAGAATGGACAACGGCGGTAAAGTTGCTGGAAGGTTATTGTGTGGATGTGGGGATGCGGCTGGAGAAACAAAAAAATGTAGGCGGCAGGAGATACGCAGTGGAAGCCATACATTACATGGAAAAGAATTATGGCGACTGCGAGCTTAGCCTTAACGGTGTCTGCTCTTATCTGAATATCAGTACAAGCCGGTTCAGCACCATTTTTAAGCAGGCTACCGGAACCACCTTTATGGAAGTGTTAACCGGAATAAGGATGCAGAAGGCCAGGGAGCTTTTGGAACATACCGACATGAAAAACTATGAGATCGCGGAAAGGGTAGGCTTTAGCGATTCTCATTATTTCAGCGTGGCATTTAAAAAGATCACTGGAAAAACGCCCACAGAGTATGCAAAAGAAATGAGAGAATAAATGGAAAAACCGAAAAAGAATTTTTCAATCCTTTCTTTGTTTAAAAGCGTTAAGACGGCGATGATTGTTTTGTTTTCCCTTTTGACTGTTATAACCATGCTGATCTTTTTGCTGATCTCGCTGAATTACACGGAAACAACGGTGGTGGAAAATTCTACAGACTATGCATCCCGCCTGATCAGTCAGGTAAACAGGGATATTGATTCTTATATTGATTATATGGAGAATATTTCATCCATGATCATTAGGGGCGGGGATGTTCAGAAATATCTGTTTAGCAGCCAGTCCGGAGAGGATGAGCAGGAGACTTACAACCGGATCATTACCCAGTTTAATACGGTTGTGGAGACCAGACAGGACATTTCCAATATCGGGGCTGTGACATCAGATGGAAATTACATCATCAATGATGGAAGAGACAAATTAAATGAAAATATACCGCTGAAGGATGTGGACTGGTATGATAAGGCTTTTAACGGTTCAGACAGTATCCTCACTTCTTCCCATGTCCAGCACATGATACGGAACAATTATCAATGGGTGGTCACCTTGAGCAAGGGAATCCAGAATCCGAAAACCAGGGAAAATGAAGGTGTTTTTTTTATTGACCTGAATTACCGGCTTTTAAAGGATCTGTGTGAAAATAACAGCCCTGCAGCGAACAGCTATGTATTCATTATGGACGGGGAAGGAAAGATCATCTACCATCCTAAACAGCAGCTGTTATATAACGGACTGACCGAGGAAAAGATCAATGAAGTTCTTCAGTGCGGGCAGGGCTACTTTGTGACGAAAGAAGGAAATGAAAGCAGGCTTTATACCGTATCGGTTTCGGAAAAGACAGGCTGGCGGGTGGTGGGTGTAAGCTACCTCACCGAACTGATGAAAAATAAAAAAGAGATGCAGAGCATGTATGTGCTTATGGCAGTGCTGCTTTTGGGCGTTGCGGTGATCCTTGCCACTTTTTTTGCAACGGCGATCACCCGTCCGATCAAGGAGCTGAAGGATTCCATGAAGGAAGTGGAAAAGGGGAACCTTGAAAATGTGCGGGTTACTGTCAGCTCCCAGAATGAGATCGGAAGTCTGGAAAATTCTTTTAACCTGATGACGGCTCGGATCCGCCAGCTTATGGAACAGAACACTTACGAGCAGGAAGAAAAGAGAAAAAGCGAGCTGCGGGCCCTGCGAAGCCAGATCAATCCGCACTTTTTGTATAATACGCTGGATTCTATCATATGGATGGCGGAAGGGGGCAAAAACAAAGAGGTGGTGCGGATGACGGCGGCTCTTGCCAGGCTTCTTCGGCAAAGCATCAGCAACGATAACGAGCTGATTCCCATAGAAAAGGAGATTGGCTATGCGGGCAGCTACCTGACGATTCAGAAGATGCGTTATAAGGATAAGCTGGAATATGAGATAGAGGTTGCGGAGGAGATCAAAGATCAGGAGATCATTAATCTGGTCCTGCAGCCGCTGGTTGAAAATGCCATTTACCACGGCATTAAATATAAAGG
>ERZ808054.1413-NODE-1413-length-13738-cov-3.100139_pt1 | contig 13738 bp, 8 predicted proteins | sample MGYA00380201_ERZ808054 | MGnify/ENA primary metagenome ERZ808054 (study PRJEB31490, sample SAMN06133419) | mouse gut metagenome | isolation source: Z5_2 | host: mice | place: China: Chengdu | collected 2015-05 ... | reverse complement strand
TTATTATAGCAAATCCCGGCAATTTAGCAACCCATTTTTAAAATGTTACGCAGTAAAAGCCGTTTCTGATGATAAAAATACAAAATATCTCCTACGTTCATTTTATATTAGAAAGTTCCCGCAAAATAAGGCTTTTAAAACATCTATTGCGTAACACAACACATCTTTTCTCCTTATCCACACTTAATACATGGTGCTAGCACCATGTATGTATATATCATAAACAGACAGAGTATCAACTTGTCACTCCCCGCCATTTTAATTATAAAGTCTTAATAACGCATTCTGACACCAATTAAACAATGCTAAAAAGGCTCTATCAAAATCATAATTGATATCCTCCTGTAATGATATGCTCAATTCCAAAACAGCTTTATCCTCATCTTGTACACATTCAAGCAACTCCCGTTTTGTCAGAATAAAATTACCGCTGCTTAGATAATACAAATGTTGTATAATGAAAAATACTGATTTACAAGTTATCGGCAGCTTTAAAACATTGTATTCCCTGTCGGCATGTACATAATGGTGACAAATTTCATGATAAAGATTATTCAAACTTAATCTTACATAATTTTTTTCGTCTTCAATAGTATATACAGGAACAAGCTTTTTTAATTCTCCATAATAATCTTTAGTCGTATTCAATAAATGGCATATTTCTAACGGATTCCAATGTTCCAAATCAGCTTTTCCACAAATAAAGCCACAGGATTTGTCAAAATTTCCTATGGAAACAAGTGCTTTTTGATAGGTTTTCAAATCCTCAACCGAAAGATTGTCAATCACAGCCATAATATCAATATCACTGTTTTCAGTTTCTTCGTTACGGAGATAGCTGCCCTGTAATCCAATATACATCAGCCTTTCACCAAAAGCATCTTTTAATAAAATTATTAAATTATCAATATATTCATCTATTCTAAACATTCCGAATCACCTATCTCTTCATTTCCAAGATATTTTATGTATTCTTTCCCCTTATAAAAATTCATTATCGGGCGGCGGAGCTTTGATGGAAACAATGGCAGTCTATTCAATATAGATAAATCCAGCCAATCAAATCCAATCTGATTAGTATCACTATGAAGTGTTATATTTTGGTCTTTCCCCAAGTAATCACATAAAAATACTAGATCCATTCTATGAAAACTTTCACCGTGAACCCCTTCTATAACAAAAAGTAAATCTTTACATTTAACCTTTATCCCTGCCTCTTCTCTAACTTCTCGTTCCACAGTCTGAGGAAGCATTTCCTCACTGTCTTGACCCCCACCAGGTAAAATATACCATTCCTCTTTGCCATCATGCAACTTTATTGCAAGCAATTTACCATTTTGAATTATAACTGCTTTCGCAGAAGTTCGTATTTGCCTTGACATATTTATAATCCTTTCATATTTTCTATTGAATAATTTCTCATACCTGGATCTTCTTATATCACGATTGATAATTTATTATACCACTTCCAATTTTTATTTACCACAAAAATATAGGGAATGGCGCTTTATTCTTTTGGTCAAGTCCTTACGCACTATCTTACCTGCGAAATTATTCTGCAATTTTTCCAAAAGCTCTATATCGCCTTCATAATGAAAATCGTTCATGTTGACACCATCTTACGTTAAAATCCAAAGTCATTAGCAAATGCAACATCCATAATGACCTCATGCCTGAAAACTTCTACATCATTGCTCTCATCATAAGCAACCAAGTAGTATTTCCTGTTCTTATCATATTTTTTGTTCTTGAATGTAAAGCGCATACGGAACAAACGTTTCTGCACATCCTCATCCCTCTTATCAGCCACATAAATATTTTCGTTAGAAATCTTCTCATTATCATCTGACAAGAAGAACAGCTTATACTTTGTACCCTTTACCACATCACTTACCGGTTCTGACTGAATAAAGTCAAGAGTTGTTATGAGATTGGTAATCTTCTGCACTAAACTGACAAGCATAATCTGAACAGTACGTGTTTTCACTGCACCCTTATCCATTTTTATATCAATAACTGGAACTAACATTTCTTGTGGAGAAGATCCTCCATGTACATAATTCAGTCCGGCATTTCCTTTAGCTGAAAAAACATTAGTACTACATGAGTAGGAAATAATTTTACTATCACCATTTCCAAGCATATAGCCCAAACCAATATTCATGATACCATCGTCAATTACCGGCTCTCTTGCCACAATATATCTACGCTTCTTTAATTTGCCCGGTTCTTCCGCTGTACTTATCTTATCGCTCTGTGTTACCGGATTTCTCTTATAAATGAATCCGTGGTCAGAGGTTACAATAAAACGGTATGTGTTTGCACTGCCCGAAATCTTCTGAATAAGCTCTGAAATTTCATCTACTGCTTTAGTACAAGCATCAAACACCTCATCCTCTGTATTTTCCCCAACATTATCTATCTGGTCATGATAGATATACACAACCTGCCGTGCCGTAAAAATATCACGAAGTTCCATACCCTTTAAGCTCTTAATATCACTGTATTTTACACAACGGCTTTCAGGTACATAGGACTGTAATACTGCCTGTCTGGATGGTGTATCAACCGCAAATTTACCATCTACCAGCTCCCTAAAATCATCAGTCAGCTCTAATGTCTTGTGTGGAAGCAATGCCTCCATGCCAATCCTTGTATATGACGGCAGTACACAAAGCATAGGTTTTATGGATAAAGAATCCTTACACTTAGGGTTATCCTGCATCCGCTTGTATAACTCACATCCCACCTCGTATCGCATGCCATCTGAAATGATTACTACAGTACGCTCTTTGTTAGAACGGACATATTTATTGAAAAACTCACGCTGTAATGGAATGACTGCAAGGGCATCCGATTCCTGCAGACCAGCGTTCCACTTTGGTAACAGTTTTCCAAGGTATTCATTTGTGTAAATATTCTCTACCAGCTCACGAAGTTCTTCATATCCGTCTGTATTTTCCAAATGATCATAGTTTGTGTAGAACTCACGGTAACAGCAATCAATAATATAATCACTGGTTACATACTTATCAATGATTTTTTTGAAACCATCCAAAGGCTTATAGCATGCCTGACTGATTACAAAGTAAGCATTGCTGAGCATCTTGTAGACCTTTGCATACTTCCTTCCGAAATGCAAATTGGAACGCATATCACATATCTCACAAATACCTCTATTGCCAAGTCTGGCAATCAAATCCTCTGCCATCAATCTGCCTACAATCCACGCAATGAGGATTCCGTCAATATCCGCAAAAGAGTCACATTCTACCAAATTTTCCGGTTCAAACGCTGACAATACACTTGATGCATCCAACACCCCCGCCACATAAGCGGACAATTCATCATACTTATCCCGATATAACACGTTATTCATCAGATTATCCATAAAAGCTATAATATTGCCGGATTTATAGGAAACAAAACCTTTCCATCCTTTAGGCAGCTCACAGCTGATATAACGGTCAGCATACGTTACAAACATGGAAATCAAGAACTTCTCCAATGTAGGGGATGGAGATGTAAAACCAAATTGCTGTTCTACATACTTCCAGAAGCTATCCAATAAATCATACTTTTGAAAATCAGCAATATACTTATTGTTCTCCAGCGTATCATCCGTGAATAAAACACGGACTACCTCATCAAAAGTACAGGTACGTGTTTTGCATACAGCACTCATAAGCCCTATCAGAATATTCTCCTCATTGAAATTTTCGATTTCCAAATCATAAAACCGCTGCACCCTATCCTTATTTGCGAAGTATTTGATATGCTTTTCAATAATAGGCTTGTGCTTTTCATCAATGCCTAAATCCACCGCCAAAAGTGATGCTCTATCCGCATAAAAACGCTTTGAATACAGCATAGTATCCTCTAAGTGGTTCTCTGCCACCGGTGGCTTTGGAAACGGTGCATATATCAAATAATTTGTGGTTGTATCTTCTTTCTCCAAGAAGTATTTTGTGTAGAACTGCTTGCCTTTTTCCAGCTTATATACCTTTGCATTTGCAAGCTCTATACCACCAATATCCTCTGCAAACTCTCCCTTTTCATCATACCAAAAGACAAGTTTTCTGGTATCCCCGGTAAATTCTGTATTCAGCTTATCTACAATTTGCTTTAAATTCAGTTCTGCCAAAACAAACCTCACCTTTCTGCCTATGCAGTTATTTATTATCTCTAGGAACTCATCCCAGCCTAATACAATCGTCACAATAGAACTTATCAAACCTATAAATACAATCAGATTACTAATTGCTTTGAAAATAACGCTGGCTTTAATTTTTCTGCTTCTGCCAGTGCTGTACAGTCCAGCCCATTGCAATACATCAACTGGCAATCCTACTATCCAACGGATTCCTTCTCCCATACAAGTAATAAGATTCCACAGTCCTTTTTTCTCTTGCTCTATTACCCTATCCAAATTACCGATATGCCGTCTTAGCGCATCTTCACACAATCCCATTAGTTGATTAATTCTTTCATCCATAATGGAATAACCCATACTAGAGAGTGCAGTCCGAATTTCAGGCATAATATTCATAAACAGTTGATAGTTTCTACCCTGAATACCTTTTAATGGGTCAACAAATTCATTTAGTACGCCATCCATTCCTAATTCTTCCTGAATTTTATCCACATCCTTCATAACCGCATTATATTTTTCACTATTCATGCGCCTAGTTGTGAATACTTCATTTGCAAAATCGAAGAACGTATTATTAAAATCTACAGTAAATTCTGCTCTCTTATTGTATGATGCAATCCTTTTACGCTTAATTACATGACCTATAACTATTAAAGTTGCCACTACCACAGCCGGAATTATATGGTAAATCATAAGTCCTCCTAAATTTTTGCAAGCACCTGATACTTCTTGCCATCCTTAGCGGTCTGCACCTTTTCATAGTTGACCTTTACACCGTCATCCAAATCAATATCTATTCGGGATAATGCCAAATGACCAATCTTTTCATCATACTCCTGACACTCTTTCAGTTGTTTCTGCAACTTTTCCTTACGCTTAGTAGCTGCCGTTACCTCTCTCGCATTACTGCTGTTGTCAATCGTATCCTGCATACGATTGATTTCACTCTCATAAATACGCTCCATACGGTGCAAATAATCTACACGCATATTACCAATCGTATCTGCATTGTAACGGTGCATATAAATAAGAGCTTTAAAACCGTTTTGCTTACCAGAGTCAAATAACCAATAAATTGGGCGTTTACCTGAACCTGTAATTGAATAAGAATTACAGTGGTCTTTAAAAAATTGGTTTACAAAATAATTTCTAATCGCTTCTCTTGATGAATAATTTTTTTTACCTATTATTTTAGCTATATAATCCAGATTTTCTTCCAATGTATCAGTTCCATATGCAACCTTTAACCATGTGCATAGTCGAGAAATAACATCCTCATCTAAGTATTCTTCATCTGTTAGAGGTATAATATTATCCGAGATAGGAATAAAGTTTTTATAACATTGTTCATTCCATTCTTCTCCAGCAAAAACAACCCCCGATTTATCAATAGAGTATCTACCAAAAACACATCCGATTACATATGAAAGCAAAGACTTTACGCAATCTTTTTCCTCTGCAACACATACCGTCACGTCTACATCCTTCACTTCTGGTTCTAATTCTCCCTCAAGCCCATATAGCTTAATGAAACAACTATTTATTGCTTCTTCATTCGCTTTCATTCTAGAATAATTATCTTCTGTCTTTCTTCTCCAATTCTCAAATGCTTGCGATATAAGAGTAGACCCATCCACCAAAGGGTGTTTTTCAAAATCCCATGATGTTTCCACTGAATCCCAATCCTGTTTAGAAATACTTATATTTTCCTTTACAAGTTCTTCAATTTTTAATTTTACATCTTGCGAAAACATAACCGGTATTCTTGCCATATCCCCTACTTGCGTGGTAATTGTAGGATTCAATATCTTAATGCATTTTTGAGAAACAGAGGAGTTCAAAAAGCCCAAAATATAGAATATATTCTCTTCGCTTGGAAAACCACTTGACCCCTTAATGTCAAATATAAATCCTTGTTCACTATATCTTCCAGAAAATGTTGCACTCGTAATATCTGACCAAGTGATTGCCGGTTTAAAATAATAAGCTAAATTTTGTGGACGAGATCGTACCTTTCCATTTTCATCTCGAAAATTCTTAATCTCTTCACCGTCATTCTCCCAATTAACTACATAATCTCGATTACCATACCATCTTCTGAAAGAACCTCCTTTATTATATGGAAACCACTTCAAGCCACTTCTTAATGCTTCTTCACAGTTTCCAAAGCCAAACCCAATATTACTTAATTTTGGCTCGAACCACAGTCTCAAAAATCTATTATTATCAGCCGTTGCCAATCCTTGTTTTGGCGGTGCCAATTCAGAAATAGTTGGAAATTTTTCAAAAGCTTCAAGCATTTTCTCACTTGCCCAAAATGCAATCGGCATTCCATCTATTCTATAATAATTTGATAATGGTGTCTCATAATAGTACCCACAAGACCTATTATTCAGCCCTTCCAATACTTTTACTCGCTGAATTTCCATTCCACCTTTAAACTCTGATAATTTAAAATATTTACCATTATTACTATTCTTACAGTTTTGAAGCACAAAACAACAAATAGGTACAGTTGCTTCTTCAAATGCGGAATATTCCATTTGAACCAAAGTTGCAATAGATTTATTTTCAATAATATATTCTCGCAATTTTTCATAACTCTTAATAAACATCCATACAAATGGAGTCATAAATCCAGAATAACCTTTAGGTGTACAAAACCCAAAGTTTCGATATATGAATACACTAAACAAATCGCCTGAATAGTCTTTATAATAATTATTGAGATATTCTTTATATTCATCATCCATCTTATTTAAGTATGGGGGATTCGTCACTACAATCTCATACTTTCTTTCTAACACTCTTGCTACATCTATTATTTGTTTAATCTTATTCTTCGTTTCCTCTATTCCATACGTATCAAAACTAATCTGACCTTCATTAACTTCTACATCCAAGAAATCACATATCAGCCCCCAATTATGTTTACTTACACTTTTAATTGAACCGTACTTTTTTGCATCTACAAAATCTCTAAGCAGAGTATTTAAACTCTCAAGCACTTCCTTTCTTTTATCCTCTTCTAGTGACATTCCCAAATATTTCAAATGTTCTCGATTTATATTATTACTTTCTTCAATAGCATATAGATTAGTTTTAAGTTGCATGCTTAGTATCCTACGATTATATTGTCTTGCCTTCATCATTATAACAAAATATGCCATCTGAAATGCTCGATTATCAATATCTAAACCATACAAATTATTTTCAACAATACTCTTCGCTGCATCTCGTTGACTATATCCACATTCCTCATAAATACTCATTAAAATTTCAAATGCATATATAAGAAAATGTCCAGAACCCATACATGGGTCAAACACTCGTAGATTCTCTGGTGTAATCCTTTCATTAATTATCTCTTCTCTTTTTTGTTCAATAAAAAACTTCAAGTGTTCTGCCAACTTACTACTCGGATTTCTTTCAATCCAATATTTTCCCAATGAATTATCTAGCACATATCTTACTACCCAATCCGTTGTAAATAGCTGCGTTGCTGCCGGAATATCTTCTTTTTTTACAGTCTCCTTATTCAACGTTATTACTTCATTTTTGCGTTGTGCATTATAGTATTGATACATCCATCCAATTATCTCAACCTGACCGGTAGGCTTGCCATCTTCTCCAATATTGCTGATATTGAAATCGTCTTCGTTAATATCATGTGTCAAATGATACACAATACCGTCCTGATCCGTAACAGAGACATTCAAAAGCAGTTCTGTGTAATCAGAGGTCTTTTCAAATAGTTTGGGCAGACATGCATTAAGGGCATTACACTGTTTTATGAAAAGGAAACGGAAAAGAGCATCTATCTGATTATCATTCTTCATCTGCACTATCTTTTCTGTTTCTGCCTGTGTAAAATCCAGTTCCGCATCAAATGGAGTCGTAACTAAATCCGGCTCCAGCTTATTCTTACTGTCAGAGGATAGCACTCTGATATGTGCTGGCATATAATCATTGACTTCCATAAAACGGATTGCAATAAGACGGTTGAACCAAGTGTATGCTACTTCCTCAACTACGTTTCTATATGCATCCTTATAATCAAGCTGTGACGCTTTTCTCTTAATTGCGGCCAACAGATCCTTACGCTGTTTAATTTCCCCGCCATGAATAGCATACGGCTCTTTTGTTCCTATATCATAAAATTCTGCATCCTGTGTAGACTGGGGCAGAGCATCTTTGATACCCTCCTCCGTCACACCAAGCAGACCTGCCTTATATGTAATATCTGCAATCAGTTTATTTCTCGCCCAGATGGAGAAATTTTTTATGGCTGTCTTATCCATACCAACACTCCTTAAAATTCAATGTTTACAATCGCATCTGCTTCCAGCTCATTCATAAGTCTAGTACGCAGTTCCTCTACATAACGGTCTACATCTTCTTTGCTTTCGATACGCCATGATGCGGTTTTGGTTATAGATTTTACCGGTACATTCTTTGTCTTCTTTATTACCTTAACTTCCTTCTTGACCTCAATCTCAATCTGCTCTTTATCAACAGTACCGTTCTGCGCTGCCTGTGCCTCCAGAACTTTCCTCATTTCCTCTGCCTTGCGCATAGCAATATCTGTATCCATCTTATCCATTTCATTCAAAAGACGGATTTTCAACGCCTCTGCTCTGTCAGCATAACTTCTAAGTACGGATACATTTGTACAAGCCTTTGCTGCCTCTTCAATCTCTCCAAACATTGTAAAGTATGCGTGATTTTTCTGCTCTTTATATTCTTTTGTGTTCAGAACCTCAAATACTCTCTTTTGCGATTCTTTTACGGAATCCATTACCGGTGCAAGCTGTTCATCCAAGATATTCATATACACATCACTGAACTCTTTTAACAGCTCCGGCAACTTAGGAATATCAGCAAACGGCTTATCTTTTCGCACAATAGTTCTAATAGCATCAACTACGCTTTCCAACTTTGCATCTACAATGTAGGTCTTGCTATCATCATACTTATCCAAAAACAATAATGCCTTATCAAAAATGGTTTTCTGCTCCCCGGCAAAGAACGCTTTAACAGGCTCATAGTCCTCTGCAAAATCAAGCAAATCATCCTGCTTCTTTGTTATTGCCCGGTAGAACTCTAACGGCACTTGTATCTGCACAATATCAGACAGAACCTTAATACCTGCTTCTACCACTTTTTTACCCGGATATGCCACACGCTCATAATCCTTTTTCAGCGCTCTAAGCTCTGTAATGAGTTTATTGCCAAAAGTCATAAAGTAATTCATTACTGCATCTTCATCATCAGACGGACTGCTTGTGTGGAATAATTCCTTCAGCACATCACGAACCACCTTTTTGTCCTTATCTGCAACACGAACTCTTTCTTCCATCATCAGCTTTTCTACAAACTGTTTCTTTGTAATAAAGTTAATGATTTCTTCCGCAGTCTTATTCACTTGTGATACGCTTGTACCATTTACAGAAAATGACAAATCGCCGCGCTTATACAGTTTTGCTACAAGCCACTGTACATCATCCTCTACAAACCCATAAGGCGCTTTCATGAAACGGTCTTTTACAGTTTTCATAGAAGTTTTTACGTGCATACGGCTATTACCGGAAATGTACTGTAACAAATCATCTAACGCATGAACGTTAGGCTCTGTACCACCATCTAATCTAAATGTTAGCTGATTACTTGATACCAACAGCTTTCTAATATCATCCTCACTGGCAGCATAGTCAATGTAATCCAGCTTATGATATACAGTCTTCATAAGCCTTCCCAGCGCCTCACTTATTCTTGTGGATACCTCTTTCGCGTTAATCTGCGCTCTATCTCCATTTACATAGATTACAGCATCCTTTAATGATTCAGTCAGGAACAACTTCGCATTGCTGTTACGCTCACGCATTTCCAGTCTCTTAGCTTCCTTAATACTCTCATACTTTGATAATGCGGATGAGGTATTGAGACGTAAAAACTTCTCAATCTTTAAGCATCTCTGGATTTCATCCATAAATGCCCGATCATCAGGTAATACTACTAATACCTCTCTGCCTTGACCGGAAATCATTCTAAGTGTAGTTTCATCTGTACCATAATCAGAAGCCGGTGTAAGGATATGCACACCTATGTCATAACTCTGTGTAGATTTATAAGGTCTATCATCCACAACCTGATTGAAGTTGAATGAGTATCTGCCGTTAAACGCCGGATATTTATACTTCTTGTCCGTAAAAATATCCTCAAAAATCATTTCTGATACTTTATTGATAATCTCTGCCATTTCTACGCTCTGGCTTTCAATTTCTCTATTGATTTCCTGCTCCTCATCAGTAAGGAACACATAAATATCTCCATTTTTCTGTACAAGATTTTGGCGCATAAGTACCTTTAATGCATCTTCCACTCTTTCCTTCAATGCAATACGGTCATTATCCACATCATACGCCATAAGGCTGGTGATATTATCCACATTTGCCACTACTACCTTATCCACGTATTTAATCATGAATAACACTTTCAATACATCTACGGCAAATACCTTGTCCTTATGTTCTGGGTTAATTACATCATTATCATAAGCACGAATAATTACTCCCCGATGGCTATGGTCTAAGAAGTTTTCCAGTGCATTATAAAAAGCATAGAATGGAATGATTGCACCCATTTCACAATCCTTATAATCAACAGCAGATTCCTTGAACATTGCAAGCATGGAACGCTCGCCCTCTGATAAGTGCTTACCGGATGCTCCATGTGTACGAATGGACGTTAATACGCTTGCAAGCAAATTAAACTGGTATGGAATAAATGGATATACCAACGCAAAATCATTCTCATCTGCATACAATTTTTTCTCTACACCATCATTGAATGTAATGAGGTTTTTAATAATAGTGGTCTTCTGACCGTATAACAAACGTAAGGTCTGTGCAGAGGTATCATTCTTTTCCAAGATTCTCTTTTTGATAACCTCATCAACATTTGCTGATGATAAGGAAAGTCTGGTATCAAAACGTCCCTGAATTTTGGAGAAGTCATTACCCTTAACCTTTGTTACTGAATCAATGTCCTGCTGACTAGTTACGATAACCCAAGCCTTACCCATACATTCCTTACCCAGTTCCTCTGTCACTGTCTGTAAGTTCAGCATGAGCTTAGAATCTTCTCCGATATACTGACCAATTTCATCCACCAAGAATACTACATGATGATTATTGCCCTTGCGCTCAATATATGTTTTTACTCTCTTTGCAAAGTCTTCAATGCTAATCTGGTATGGCTCTGATGCCTTTTCGCACCAGTTACGTGCTGCCGCCTCACTCATGAAATCCATAGCAGTTAATACATCTACTACATCATCCTGAATGAAATCGAAGTCCTGTCTGGAATCTTCCCATGCATCCCCATACACTTCCTCAAATTTTTCCTTGAATTCCGCAAAACGTCCTTCCTCTGTCAGTCTTCTTTCCAAATCTGCAAGGAATGGCATAGCCCCACAGAATCCCTGCATTTCATTAAACACCTTTAAGAATACGTTTACGATTGCATCCTTGTTCTGCTTACTGTTGCTGTCACTCTTAGAGTCAATATTAAACAGTACAACATCTGTACTTGTGTCAGCGGCAAGTTTCATATCAGCAAGCACCATCTGGTCTACAATCTTTTTATCATCTGCAAAGAAATCTATTGCCTTTCTATCGCCTACGGATTTATTTGCAAGCAAATAAGATAAGATTTTTAAGAAGTGCGATTTACCACTTCCAAAGAAACCGGAAATCCATACACCCATCTTAGGTGTGTTTCCGACAATCCCTTTTTTATATGCGGAAAAGAACTCTGCAAAATACTTCTGCAATTCTCTTGTCACTACATACTCATCTAATTCCTGCGCTATATTTTCTTCTTCACTCTGACCGACAATGATTACACCCTGAATATCACGGTCAATTTGTTTCTCAAACATTTCTTTAATAAACATACTCTTATCCTTCCTATCGTACCAAACGAAACGCTCGGTAATAATTGTCTTCCGGATACTCATTAAATATAATAAGTTCCTGTTCGGTGTATGTACCCGGATAGAATAAAACCATAGGTACACTCGCAAATGCTTGTGGCATATTATAGAGAATTTTATTGAATACTTCTGGTGCTTGAAGCAGTGGAAAGCACTTACCCACTCCCGCCAAAAATACTACTGCATTTTCTGGTGTATTCTCTGCAATATGCTGTACAATCAAATTTTCCTTGTCCGTAATTTTAAGTGTATGTTGGATTGCATCCTGAACCTTTTTTATCCCACGCCTTTCTTCCTGTGCATAGCATTTTTTCATGAAGTTCTTCTTTTGCAAATGGTCTATAATCAAATCGTACAAATCATATACCACCAGCTCAAATCCATCCGTGCTTTTCAGGTTTTTATTTTTCAGATACTCAATACGTTCCCGGACAATAAGCTCATCTTTAGGGTCATAATCAAATACCCAATAATTTACCTCATTCGCTTTTCCCTTTGTCTGCCGGAATGATGGTTTTCTGATGGATGCCTCCATCTGGTCTAATCGCTCTGCTATATTTGCCATCATCTTACCCCCGAAAGTGCTTTTACAATCTGCTTCATGTCATTATCAATAAGCCAACGCTCCATATCCGGCTCCAAGATAGGCTTATAGATTTTTCTGACATCCTTACCCTTATCTGTGACACCTGCCTCATAAAGATAAGTCTTATAGTTTCTTGATAATTTACCAAGAGTCGTTTCCGACCATCCAGCCATTTTTTCACACTGTAACTGCTTGTCCTTGAAGAAAATATTCAAATCGCTTTGCGTATATTCATTGCTGCCGATTATCATTTTTTCTCTTATGACTTCATACACAAAATCAAAAAACAAAGTATCATTAACCATCATTGCAGCCAGTGCAAATAGCTTTTGTGTAGCCACATCTCCATTCATAAAAACTGGATAAAAACTATCGCCTAATGCCTTTATTCTTGCCGTAACAGCATTGTATGTTAGTAATGCTCTTGCCGGTGTAACTGATGCAAATATATTTTCGGTTTTGCATAACTCTCTGATTCCTTCAAAGGTCTTTCCTTCAGAAAGTAACTTAACCTCATTCCTAAATTCCATAAACCAAAAAGAATGTTTCGTAGCTCCAGCACTATACTCTTTTCTTTCCATTGTGCATATACGCCTTTCCATTATGATTCTATTCTTTTATCTGTTCCATTAACCGAACTTGGTAATACGTCCAGTATTTCATCAACAGTACAATTCAAATTTCTGCAAATTTTCACTATGACATCCATTGATACATTTTCATTATGTGACAGCTTTGCAAGAGTTCCTTCACTGATACCAACCAGCTTACGAAACTCTGTTTTTTTCATTCCTTTATCAATCAGCAGTTTAAATAATTTGTTATAACAAACGTCCACTTTTCTTCTCCTCTATTATCTATGTGAATCTGTAAATGTTCATTGTTCTTTTAATATGAATGGACTTCATAATTCATTATTCCATCAATCCACCCGGCATCCAATTCTGTTACCCTGCCTGATGCCCAATTATTTGTACTTCGTTTATCCAACCAGTGTAGCCAA
>ERZ808054.1411-NODE-1411-length-13751-cov-4.519965_pt1 | contig 13751 bp, 13 predicted proteins | sample MGYA00380201_ERZ808054 | MGnify/ENA primary metagenome ERZ808054 (study PRJEB31490, sample SAMN06133419) | mouse gut metagenome | isolation source: Z5_2 | host: mice | place: China: Chengdu | collected 2015-05 ... | reverse complement strand
GCCGTAACCGGAATAAGGAAGGGCTGTTCCTGGCGGAAGGAGTCCGTATGTTTGCGGAAGCGCCCATAGAGCGTATCAAAGAGGTTTATTATTCGCAGCGGCAAGAAAAAGCCCTTCCAAAGCTGGCAGAATGCGAAGAAGCGGGGATTCCGGCAGAGGCGGTCAGTGACGGGGTGTTTCAGAAAATTTCAGACACCTGTACGCCGCAGGGAATTTTGTTTGTGATGGAGCAGTTTTCTTATTCTCTGGAAGAACTGCTTAAGCAGGCAAAAACCCGCAGGGAAACCATTGGACAGGAGCCGCTTTTTCTGATTCTTGAAGATATTCAGGATCCGGGAAACTTAGGAACTATGCTCCGGACAGCAGAAGGGGCAGGTGCAAGCGGGGTGATTTTAAGCAGGGGCTGTGTGGACATTTATAATCCTAAGACCATCCGTTCCACCATGGGTTCTCTTTACCGGGTGCCCTTTGTTTACCAGGAGGATTTGAGGGATGCAATCCAAAGGCTCAAATCAGACGGAATCACAGTTTACGCGGCACATCTTGCCGGAGAGCAGTACTTTGACCGGATCAGTTATCAGGGCGGGAGCGCATTTCTTGTGGGAAATGAGGGAAACGGCCTGAAAAAGGAAACGGCGGACCAGGCAGACATGTACTTGAAAATCCCCATGGCAGGCAGCCTGGAATCGTTAAATGCAGCGGTATCAGCGGCTTTGCTGCTTTACCAGGCGGCAGGGGAACATAGAAAGGATTAATATCCTTTAAAAGAAATAATAAGACCGAATAGTTTTCGGTCTTATTAATTTTTCTTGTATTTTTATTGCAGCGCCTTTCCGAAAACCTTTAATAACTGTTCCTGATGAAACGGCTTATCTACAAAACCCTTGGTGCCGATCGCTTTGGCCCGTTCAAATGTATCGCCATATGCCAAGGATGAGATCATTACAATTCGAGCATCGGGATTGTTCTTTAAAATAATCTCTGCAGCGTCCAGCCCGTCCATTCCCTGCATGATAATATCCATCGTCACCAGATCAGGCTTAACCTCAGCGTATTGCTTGATGGCATCCTCTCCGCTGCGGCAATATGATACAATCTGGTAATCCGTACCCATCAGAACATCCTCCATTTGAACCCTGACCAGCCGGGAATCATCCACTACCATAATTCGTTTACTCATCTGATATTTCTCCTTTCTGTCAGGCCTGGTCTGAACTTATCCCCGCTGCAGGGGAACAAGGCACATGGTGAATTAACTGCGCACCTTCGCTCTGCCCATCAGAGTAGGTGAGCACAAACTGTACTTCCTGTCCTGCTGGTTCATAACGTCCATGGTAGAACTTGGGGGGACTAAAATGGGCAGAAATCTGTGTAGCCTGAAACATTGCGCCAGCAATCTTGCCACACAGCACATTAAAATATTCCTTGCTAAACTCTTCCAGATCCTCGGGGGCGAGATATTCCTCATGAAAAGAGTTGCGGGCCATGCGGGCAAGCAGATTTGTATCGGCGCAAAGGGTGAGGCTGGTGCTGAATCCCTTGTCAAAGGAGATATAAACCGTGCAAAGATCTTCTCCCAGCGGTTGGTCTCCTTGATTCAGGCGTACGCCGGCAGTCCGCTCGGTCACATCCTGAAGCGCCTGGTCCAATATCCGTTCAAGTTTCTCTTCTGTAATAACAGTATTCATACGTCACCTCGCTGCAATGAGTTATCTGAATCATCTGAATCATCTGAGTTATCTGAATTATCAGAGTTATCAGGGTTATCAGAATTGTTTAAATGGTCCGCTGGATTATCGTTGCATTTATCAGGTTTCAAAGCTCGCTGGACCCGCTTAAGGAGGTCATCTGTAGCAAAGGGCTTCAGAATATAATCGCTTATCCCCAGTTCAAACCCTTTCATGACATAACGTTTGTCTTCCATGCCGGTCAGCATGATCACCGGAATATCAGCACGGTCTTCCATGGAGTGGATTATCTGTAAGATTTCAAACCCGTTTCTGTCGGGCATCCGAATATCCAGAAGGATTAGGTCAGGTCTTTTTTGACTCAGATATTTCAAAGCGCGCATTCCGGAATTTACCGTAATCACGTCATAATACTTCCCCAGGGCATCTGCAATCCTGCTTAAAACAATTGCTGCATCATCTACCGCTAAAATACATTTTTTATTGCATTGTGTTTCTGATGTTGTCATTCATGTCCCTCCTGTTTTTTGAGACTATTTAAAAATTGATTCAGCAACGCTTCCGCATGGTCATCCTCATATAGCTTTAGCTGTCCCTGAATTTCCTTGAGGCTGTCTGTCTGATCCTGAGGCTGTTCGTGGCACAGGATCGCCGCCACGATGTCAGCGCACTCCCGTGACCTGAAATTTTCCAGTTCTTCCAAAGCTCTGCCTGCCTGTTCTATCAGCTCTTGCGTGGACAGGGCGGGAAGCTTTTTCTCCTGAGGTTCTTTTTGCCGCCGCTGCTCCAGAACCCATCCGATTCTTTCCAGAAGTTCTCCGTAGGCTCTTAGCAGCAGAGGAAGCTGCTGTTTTATCAACGCTGTGTCACCCTGCGCCGCGGCATTCTCTTGGGCGCGGGCCATCTCGGAAACCTTTGTGGCTCCAATATTTGCCGAGGCACTCTTGAGTGCATGGACTTCCGTCTGGTAGTCAGAAAGGCTGGATTCGGCAAGTTCCGGGAAAAAACCTATTTTGCGCTGACCATCTATGTAATAGAGCTCTAACAGTTCGGCAAAGCCTGCTTCATCGCCGGAATAATAGCGCATTGCAGAATTCATGTCAATTCCTTCAATCTGGAAAGCGTCCGGATTCAGGGGCTCATGCTCTTCCTTGTAACTTCCGGTCTGCCGGCGGTTTTCGGGTATCCAGCGCATTAGAAGCTGCCCAAGTTCCTTCCTGTCCAATGGTTTTGCAATAAAATCCTGAAAACCTTTATCCAAAAACCGCTGGCGCATACCCTCCATGACGTTGGCAGTCAAGGCAATGATTATAGGTGCAGCCCCATTTTCGCCACAGTCTCTGCGGATGATCTCCGCTGCTTCAATGCCGTCCATCATAGGCATCATATGATCCATAAAGATAATGTCATACCGGTTCTGCCGTACAAGCTCAATGGCCTCCGGCCCGCTTTCAGCCTCGTGTAGGTCAAAAGCGTAGTTTTTCAGGAAGTTTTTGGCTACCTTGCGGTTGATCACGTTGTCGTCCACAACCAGCACCTTCACATCGGGAGCGATAAAGGTTTCAACGTTTTCCATGCCGGTCTGGAAGATCTCCGGTACTTCCGCGATGGAACGCCGGTCCACGATTTTTTGCGGAATGGTAATGGTAACTGTAGTTCCCTCGCCGTAAACGCTTTCTACGTTGATAACGCCGCCCATCAGTTCTGCCAAGTGTTTGACGATGGCCAGTCCAAGACCGGTGCCTTCTACGCTCCGGTTGCGCTTGGAGTCCACCTGGCGAAAGTCCTCAAAAATCTTGTCCAGATCCTCCTGGCGGATGCCGCAGCCAGTGTCCTCCACCCGGAAGGTGATGAGCTCCTCGTCCTCTTGCACGCCGGGCTTGCCGGTGACAGAAGCACGCACATAGCCCTCTTTGGTGAATTTAATGGCGTTATTGATAATATTGATCAGAATCTGCTTGATGCGTCCCTCGTCGCCATTATAGCAACATGGTATGGTTTCATCGCATTCATATTTCATAATGATTCCGCGTTTAGAGGCAGCCATGTCCATCATTCCCACCACTTCGCCCACTACGGTTTTCAGGTGGTAGTTTGTATATACCAGCTCCATCTTGCCTGCTTCTACTTTGGACAGATCCAGGATGTCGTTGATGATGGCAAGAAGATTTTTCGCTGCGGACTGCACATCCTTTGCGTAGCTGCAGATGGAAGGATCTTTGCACTCATCCATGATGATGTCGTTCATCCCGATGATCGCGTTCATCGGAGTGCGGATTTCATGGGACATATTGGCCAAGAACTCGCTCTTAGCGGCATTCGCCGCCTCAGCCTGCCGCCGTACGCGCTTGATCTCATTGATATAGGCCTTGATGTCAGTCATATCAAGAATTAAAATAACACAGCCCTGCCTCCTGCCATTGTTGTCTGTGATTTGCTTGCTGTGGCATTCATAGTGCTGCCCATTGATGGAAAAACTCCAAGGGATGTTTTCGTTAAGCATCTCTTCACGGAAATCCTCTACCACCCGGATGTTTTCTCCAAGCTTATGGGTGGGCAGACTGGTGAAAATGTGGGCAGCTGCACGGTTGTAGCTGACCAGCCTGTCGTGGTCGTCAAGAGCGATCACACCGTCGCCTAAGCTTTCCAGCACCTTCTCCGCTGCCAAATGCCGAAAATCATAGTTGCGGCGGCTCCATACGACAATGACCACCATCGCCATGGAAATGGCAAACGTCATCGGAGTGAGGTCGAATATGGTTACGATTTTACATACATAGACTACCAGTACGATAACGGGCAAGGTAGTTATGACAAGAATGGTCTGATACTGACGGCTGATCTGCTGGTCGGAACGCAGGCGGATTGCCCGTGCCAGAGTGTGTATAGACAGGATATAAGGGAGAATAATGCGGGTAATCAGCGACAGGACATACAACGGTCCGTAGGTAATGCTGATATAATTAAAGCCTTCCGCCGTGGACAGCCATTGAAAATCCTGATAATAAATACCGTTCCAATTGAAAAATAATGCAGGCAGCACAAGTAGATTAATGCCGAAGAGGGTATATAGCAGTTTTTTGGGCGGACGGGCATAGCAATAAGTGTAAGTAAACCAGCAGTAACACAGCGGGGCAAAGATAGAACCCACGTTTTCAACAGTCACCGCCGCCATAGCGACTTCCATGGTGGGCGCTGTCAACTCCAGCATGTAGCCCACGTTCTGGATTAATGAGCCGCACATGATGAAAATCAGCAGCTTCTGTTCCCATGCTCCGTCCCCATTAAGCAAGAGGAGCAGAGCTATTAAGATCAGGCATATGCCAAAACATTCTAAAGCAATGACAAAGTTTACCATTTTCCATTCACCTGCCTGTGATCCGACTTAATAGGAAAATCTAAAAATACATAGTAATTTTTTCCATTATTAACAATAGTATATTTTTACCATAATGTCAAGAAATGCAGCCAATTGTTTTCGTGCAACTGTTTCATATTCATCTGAAAATTAGAAACAATTTATTGACGGAATATCTGTTTATTGCTAAAATAAAGCAAAACATAGAAAATTTGACGTTAATTCGTTTCAACATGAGATGGCGGAAGTCCGGGACGGATTTCATAAATAACCTCGTCGGCATCTTTCGCAGAAAGGCGGATTGTTAAAATGACAATAGGATTTATCGGACTTGGAAATATGGCAAAGGCAATGATCAGCGGCATGCTGGCAAAGGGAACGGTAGAGCCTTCATGGCTGGCCGGTTCTGCAAAGACAGAAAAGACCAGGGAGGCTGTCCGCCAGGCTTATGGGATAGCGGTATATGAAAGCAACAAGCAGGTGGCGGAAGAGTCGGAGGTTCTGGTGCTTGCCGTGAAACCCCAGATACTGGAGGATGTGATCGGAGAGATCCGCGACAGCATCAGACCAAATGCCGTGATCGTCAGCATTGCGGCAGGCAAGACCCTCTCTTGGATAGAAGAAGCTTTTGGAAAAGAAATCAGACTGGTAAGGTGCATGCCCAACACACCGGCGCTGGTCATGGCAGGCTGCAGCGGCGTGTGCAGAAATGGGAGGGTCAATGACCGGCAAATGGAATTTTGCATGAAGATTTTTGAAAGCTTTGGTCTGGCGGAGGAAGTGCCGGAACGCCTGATCGACGCGGTGGGCGCAGTCAGCGGCAGTTCCCCGGCATTTGTGTTTATGTTCATGGAAGCTTTGGCGGACGGCGCCGTAAAGGCAGGGATGCCAAGAGCGCAGGCCTACCGCTTTGCCGCCCAGGCGGTGATGGGCAGTGCAAAGCTGATGCTGGAGACGGGAAAGCATCCCGGGGAGCTGAAGGACATGGTCTGCTCCCCTGGCGGAACCACCATTGAGGGTGTACAGATTTTGGAAGAAACAGGACTGCGCAGCAGCGTGATGGGAGCCGTGGAAGCCTGCGTCGAAAAGTCGAAACAAATGTAAAATAACCGTAATATTTAAGGGATAATTTGGAAGAAAAACTGTGGAAATCACCAACCATATAAGGTAAACTTGACAAATATAGTGCGATTTGTTAATATTAGTGCCATACTTGATGTAATAAAATTGTAACATTTAGGGGCATAAGCTAATATGGAGGTAGCGGAATGAACCGGAGAAATAGGCTGCTGGTGATAGCTGCGGGATTTCTTTTTATCTCGTTTTTGTTCTTGGCAGAGGAAATAACCGTTCAGGCAAGTGAGAAGGAAAATTATGATTTCCCCAGCACCGGTATTGCAGAAGTATTGAATCCCAGTGTGATCACTGAACACACCAATGTAGAAGTGCAGACAACAAGTTTGAACATCAACGAAAAATTTGAAGCCGAGCAGGAGCGCATGGAGCAGGAGCTGACCATGGCGAACGTGCAAAATGCGTTGAACATCCGTGCGGAAGCCACGGAGGAGTCCGAAAAGGTGGGACTTTTGTACAAAGACTGTGGCGGTAAGATTTTGGATCAAAAGGGCGGTTGGACCAAGCTGCAGTCGGGAAATGTGATCGGCTGGGCGAAGGACGAGTATCTTCTGTTTGGGGAAGAAGCCAAGGAAATGGCAAATGATGTAGGCAATTGGATCGTGACTCTGGATGCAGAGGCTGTCCGTGTCAGGATGGAGCCGAATGACCAGGCAGATATTTACGGTCTGATTGCGTATGAAGACGCGCTGGAATTTATTGAAACGGTAGATGATAAATGGATCAGCGTGGAATATAATGATGAAATTGGCTACGTTGATTCTGAATATATCAACGTCAAGTTCCATATTGATGAAGGGGAGACTATGGATGTCATCCGCATCAGGGAGCGTGAGGAAGCGGAGCGCAAGCGCAAAGCAAACAGAGGAGCTGTTTCGGCGGATGCAGATGAGCTTCGGCTTTTGGGCGCATTGATCTACTGCGAGGCAGGAAACCAGTCCTATGAGGGAATGCTGGGCGTGGGCGCAGTGGTGATGAACCGCGTAAGGAGTGGCGCTTATCCCAATACGATCCACTCTGTCATTTATGCTTCCGGACAGTTTACGCCGGCTATGACCGGAAAAGTAGCCAGAGTATACGAAGGAAATGTTCCGGATCTTTGCCTGCAGGCTGCACAGGCGGCTATCAATGGGGAGACTACCGTTGGCGGCGCCACCCATTTCAGACGCGCAGGACAAAGAGAAGGATATGTGCTGGGAGACCATGTATTTTGGTAACTCGCTAAAAAGTATATTATCTGACAATAGTGAAATCATATTGCGCCGATCCTCTCTGTGTAGTAAAATGTATCTTGACAGTATTGTGTTTAATTTCCAATGCTGTTCATACTATAGGTGAGAGATGATAAAGGAGGGCAATATGAATTTTACGACGGTATGGCTGATCATTTTTGTTGCCTGCATTGCTCTGGAAATCGTTTCCATGGGTCTTACCACCATCTGGTTTGCAGGCGGTGCGGTGATCGCGGCAGTCTGTGCGGCAATCGGGGCACCGTTGTGGCTGCAGTGCATTTTGTTCCTTGCAGTGTCGTGCGTTCTTTTGTTCTTTACCAGACCCATTGCGGTCAAGTATTTCAACAAAGACCGGGTGAAGACCAATGCGGAGAGCTATGTAGGAAAACAGGGGATCGTGATCAGCGAGATCGACAATCTTCAGGGCATCGGACAGGTTACGGTAGAAGGTAAGGAATGGACTGCCAGAACAACTGACGATCATGTCACCTTGCCGGCAGGCAGCGTGGTAGTGGTCAGGGCAATCAGCGGCGTGAAGCTGATGGTGGAGGAAAAGAAGGATTAGTTGTCAGGGATATACCCGGAAAGGTGAGGAAATATATGGGATACGTAGTACTTGTTTTATTTGCAGTGATATTGATCGTGCTGGCATCCTGCGCAAAGATCGTGCCGCAGGCATATGCCTATGTAGTGGAAAGGCTGGGCGCCTATCAGGGAACCTGGTCGGTGGGATTTCATTTTAAGATGCCCCTGATCGACAAGGTGGCGAAGAAGATCAACTTAAAGGAGCAGGTGGTGGATTTTGCACCCCAGCCAGTGATCACGAAGGATAATGTAACCATGCGGATCGACACGGTGGTATTTTTCCAGATCACAGACCCCAAGCTGTTTGCTTACGGTGTGGAAAATCCGATCATGGCAATTGAGAACCTGACGGCTACCACGCTCCGTAACATCATTGGTGATCTGGAGCTGGATCAGACGCTGACTTCCAGAGAGACCATTAATACCAAGATGCGCGCATCTTTGGATGAAGCCACAGATCCATGGGGAATCAAGGTGAACCGGGTGGAGCTTAAGAATATCATTCCTCCGGCAGAAATCCAGAATGCCATGGAACGCCAGATGAAGGCTGAGCGTGAAAGACGTGAAGCTGTTACCCGGGCAGAAGGGGAAAAGAAAGCAAGCGTGACGGTAGCCGAAGGCAAGAAAGAAGCTGCCATACTGGAGGCTGAGGCTGAGAAGAGATCTGCAATCCTCCGCGCGGAGGCACAGAAGGAAAAGATGATCCGCGAGGCAGAAGGTGAAGCGGAAGCAATCTTAAAGGTGCAGAAGGCAACTGCAGACGGTATCCGGATGATCCGCGAGGCGGGAGCCGATGAATCGGTGCTTAAGATTAAGAGTCTGGAAGCATTTGAAAAGGCGGCGGACGGTAAGGCGACCAAGATCATCATTCCTTCCGAGATCCAGGGACTGGCAGGTCTGGTTGCGTCCGTGAAAGAATTAGCAAGCGACAAATAGAAAAAAGCAGAGGACAGATCAATGGACTTAAAAGGCAGGAGTTTTTTAAAGCTTTTGGACTTTTCACCGGAGGAGATTCTTTATCTGGTGGATCTGGCAGCAGAGCTTAAAGATAAAAAGAAAAAAGGGATTCTGGTCCAGGATATGCACCGGGGCAAAAATGTGGCGCTGATCTTTGAAAAGACCAGTACCAGGACCAGATGCTCCTTTGAGGTCGCAGCTCATGACCTTGGGATGGGAACTACCTATCTGGATCCGTCAGGTTCCCAGATTGGAAAGAAAGAAAGCATTGCGGATACGGCGCGGGTGCTGGGCAGCATGTATGAAGGAATCGAGTACAGGGGCTTTGAGCAGGAAATCGTGGAAGAACTGGCAAAGTATGCCGGGGTTCCGGTCTGGAACGGATTGACCAATGAATTTCACCCTACCCAGATGCTGGCAGATATTTTGACCATTCGTGAGAAACTGGGCAGGATCCAGGGCGTAAAGCTCACATACATGGGAGATGCCCGCTACAATATGGGGAATTCCCTGATGGTGGTCTGTGCTAAGCTGGGCATGCATTTTACCGCATGCACCACGGCAAAATATTTCCCAGAGAAGGCATTAGTCAGTCAGTGCAGGGAAATTGCCCAAAAGACAGGCGGAACCATTACCCTGACGGAGGATGTGGCAGAGGGAACTAAGGGCGCGGACGTGGTTTATACGGATGTGTGGGTTTCCATGGGCGAACCTGCGGAAGTATGGGAAGAGCGGATCAAAGAGCTTTCCCCCTATCAGGTAAATGCCAAAGTGATGGAAAATGCCGGAAAGGATGCCATATTTATGCATTGTCTGCCTGCTTTTCATGACCTGAAGACCAAGATCGGAAAGGAAATGAGCGAGCGGTTCGGCATTGCCGAGATGGAAGTGACAGATGAAGTGTTTGAATCTTCCCAGTCGGTGGTATTTGAGGAAGCCGAAAACAGGATGCATACCATCAAAGCAGTGATGGCAGCTACTTTGTAGCCGGTTTGGAGGAACGATGGGCAGAGAAACAGGCGGAGATAATGTAGTGCTTTGCGGAGCCAACGCCTATGAAAAGAAATATTATTTTAACGAAAAGTTTTCCGGGATCCCCGATTCCGTTAAAGAAGAGCTCCATATCATCTGTGTGCTTTTTACAGAGGAGATCGGAGGGATTTTTACCATAGAGTTTGAAAAAGACGGAAGCGTGACCATGCGCACCGAGTATGCGGATGATGACTTTTTGTACGATGAGGTCGGAAGCGGGCTTCTGGTCGGCGAGGTGCGCCGGAAACGGCAGGAGATGTTTGAATCCCTGCAGCTCTATTACCGGGTGTTCATTCTCCATGAGAATCCGGGAGAGCTTTTGGAAGAATAATTAGTCATTCTTCCACAGGCATGAGAAGAAAAAGACAGGAAGGCAGGATAAATGATGGCAGACCAGACGAAAAAACTGCGGATCGGAACCGTGACGCTGGAAAACCGTTTGATATTAGCCCCCATGGCAGGTGTAACAGACCTGCCATTTCGTTTGCTGTGCAGACAGCAGGGAGCAGGGCTTGTTTGCATGGAAATGGTCAGTGCCAAGGCAATTTATTATCATAATAAAAATACGGAAGAGCTGATGGAGATCCATCCTGATGAGCAGCCTGCATCCCTGCAGCTTTTTGGGTCGGATCCGGCGATCATCAGCGAGATGGCAAAGCGGATCGAGGACAAGCCCTTTTCCATACTTGATATCAATATGGGATGTCCGGTGCCCAAGGTGGTAAACAATGGCGAGGGTTCCGCTTTGATGAAGGACCCTAAGCTGGTGGCGGAGATCATAACCCGGACGGTAAAGGCAGTCAAAAAGCCGGTGACGGTCAAGATCAGGAAAGGCTTTTCGGAGCAAAATGCCAATGCGGTGGAGATCGCCAAAATCGCGGAGGACTGCGGGGCAGCAGCAGTAGCGGTACATGGAAGGACCAGGGAGCAGTATTATTCCGGGCATGCAGACTGGAGGATCATCAGGCAGGTCAAGGAAGCAGTAAGGATACCGGTGATCGGAAACGGCGATGTGGCTGACGGACCTTCCGCCAAAGCCATGCTGGAAGAAACTGGTTGTGACGGAATCATGGTAGGAAGAGCGGCGAGAGGAAATCCATGGATATTTAAAGAAATTTCCCATTTTTTGGAAACAGGCGAAAAGACTCTGATGAAAACACCAAAGGAAGTGCGGGATGTGATCCTGCGCCATGCCAGGATGGAACTGGAGCTGAAAGGCGAATACACGGCAGTGCGTGAAATGCGCAAGCATATTGCATGGTATACGGCTGGATATCCGAATTCGGCAGTGCTGCGAAGGGAGATCAATGCCATGGAATCCTTCGGGCAGCTGGAAACGGCAGTGCAGGATATTTTTGCTTCTTAGGAGCTGTTTAGAGATAAGTTTATATCGTAACAGTTCCTTGTTTTTTGGAATAGAAAGCAGCCGGTCTGCATATCCTTTGCTGAGGACAGGAAAAGCCCGGGCATAGTAGGATAACGGAAACGACTTTAGTCGTTTCCGTTTGCGCCGTCCGCATGCTGCGAATGCAGCTTGAATTCCTTATGCGGACGTGTGCATTCATCTATAGCAAACGGCAAATATTTTTGTCGTTTGCTATGAATGTGTCACTGGCGGTACGCTGCTATGGAAAAGGAAGAAAAAAATATTTTTTACATGGGGATAGGAGAGGAGGCGTGGGGGAAAAAGCGCGAGCTGCTTGCAGAGGGGCTTCCGATCAGGAAAACAGGGAGAAGCTTTCCCTATCTTTTCTGGGACAGGCGGGCGATAACTGCCAGTTTGCGGATTTATTTCACATTTTTGCCCCAATATGAAAAGAAAATCTGGAGAAAATGCATCTGGAAGCCGGAGATGGCGCACAGGCTTCTTGCAGGCGCGGCGGAGAAGGCAAATGGGAAATATGGCTGCCGGGAACAGATCCTGTGCCCGCAGCTTGGCGGAAAGGAAGGGGAACTGCCTGGGGAATTATGGGCGGTGTGTCTGTACAGCCAGCGCCCCTTTGACAGGATCTGCCTGTCGCTGCCGGAGGAAGGGGAATGGTTTGTGCAGCAGGCACTGGAGCTTTTGTATCCTTATCTGCCAAGGATAAGGAGGGCATCCTTTTGCGGCGCGGAAAGCGAAAACAGCCGTATGCTGAAGGAAGCCGTGTCGAAAGAGTTTGGGCTGATATTTATGGACGAGGAAAGACCGGATCAGGGAACGCTCTGGCTGGATCTGCGTCAGGAACAGGAGCAAAATTCCGAAAATGCAAAGGCGGTGGGAGCCGGAAAATGCGTGAATAAAAATATGGTATGGAATTTTCTTGACACTACGGTAAAAAATGGGTATAATACGAAAGTTAATTAGGAGTTTTCCTTTTTAATTTAACAAAAATGGGTGGAAAGGCGAAAAGCAATGGAAGAAAAGAAGAACATACTTACCTATGAAGGGCTCCGGAAATATGAAGACGAGCTTCATGAACTTAAGGTGGTAAAGAGACAGGAAGTTGCACAGAAAATCAAAGAGGCGAGAGAGCAGGGAGACTTGTCCGAGAATGCCGAGTACGATGCAGCAAAAGATGAACAGCGCGATATTGAAGCAAGGATCGATGAGCTGGAGAAGATCCTGAAAAATGCTGAGGTGGTCGTTGAGGATGAGGTAGATCTGGATAAGATCAACATCGGATGTTGTGTAAAGATCCGTGATTTGGAATATAATGAAGATTTAGAATATAAAATTGTAGGTTCCACAGAGGCAAACAGCCTGAAGGGCAAAATCTCCAACGAGTCTCCTGTAGGAAAGGCACTGATCGGCGCAAAATGCGGTGACATTGTTGAAGTGGAAACACAGGCAGGCGTTTTGCGGTATGAGGTATTGGAGATCCAGAGATCCAATTAATATGGAAACTAAAGGAAGCATATAGACGAAGGCAGAATCTGATAAGGAGTGTATGACGTGGCTACGCAGCAGAATAATCAACCACAGAACAATAAAGGACAGCAGGAACAGGATATCAACCAGCTTTTAAAGATCAAGAGGGAAAAGCTTGCGGCATTGCAGGAGGCGGGAAAGGATCCTTTCCTGATCACAAAATATGATGTGACGGCGCACAGCAGGGATATTAAAGAAAATTATGAGCAGATGGAAGGCAAGACCGTATCGGTAGCCGGACGTATCATGCAAAAGCGCGTGATGGGGAAAGCATCCTTCTGTAACATTCAGGATCTGAAAGGAAATATTCAGTCTTATGTGGCAAGGGACAGCGTGGGGGAAGAGCCTTATGCCGATTTTAAGAAATTTGACGTGGGCGATATTGTTGGCATCGTGGGCGAAGTGTTTAAGACGAAGACGGAAGAAATTTCTATCCATGCATCCAAGGTGACTTTGCTTTCCAAGAGCCTTCAGATCCTGCCTGAGAAGTATCATGGGCTGACCAATACGGATATCCGCTACCGTCAAAGATACACTGACCTTATCATGAATGAAGAGGTTAAAGAGACCTTTGTGAAGAGATCAAAGATCATTTCCGCCATCCGGCGCTATCTGGATGACCAGGGATTTATGGAAGTGGAAACGCCTATGCTGGTGTCTAATGCCGGAGGTGCGGCAGCAAGACCTTTTGAGACGCATTTCAATGCGTTGGACGAGGATGTGAAGCTGCGCATTTCCCTTGAGCTGTATTTGAAGAGGCTGATCGTGGGCGGCTTGGAGCGTGTTTATGAGATTGGGCGTGTGTTCCGTAATGAAGGTCTGGATACCAGACATAACCCGGAATTTACTTTGAT
>ERZ808054.1410-NODE-1410-length-13754-cov-4.054617_pt1 | contig 13754 bp, 9 predicted proteins | sample MGYA00380201_ERZ808054 | MGnify/ENA primary metagenome ERZ808054 (study PRJEB31490, sample SAMN06133419) | mouse gut metagenome | isolation source: Z5_2 | host: mice | place: China: Chengdu | collected 2015-05 ... | reverse complement strand
CTGACGATAGAGGACATTGCAAAGAAACTGCCGGACGGAATATCCGCAAGGATTATTACCGGCGCCTTACCAAAAGATGTGGAAGACGAAACGGAAATGGTGGTACCAAGCCCCGGCGTTCCGGTGGACACGGAGTTTGTGGAAGGGTTCCGCAGGCGCGGAATCCCCGTACTGGGGGAAATTGAGCTTGGCTACCTTTTTTCCAAAGGAAAGCTGGCGGCGGTGACAGGAACAAATGGGAAGACCACCACCACATCCCTGGTAGGACAGATTATGGAGGAATATTACGGGGATGTATTCGTGGTGGGGAATATCGGGAACCCCTATACGGAATCGGCATTAAAGACAGGGGAGGAGTCGGTGACGGTGGCGGAAATCAGCAGTTTCCAGTTGGAAACCACGGACCGGTTTAAGCCGCAGGTGTCCGCCATCCTGAATATTACGCCGGACCATTTGAACCGCCACCATACGATGGAAAATTACGTGGCAATGAAGGAGCGGATTGCGGCAAGGCAGACGAAGGATGAAGTCTGTGTGTTAAATTACGAGGACGGGTATACGCGCGGCTTTGGGGAGCGTTGTCCGGCGAGGGTAGTGTATTTTTCCTCCAAACGGAAGCTGGAGGAAGGGCTGTACCTGGACGGGGAGGAAATATGGATGGCGCAGGACGGCCATGCCAAAAGGCTGATGAACATCCACGAGATGAAACTGGTGGGGATGTGCAATGTGGAAAATGTGATGGCGGCCATTGCCATTGCCGTGCACATGCAGGTACCCATGGAAAATATCCTGGATACGGTGCGGCGGTTTTGTGCGGTGGAGCACCGGATTGAGTTTGTAGCCACAAAAGGAGGCGTGGATTATTACAACGATTCCAAGGGAACAAACCCGGATGCGGCGGTGCAGGGGATACGCGCCATGTCGAAACCGACGGTGTTAATCGGCGGAGGGTACGACAAGGGAAGCACGTTCGATACATGGATCGATGCTTTTGACGGGAAGGTGACATATCTGGTGTTAATCGGGCAGACGGCAGACCGGATTGAAGCATGTGCAAAGGCGCACGGGATGGCGGAGGAGCGCATTTTGCGTGCGGAGAGCTTCGGGGAAGCCCTGCAGATGTGTACGGAACATGCGCGGACGGGGGATGCGGTGCTGTTGTCCCCGGCATGTGCCAGTTGGGGGATGTTCCCGAACTATGAGGTGCGGGGACAGATGTTTAAGGATTACGTGAACCGCCTTCCGGATGAAAGCCGGGACGGGAATGGAAATACCGAATGAAAATAAAGAAGAACGAAAACAGGAAAATCGGAACCGGAAAAAGGGGAAGAAACACCAGGAAGGAGTATGAGGTCATATGGCAGGAATACGCGCAGGGATACGTGCGGAACAGAGGATGCAGGCAAGGACTGTGGGAAGGATAAGGAGAAAACAGGAGGAGAATTTTTTTGATTACAGTATGCTGTTTATTGTGCTGTTCCTGCTGGGCTTTGGTCTGGTAATGATTTATTCCACCAGTTCTTACAGTGCCGCATTGCAGCATGAGGGGGATTCCGCTTTTTTCCTGAGAAAACAGGCGGTGGCTACGGTTATCGGGCTTTTTGCGATGATTGTGGTGGCAAATATTCCGTACCATTTTTGGGAGCGTTTTGCCACTCTCGCATACATAGGCTCCGCGGTTCTGATTCCCATGGTTTTGGTTCCCGGACTGAAATACACGGCAAACGGGGCATCGAGATGGATTAAGGTGGGACCGCTGACGGTACAGCCTGCCGAAGTGGCGAAGTTGGGCATGATTCTCTTTCTCGCCAGCCTGGTCTGCAAGATGGGGAGGGGGATACGGACCACAAAAGGGTTTTTTACGGTGCTGCTGGTTCCCGCGCCCATCTGTCTGATGATTTGGAAAATAACGAATAATTTGAGTTCCGCCATAATCGTCTTCGGAATCGCGGCGCTGATGCTGTTCGTGTCCAGCCCGGAGTATAAGAAGTTTATCATTATGGGTGTGGCGGGGATTGCCGGTGCGGCGGCTTTGGTGGCATTAATCGTAAACGTGGCGGCATCGGAGGATATGAACTTCCGTTTTGCGCGTATCCTGGCGTGGCTGGATCCGGAAGCCTATGCCAACGGGAAAGGGTTCCAGACCCTGCAGGCGCTTTATGCCATAGGCTCCGGCGGCATTCTCGGAAAAGGGCTTGGGCAGAGCAGGCAGAAGCTGGGGTTTCTGCCGGAGGCGCAGAACGACATGATTTTTTCCATTATCTGCGAGGAACTCGGACTGTTTGGCGGTATTGCGGTAATCATGATGTTTCTGCTGTTAATTTGGAGGTTCATGGTGATTGCCAATAATGCTTCCGACTTATTTGGGGCGCTGTTGGTGGTGGGCGTGATGGGTCACGTTGCCATCCAGGTCATCTTAAACATTGCGGTAGTGACCAACACCATACCGAATACGGGAATTTCCCTGCCGTTTATCAGTTACGGTGGCTCTGCGGTGCTTTTCATGTTAATCGAAATCGGGCTGGTGCTCAGCGTGGCAAAGGGGATAAGGCTTAAGGATTTATAGGATGATTGCTTTTGGCAATGTTAAGGGACGTTTTTGTATTTCCTGCATATAGATAGAATAGGTGACAGAATAGGAAAAGACAGAAGGTGAATCATTGGATTCTATTCATATCTATGGCGGAAACTTACTAAAGGGGGAGACAAGGGTACAGGGTTCCAAAAACGCGGTGCTGCCCATACTTGCGGCGACCCTGTTAATCCGGGGAACCTGTGTCATTAAGAACTGTCCGCGCATTGCGGACGTATACCATATGCAGAATCTGCTTCAGGAACTCGGATGCATGGTCCATTGGGCAGGCAGCACGGTGACGGTGGATGCGGCACAGGTAAATGATAACCGTATGTCGGGGGAATCCGTGACCCGTATGCGTTCTTCCATCATGCTGCTTGGGGCGATGCTGGGGCGTATGGGAGAGGCGGTCATGTCTTATCCCGGCGGATGCGTTATCGGGAAAAGGCCCATTGACATCCATCTTTTGGCACTGCGGAACATGGGCGTGGAGATTACGGAGGAAGAACAGATGTTTACTGCCCGTGCGCTGCATTTACAGGGGACACAGCTAAGCCTTCCTTTTCCAAGCGTAGGCGCTACGGAAAACGTGCTTTTGGCGGCAGTGCTGGCAGAAGGGACGACGGTTTTGGAAAATGCGGCGAAGGAACCGGAGATTGAAGCCCTGTGCGGGTTCCTGGCGATGGCTGGTGCGGACATAAGCGGTACCGGAAGCAGCAGACTGGTCATCCGCGGTGTGAAGGAACTTCATGAAGTGAAATATACGGTGCCGGCGGACCGGATTGTGGCGGGGACTTACCTGACCGCAGCGATGGCGGCAGGCGGGAGCATTTTTTTGGAGCAGGCTCCCGCCGGGCATTTGGCAGCGCTTTTAAAGGCGGTAAAGGAGATGGGCGGCAGCATTACCATTAATAAGGAAGGAATTGGTATCGATATCCTGCATAGGCTGAAATCCCTGCCCTATTTGAAAACGGAGGTTTATGACGGATTTCCGACGGATTTGCAGTCGCCGATGATGGCGGTGATGGCTTTGGCGGAAGGACAGAGCGTCATTGAAGAAAATATCTTTGAAAACCGTTTCCGCGTTGTGGGCGATTTGGGAAAAATGGGGGCGGATATTGAAACCGTAAAGAACAAAGCGTATATCCGCGGAGTGGAAAAACTGTCGGGCTGCACGGTGGAGGCGGAAGAACTCAGGGGCGGCGCGGCGCTGGTGGTGGCAGGGCTTGCGGCAGAAGGCAGGACCGTGATTAAGAACAGGCATTTTATTGAAAGAGGATATGAGAATATCTGCAGGGATTTGAGGGATTTGGGAGCGGATATCAGTATTGGGTAGGAATATGGGCGACACAGGGAAGAATACGGAAAACAGGGCAAAATCGAAAAAAGCGGGCGCATCCGGCGGCAGAGTTTTTTCCGTCGTCGGCGGCGGAAAGCGGGAAACGGCGGCAGCGGAGTCCGGGAAAAAGGAAACCGGGGGGAAAGCGCCGGAAAAAAAGACTGCCGGTTCCCCCGCCGCAAAAGCGGACATAAAGAAAACGAAAACCGTAAAAAAGAAAACCACAAAACAGAAAAGCATACATAAAAAAACCGCAAAGAAGAAATCCTTTTTCCAAAAAAACGGGGGAGCGGAAGAAAAGAAAAAGGAGGGACCGGAAATCATATCCCAGGAATCCCGGAACTCCCGCTCCCAAAAAGGAGAAGCCGGGAGCGGAGCATCCGCAGATTCAAAAAAGGAAGATTTAAAAAAAGGCGAATCCGGGAAAGAAGAAGCGAAAAAAGAAGAAACGCGAAAAAAGGAAGCGCCAAAAAAGGAAACACAAAAACAGAAAGAAGAAGCGCAAAAAAAGAAAACGCAAAAACAGAAAGAAGAAACGCAAAAAGAAGAAACGCAAAAAGAAGAAACGCAAAAAGAAGAAACGCAAAAAGAAGAAACACAAAAAGAAGAAACGCAAAAAAAGGAAACACAAAAGGAAGAAGCAAAAAAAGAAGAAACACAAAAAAAGGAAGCGCAAAAAGAAGAAAAAAAACAACAATCAGGGAAAAAAGAATCCGCCAAAGGAAAGACGAAAAAGAGCACGGCAAAAAGCGGTACACAGGAAAAGGATTCCGTAAAAAAAACAAAGAAAAAGAAGGGAACGGCGGGAAAGAAAAAAACGTCGTCCAAAACCCGGGCGGGAAAAAAGGACGGCAAAGAGCCGGAAACCAAAAAAACGGATGAAACCGCATCCGCAGCGAAGAAAAACAGCAGGATCAAATCACGCAACCCGAACTTAAGGCTGGTGAAAAGCGGGGGAGATGCGGGGGAGAAAAAGGAACGGAAAAAGGAGTCATACCGGGAATACGATGACAAAGTGTACATGGGAGGCCTTGGAATCGGCGAATGGTTCATCCAGCATAAAAGCCTGCTCCTTATGGGACTTACGGCATGTGCAATCGTGGGCGCCATTGCCTGGGGATACTATTTTATCGTTACGAATTACAGGGTGACAACGGTATACGTGGACGGGAATGTCCATTATTCCAATGAGGAGATTATGGAAATGGTGATGACCGGACCCTATGGAAATAACTCCCTTTATCTTGCCATGAAGTATAAAGATAAGGGGGTGGAAGGGGTTCCGTTTGTGGAGAAAATGGATGTCAACATCCTGACGCCCAATACCATAAGGATTAATGTGTATGAAAAAGCGCTGGCGGGATACGTGGAATATCTTGGCAGGTACATGTATTTTGACAGGGACGGTATTGTGGTGGAAAGTTCACGGGAAAAAACCACGGGAATTCCGCAGGTAACGGGGCTTCAATTCGGTTATGTCATCCTGAACGAAGCGCTTCCGGTGGAAAATGATACCATTTTTAAAAGGATTTTAAGCATTACCCAGCTTTTGGATAAATATGAGCTGTCTGCGGACAAGATCTATTTTGATTCGGACTATGACCTGACCCTGTATTTTGACGGTGTAAAAGTGACACTGGGTGCCAGCGAGGAAATCGATGAAAAAGTGATGCGTTTACAGTACATATTGCCTGAACTTTCCGGTAAAACAGGAACGCTCAGCATGGAAAATTATACGGAAGATTCGAAATCCATTCCATTCCGTCAGAATTGAAACGGATTTTAGTAGGAGAGAGGAAATGGGCACAGAAAAATGAAAAAAAAAGAAAAAACAGGTTGCTAAATTGTTAAAATAATTATATGATAACATGTAGGAGTTTTGAATAGGTATGTTGAAGGAGGAAACACCTTGCTTGGGATTAAGACGAACGATGCTGAGGCTGCGGCAAAGATTATAGTGGTAGGAGTCGGCGGTGCAGGCAATAATGCTGTAAATAGAATGGTTGATGAAAGTATAGACGGAGTGGAATTTATCGGGATTAACACGGACAAGCAGGCTTTGCAGTTATGCAAGGCTCCTAAGCTGCTCCAGATTGGCGAGAAGCTGACCAAAGGTTTGGGCGCCGGTGCAAAGCCGGAAATCGGCGAGAAAGCTGCGGAGGAAAGCAGCGAGGAAGTGACGGCAGCGTTAAAAGGGGCGGACATGGTGTTCGTGACCTGCGGTATGGGCGGCGGTACAGGGACCGGTGCGGCTCCGGTAGTGGCTAAGATTGCGAAGGATATGGGCATCCTGACCGTCGGTGTCGTGACGAAACCCTTCCGGTTTGAGGCAAAGGCACGTATGGTCAACGCCCTGAACGGTATTGAGAAGATTAAGGACAATGTGGACACACTTATCGTTATTCCGAATGATAAATTACTTGAAATTGTGGATAGAAGGACAACCATGCCGGATGCCCTTAAGAAAGCGGATGAAGTGCTGCAGCAGGCAGTACAGGGGATTACGGACCTGATTAATGTGCCGGCAGTCATCAATTTGGACTTTGCGGATGTGCAGACGGTCATGAAGGACAAGGGCATTGCGCATATCGGCATCGGTTACGGCAAAGGGGAGGACAAGGCAAACGAGGCGGTTAAGATGGCGGTGGAAAGCCCGCTTTTGGAAACGACGATTTCCGGTGCAACCCATGTCATTATCAACGTATCGGGCGATATCACCCTTTCGGACGCGGCGGATGCGGCAGATTATGTGCAGAAGCTGGCGGGCGACGAGGTGAACATCATTTTCGGTGCCATGTATGACGAGGCAAAGGCAGATGCGTGTACGATTACAGTAATTGCTACCGGTTTGGAAGATGCGGCGACAAGGGCGGCAGCAGCCACTTTCGGTACATATAAACCGGGTTACATGACCCCTACTTCTTTGCAGGGGAAGGCTTCCATCGGTTCCGGCGTAACTCCTAATGTGGTTAATCCCACCCTGAATCCCGGTGCGTCCGCAGGCGCTTCCACGCTGAAGCCGTTGCAGGGCATCAACAAACCGGGTGATATCAGAAGTTCCGTGGAAGAAAAGACCTTAAAGATACCGGATTTCCTTCAGAGAAAATAAGAACAGTAAAAATTAAGGGTGAGGAAATTAAGGATAAGGGAATTGAGGATAAGGAAAAGGGAATTAAAGGGGAAAAATATCTTCAGGATTAAGAATAACGGCAAGGGGAAAGAGAGTGCGAAGCACTCTTTTTTTTATGCGCAGCCCCATGCAAAGGAAGGATGTCAGCAGAACTGACGGATAACCCGGTACAGCTGCGTCCTGTCGTATTGCGCGGTAAATGCCACCGGTTATCATCGTCTTTTTGACAAAAAAAGCGGACAATACTTTATATAATGTTCCCAAGGGAGGTGACAGGCAGGGGATGAATACACAATATATATGAGGTATATATTGACAGTCTGTTTCTTATGAATTTCGTTATGAACCTATACCTGTATGCACTCTTAACAAAGACTCTGAAGCGTACGGCAGGGCGTATGAGGGTATGGGTGGGGAGCGCTTTGGGGGCGGCGCTTTTTGTTTTGCTGCTGTTTGTACCGGGTCTTCCGGTGTTCATAAAGAGATTTGCGGGACCGACGGCTGTCAGCATGGCGGTAACGGCGTGGATTTTCAGGATAAGGCAGATACCGGCATTGTGCAGGGCGACAGGGTATCTGTATATGTATGCTTTCGTGTTCGGGGGAATGATGAAGTTCCTGTTTTCCGGCACGGGGTTTTTACATAAAGCGCAGGGGAGTATTTGGTATATTTTGGGCGCTGGGATGCTGGGTTATCAGGTAGCCGGCTGGTGGCTTAGGGAACTTAAGAAAAGGAAGAACGTTACGGTCTGCAGGGTACGGCTGTGCGGGGACAGGGACGGGATATGGCTGGATGCGCTGGTGGACACGGGAAACAGTTTAAGGGAACCCGTGGGCGGGAAACCGGTATCCGTGGTGGAAGCCGGGGTGCTTGACCGGCTGGAAGGCGTGAAGAAGCCGGAGAAACTGAAACTGATTCCGTACCGCAGCATCGGGCGTGAAAACGGCCTGATGGAAGGTTATGAAGTACCGGAAATCGTCATAGACCACGAAGGGGAGATGCTCCGGCGGGAAAAGGTCATTGTGGGAATCAGCCGGACGGAGATATCCACGGACGGGCGGTATCAGATGATACTGCATCCGGATTTGTACCGGGAATAAGGCGGAAAGAAAAACGATTATGGAAATTGGTTTTAAGTCCGTGAAAGTGGCATGGGATATAAGAATGAAAAGAAAAGCGGAAAAAGGAAAGCCGGGCAGGGACGGAACGGACAGACACGGAGAAAGAAAGGGACAGGAGGGATTCAGATGATTTTTAAGGTGGCGATACCGGGAAAAATCCAGTTTAAACTGATAAAGCGGGAACCTAATTTTTTTATGCCCAAACAAGGGGAAATCCATTACATAGGAGGAACGGAAGTACTTCCGCCGCCGCTTGAGGTTGAGAAAGAAAATGAAGTAATCGGCGACTTGGGAACGGAATATGAGGACGAGGCAAAATCCATCCTGATTGAACATAACCTTCGCCTTGTGGTGTACATCGCCAAGAAATTTGACAATACCGGCGTGGGTGTGGAGGATTTAATTTCCATCGGAACCATAGGCTTGATAAAATCCATTAACACCTTTAACCCGGAGAAGAACATTAAGCTGGCGACTTACGCTTCGCGCTGCATTGAGAATGAAATCTTAATGTACTTAAGGAGGAACAATAAGACGAAGCTGGAAGTGTCCATCGACGAACCGTTAAACGTGGACTGGGACGGAAACGAACTGCTTTTGTCGGATATCCTCGGCACCGATGAGGATGTCATTTACCGGGACATCGAGAACGAGGTGGAACGGAAGCTGCTCTTAAAGGCAATTGATAAGCTGTCGGACAGGGAGAAAACGATTATCAACCTCCGGTTCGGGCTGGGGACGCCGGACGGACAGGAGATGACCCAGAAAGAGGTGGCGGAGCTGCTCGGCATTTCCCAATCGTATATTTCGAGGCTGGAAAAGAAGATTATGAAGCGGCTGAAAAAAGAGCTGGTCAGGGAAGGATAGGAACAAATAGGAACAGGTAAGAGCAAATAGGAACGGACGGTATAAGGGTACACCCCTTCGGGCTATGGAGGCCCATGGGGCGTACCCTTTGTTTCGCAGGAACGCTCCGGCACGGGAAGGGGCTTTCCGGTTTAACAGCAGATGTCCACGATAATGATGTCGGGACCGATTTTTTTGATGTTTTTGTAAGGGATGACAAACTCCGGCCCGGTGTCAAACAGGTTGAAGAATTTGTTGCCGCCGGGGATGATGAGGGCGCAGATTTGTCCGCTGCATTCGTCGAACTCCAAATCGCCGACTTTTCCCAAACATTTGCAGTCTTTTAGGTTAATGACGGATTTACATTTTAATTCTGAAAACAGCATGGCCGTGTATCCCGTTTCTTATATATTATATAGTATCGTATGCGGTTTGGACGGCGGGGTGACAGGAACTTTTGGTTTCGGAAATCGGATGTATAATTTTACCGCTTTCGGTAAATCATTTTTATTAAATCATGGAAATGAATGCAGGAGGCGTCAGGATGGCACAGGGAAAGGTTGAAATATGCGGGGTGAATACTTCCAAACTTCCGCTTTTGAAGAACGCGGAAAAGGAGGAACTTTTTTCCAAAATCGAGGAGGGGGACAAGGCGGCGAGGGAGCAGTATATTGAAGGCAACCTGCGGCTTGTATTGAGTGTAATCAAGCGTTTTTCATCCAGTAACGAGAATGTGGATGATTTGTTCCAAATCGGCTGTATCGGGCTGATTAAGGCGATTGACAATTTTGATTCGACACTGAACGTGAAATTTTCCACTTATGCGGTTCCGATGATTATCGGGGAAATCAGGCGTTTTTTGCGGGACAACAATTCCATACGGGTCAGCAGGTCCTTAAAGGATACCGCCTACAAGGCGATTTATGCCAAGGAAAACCTGACAAGGCGCAATTTAAAGGAGCCCACCATCAATGAAATTGCCACGGAAATCGGCATTTCCAAAGAAGATATCGTATATGCGCTGGATGCCATACAAAACCCCATGAGTCTGTACGAGCCGATATATACCGACGGCGGGGACACGCTGTACGTGATGGACCAGATCAGCGATAAAAAGAATAAGGAGGAGACGTGGGTGGAGCACCTGTCCTTAAGCGAGGCGATGAAGCGGCTGGGGGAGAGGGAACACGAAATCATTACCCTGCGCTTTTTTGAAGGAAAGACGCAGATGGAAGTGGCGGACATTATCGGCATATCGCAGGCGCAGGTTTCACGGCTGGAAAAAAATGCGCTGCGGGTAATGAAAAATTATCTGACTGCATGAGCCGGTTTCTGCGTTACCCTTCCACGGTCTGTCTGTCGCGGGATGCTTTCCAAACGATTGACGGGGCTGTTTTTCCGTGTGATTTACAGGGGGGCGGGTTATCCCGCCCCTTTGTCTTATTATTTTGAGGCTCCGCATACCGTAAAGCCTTGAAAATAGGGAAAAGCGAATACAGTCAGTATTTAAAACGGAATTTATAAAACAAATATAATTAACAAAATCGGATACGTTCTCCTGACATCTCTGTTAGTTAAAAGATATACACTTCCAAAAGCCAAGCCTGAAATCATGGTTACAATCCCTGTTAAAATATCTTTGGTAAAAAAATGCCCGACTCCCCATGTAATTGCAGTAATTACCCGCCCGTACGTCCGTCTCAACACAACATTGCAGGCTGAACTGTTACAAGAAAAGATAACTTCCATGGAATAATTGTTGAAAAACTCTGCCAAAAGGTGTAAAATCGTTTCGATATGATAAATAAAAATGATAATTAGAACATGTAAGTCAGAAAGATTGGAAAAAGAGGGCTTTCAGGGAACTTACATAAGGTTTAAGCAAAAGAAATGCGCAAAAACGGAAATGGGAGAACACATTATGGCACTTAGCAAGAAGCCGGTTACCGGCATGAAGGATATTCTGCCTGCGGAAATGCAGCTTAGGGACTACGTTATCGGCGTCATTAAGGATACGTACGGGAAGTTCGGTTTTACGCCGATTGAGACCCCCTGTGTGGAAAATATCGCCAATTTAAGCAGCAAACAGGGCGGGGAAAACGAGAAACTGATTTTTAAGATTTTAAAGCGCGGGGAGAAACTGAACCTGGAAACCGCGCAGGGGGAAAACGACCTGGTGGACGGCGGGCTGCGTTACGACCTGACCGTACCCCTGGTGCGTTATTATTCCAACCATGCCAATGAACTTCCTTCCCCGTTTAAGGCGCTGCAGATAGGGAATGTATGGCGTGCGGACCGTCCCCAGAAAGGACGTTACCGCCAGTTTATGCAGTGCGACATCGATATCCTTGGGGAGCCTTCCAATTTGGCGGAAATTGAACTGATACTGGCGACCACCACAACGCTCGGAAAACTGGGTTTCCGGAATTTCCAAATCCGCATCAATGACAGGAAAATATTAAAGGCAATGGCGGCGTACAGTGGTTTCCCGGAGGAGTCTTACGACCAGGTTTTCATTACGTTGGACAAGATGGATAAAATCGGACTGGACGGTGTGGCGTCGGAGCTTGCGGAAGGCGGATTTGCCGCGGAAAACACGGAAAAATACCTGGAGCTTTTCAAAGGGATGGAAACGGCGGAGGACGGTTTTTCTTATCTGACAGACAGGCTGGAAGGCTTTTTGGACGCGGAGACGGCGCAGAATCTTGGGGAAATCATTGCCAGCGTGCGCGCCACAAAGGCTTCGGAATTTGAAATCGTTTTTGATCCCACATTGGTCAGGGGGATGTCTTATTATACGGGTACCATTTTTGAGATTGCCATACCGGAATTTGGCGGAAGCTGCGGGGGCGGCGGTCGTTATGACAAAATGGTGGGACGCTTTACGGGCAAAGATGTCCCGGCGTGCGGTTTTTCCATCGGTTTTGAGCGGATTATCCTGCTCATGATGGAAAACGGCTTTCCGGTCCCGGACGGGAATAAGAAGGTGGCTTATTTAATCGAAAAAGGAGTTGCCACAAAGGAGCTTTGCGGGATTATTGCGCAGGCACAGGAAGAACGCAAAGACGGAACGCAGGTACTCGTGGCGCGGATGAACAAGAACAAGAAGTTCCAAAAGGAACAGTTGAATGCAGAAGGATATATGGAATTCCGTGAGTTCTATAAAAATCCGTTAAAGCAGTAAAGGTTAGGGCGGGATTAGCGGGTTACGGAATTTTAATAAGATTGAAAATAAAAAACAGATTGTGAGGAATGTGCCATGGCAGAGGCAATGAAAGGATTAAAAAGAACGCACCGCTGCGGCGAGTTATCGGCGGTAAATGCAGGAGAGACGGTAACGGTTATGGGATGGGTGCAGAAACAGAGGAATAAGGGCGGCATTATTTTCGTGGATCTGCGGGACCGTTCGGGGCTGCTCCAGATTATTTACGAGGAAAGCGACTGTGGGGCGGAAAATTTTGCGAAAGCGGAGAAAATGAGGAGCGAGTTTGTGGTGGCAGTGTCCGGTACCGTGGAGAAAAGGGCGGGGGCGGTCAATGAAAACCTTGCCACGGGCGAGATTGAAATCCGTGCGAAAGAAACCCGTATCTTATCGGAAGCGGAGACGCCCCCTTTCCCCATCGAGGCACAGTCCAGGACAAAGGAAGAACTGCGTTTAAAATACCGCTATTTGGATTTGCGCAGGCCGGATTTGCAGAGGAACCTGATTTTAAGGAGCGCCATTACGGCAAATATCCGTAAATTCCTGACGCAGGAGGGATTTTTGGAAATCGAGACGCCGATTCTCGGCAAGTCCACGCCGGAAGGGGCGAGGGATTACCTGGTACCAAGCCGCGTCCATCCGGGGACGTTTTACGGGCTGCCCCAGTCCCCCCAGTTGTTTAAACAGTTATTGATGTGTTCCGGTTACGACCGCTATTTCCAGATTGCAAAATGTTTCCGTGATGAGGATTTGCGTGCGGACCGCCAGCCGGAATTTACGCAGGTGGACATGGAGCTTTCCTTTGTGGACGTGGAGGACGTGATTGACGTCAACGAAAGGCTTATACAGTTTGTATGTAAGGAAGCCATCGGGCTTGATGTGGCGCTGCCGCTTCCCCGCATGAAATGGATTGATGCCATGAACCGTTACGGTTCGGATAAGCCGGATACCCGTTTCGGCATGGAACTTACGGACGTGTCGGATACGGTAAAAGGCTGCGGATTCGGCGTGTTCACCGGAGCGCTGGAAAACGGCGGTTCCGTCCGGGGGCTCAATGCCAAAGGGCAGGGGAATATGCCCCGTAAGAAAATCGATGCGCTGACGGACATGGCAAAAGGGTATGGCGCCAAAGGGCTGGCTTACCTCTGCATCGGGGAGGACGGCAGTTACAAATCCTCTTTTGCGAAATTTATGACGGAAGAACAGTTAAAAGCACTTGTGGCAGCCATGGAAGGGGAAAACGGGGATTTACTGTTGTTTGCGGCGGATAAGAACGACATAGTATGGAGCGTGCTTGGCGCCCTGCGCCTGGAACTTGGCAGGCAGATGGGATTGATTGATGAAAACCGTTTTAACTTTTTGTGGGTTACGGAATTTCCGCTGTTGGAATGGAGTGAGGAGGAAAACCGTTTTGTGGCGAAACATCATCCTTTCACCATGCCGATGGATGAGGACCTGCCGAAACTGGATTCCGCTCCGGGCAGTGTCCGGGCGAAGGCATATGACATTGTATTGAACGGTGTGGAGCTGGGCGGCGGTTC
>ERZ808054.1405-NODE-1405-length-13813-cov-4.869613_pt1 | contig 13813 bp, 10 predicted proteins | sample MGYA00380201_ERZ808054 | MGnify/ENA primary metagenome ERZ808054 (study PRJEB31490, sample SAMN06133419) | mouse gut metagenome | isolation source: Z5_2 | host: mice | place: China: Chengdu | collected 2015-05 ... | reverse complement strand
AAAACTGTCCACCTGTACCTCAGCCGCTTTCCTAAACATCTGGGCACCGGTATATTCGTAAGCCAGCCATATTACCCCCGTCCAAAAGCCTGTGGTCCATTCCACATTTTCCGTAGGCTTATAAAATCCCCCAAAACTATTAGAAGATGGGAAATGATCTGTAAAAGCAGGCAAATCTGCCCTGATAATCCTGACTGCGCTCTCAAGGGCGTTTCCGGCCAGCCTGCGGTCTGCCGCCGGATATCCCATAATTGTTTCAAAAGTCTGCGCCATAAACCGCTCCTTCCTGCATCTCTGCTTTACCCTTTGATGCCGCTTGCCGCAACGCCTTCCACGAAAAAGCGCTGACAGCTTAAAAATACAATCACAATCGGAATCAATGAGCATACCGACGCTGCCATGATCCATGCATAATCAGCTCCATATTGGGAAATGAACATGCGGATGCCAAGCTGTACCGTCTTTAGCTCTTTTGTTTTTAAGTAAATAAGAGGTCCCATAAAATCATTCCACACGTTGGTAAATGTAAAGATTGTCAACGTTGCCATGGCCGGCTTTCCTAAAGGAAATACAATTTTACGGAAAATTCCAAATTCATTTAAACCGTCAATTCTGGCCGCCTCACACAGTTCATCCGGGATACTTATATAAAACTGCCGTATTAAAAATACGCCAAATGCTGAAAACGCCTGCATCAGAATCAGCCCGATATGAGTATCATTCAGCCCCATTTTCGAAACCAGGATAAACTGCGGAACCATATATACCTGCCAGGGAACCGCTATAGTAGTGACGTACATGAGAAAGATGACATCCCTTCCCTTAAATTTACACTTTGTAAACCCATAGGCTGCAAAACAGCTTGTACATAATTGTATGACCGTCGTACAAAGTGTCAGTTTGATCGTATTTTTGAAAAAAGTCACCAACGGAAGCTTTTCCCAGATTACGCGGTAATTTTCAGGGTGAAGGGTTTCCGGCCACCATTTCATCGGTATAGAAAATACATCCTTATTTAGTTTCAAGGAGGAGATCACCATCCAGTAAAACGGAATCAGCATGACCACCGCCAGGCAGATCAAAAGGACGTACAATATTATCTTTATCGCTTTCCTCTTTGTATGCATATCATCCCTCCTCCTATAAATCCTTTGACCACTTCTTTTCGCCCCTGAACTGAATCAGCGTGATCGCCAAAACAATTGCAAACAAAATGATCGCCCCCGCGCTGGCCGGTCCAAACTCCCAGCTTATAAATGCTTTTTCATAAATATAATTGACCAGCGTTTTGGTGGCATTCCCAGGGCCTCCCCCCGTCATGACATATACCAGATCAAACACTTTAAAACACTGGATGGTCAACATGATCAGCACAAAAAACGTAGTGGGCGTCAGCATTGGCACAGTGATATACCAGAGTTTCTGCCATCCCTTTGCCCCGTCAATACTCGCCGCCTCGTACAAGGAATGGGAAATCCCCTGCAGGGCTGCCAGATACACGATCATATAATAGCCCATATATTTCCAGATACTGACAATGGAAACGGACACCATTGCCCAGTTTTTATCCACCACCCATCTGGGGGGATTTTCCATACCGATAAACCGCAACATTTCGTTTATCGGACCCATATCCGGCTGAAACAGCATATTCCATACAGCGCCTACCGCAACAATGGATGCGATGTATGGGAAATAAAACGCCGTCCTGAATATTGCCACTCCTCTTAATTTGCTGTTCAGCAGTACGGCGAGCAAAAGCGCCAGTACCAGGGTCGGTAAGACTGTCATTAACGCATAGCTGACTGTGTGCAGCAGCGCCCTCCTGAATATCCGGTCCCCGAAAATATCGACAAAATTTTCAAGTCCCACAAACTGCATTGGCCTCTGGGAACCATCCCAGCTCATTACACTTAATATAAAGGAAAAAATAACGGGTACAAACACAAATACCGTATAGCCGATCAGGTTCGGAAGAATGAATGCATACCCTGTCAAATTATTGCGAATTTTTCTTTTCTGGCTGGAAGTCAGAAAGCTTTTCTTGCCATTACCCATATACACCCTCCTTGTATTCTGCCTTTTGAAAGGGGCTGGTTATTCCCAGCCCTTAATTTCCGCAACTCTTTCATTTAGTTCCTGAATTCCTTCATCCACTGAATAAGAATGGATCATGATCATCTCGTGTACTTCATTTAATACTGTACGGATCTCTTCGATCTGAGGATCCAGCGGACGGTCAAAGGAATAATGCGTATAGCTAAGCGCCTCCACATTGCTTTCACCCTCCGGGAAACGCTCCGCAGCCGCAATCGTCTGAAGGGCCGCATCAGAAGGAATCCCTGTAAATACACCCTGTTTTGCCAGAATTTCCGCCGCTTCCTCAGAGGATGCAAACTTTACGAAATCCCATGCAAGGTCAGCCTGGTCCGTAAATGCACTGATTGCAATAGGGGTAAGCGCTCCCACCGTATATCCAGCCTCGGTGTCTTTTGAATGAGGAATCTTCGCAACACCCCAGTTAAAATCAGTCTCGCCTTCTTCCTGTGACTGCATCATTGTCGCGATAAACCAGGTTCCCATAGGCATCATTGCGCACTGCTGGTTTTTAAACACGGATGAATAATGGATATTTGCCGTTTTTAACGTGGAATAATCCTGAATATAACCGTTATCCTGCAAGGCAAGGGCATCCTCATACCAAGGCTTCATAAAGCTGTAATCCTTCTCCACAACGGTATTTTTTCCATCCTGCACCGCCCAGTTCGTTACCAGCGCCTGCCATGTGTGGTTATGCGATCCATATACCTTTTCATTGCCCTCGCCACTGGTCATTTTGGCCGCAAGCTCATAATATTCTTCCCAGGTCATGTCATTGGAAGGGTACTCCACGCCTGCTGCGTCAAACAAGTCTTTATTATAAAAAAGCACATACCAGTCATTTCTATAAGGAAGTGAATAGGACTTTCCATTATACATCAGCTGCTCCGCCGCCCCTTTATAAACCGACAGGTCAAGGTTGTCCGCCGCAATATAATCGTCCAGGGCAAGGAGCTGCTCTTTATCCGCCATCTGAAGCATGGAACCCATATCCTTCACCCAGATCACGTCCGGATCCGCCTGTGCCGCCGAAAGGCTGATTCCCAATGAATTATTGTACTCATCCGCCGAAGTATCGATAATCTTAATTTCCACATCGGTGTTCTTCTCCTCATATGCATCGATCACTGCCTGAAACTGAGGTGTAGATTCATTATCCCATGTTGTTACCGATAAAACTTGTTTTTCTCCTGATGCGCTTTTGTCATCCCCGGCATCTTCTTCCGCTTTTGGAGCCGCATCCTGCGCTTGTGCACTCTGGGTTCCTGCGTCCTTGCTTCCTGCCTGCTTATTTCCACAGGCTGTCAACGTTCCTAATGCCACTACCCCCGCCATCAATACTGCAATAAGTTGTTTCTTTCTCATGATAAGTTCCTCCTGAATTATTTTAGCCGGACCGTTCCGCTTTCGTTGTATTCAATTTATCAAATTCTATTTTCTTTCTGAATCCACAATTTTAAGTTCATGATTTCTTTTTTTCGGTTTTCACCGTTTCAGGCATTTATAAAATATACTTTTTTCATATTATAATACTTTTTGTATATCCTGCATAATTCCGATTGTAAGAACACAATTTTTTTTGTATGATAATTTTGAGGTGATACCGATGAAGAAAAGACCAATAACCTTCCGAAGACGGATAATACTCTATAATCTCCTGATGATCATTTGTATTGCATGCATTATCAGCATTCATACCTATTCTTCCTATAGGAAAGACGTGATTGCCAATGAAACCGCAAGTTCCGTCAACCGGCTCCACTCCCTTTCATCCAGGCTTGAGATTGCCTGTGACGAAATGATCAATATTGTCCAAAACTGCGCCGGCAGGAAATCCTCGTTCCTTAGCTCCGTCCTTTCCGGCAGCGTTGCCCCTTCGGATCAAAAATCCGATATTTACGCCGCCTATGTGTTACGGGATTTTTGTGCGATTTCCGGATACAATCAATACATTTATAAAATCACAATATATGAAAAAGATTCGCTTTTCATCCAGGCCGGTACATCATATGGAAGCCAAAATGACGCTGACTGCATTATGGCTGCCCCCTGGTTTGAAGAATTGCTGTATAAAGATATGAAAGAATACACCTTGACCCTGAAAGATAACCCATTTACCCTGACCACCAAAACCAACTCAAAGCTTCTCCCACTGATCCGGTCCCTCGGGTATTCCAAAATGGAAGCGCCACAGGATGCCTGGGTCTGCCTTACCATTTCCCCGAAACTGTTCCGGGATACCCTGGCGCTATTGCCGCAGGACAAGTCCGTCCTTATTATGACCGATGATTTCCATGTGGTCAGCGACATGAATGCAGACCCCTTTCCCATAGCAAGTATTGAAAATCTCATGAGCGGTCTGACGGAACAGCAGGGCAGCATGCGCACACGCCTGTCCGATTCGGACTGTATATTTGTGTGGGAACGCCTGCCGGTCAGCGGTTTGATTCTTTGTGAAATCGTGCCCCTGAAGAATATGTCATTAAATCCCAAAGCCATGCTGTCCACTGTCGGTCTGGTATTCCTTTCCAGCATTGCCATCGGCTTTATCCTGTCTCTCCTTTTTTCACGCTATCTGACCAAACCGATCATGCGTCTGACCACGCATATGGACGTGATTTCTTCCGGTAATTTCGCAAGGAATCCTGACATAGAATCCGATGATGAACTGGGGATGATCGGACGGCAGATCAACGAAATGTCCGCCCACGTTTCTGCCCTGATGGAAACCCGGATCCGGGATGAGCAGGAAAAGATGGATCTGGAAATCAAAATGCTCCAGGCTCAGATTAATCCTCATTTTTTATATAATACCCTGGATTCCATCAAATGGATCGCTACCATGCAGCATAATTCAGGAATTGTAAAAGTAGTATCCGCGCTTTCTTCCCTTCTAAAAAATATGGCAAAGGGATTTAATGAAAAAGTGACCATACGACAGGAACTGGATTTCCTCGATAACTATATCACTATTGAAAAAATACGCTATATAGAGCTTTTTGATGTTAAGGTTTCTGTTGATGATCCGGCTTTATATGACGCAAAGATTATTAAGCTCACACTGCAGCCTCTTGTAGAGAACAGTATTTTTTCAGGCATTGAGCCAAGCGGTAAACCCGGGTTGATCCAAATACATATTTTTACCAAAGAAAAAACCCTGTTTATCAGTGTCTGTGACAACGGTATCGGCATCCCGGAAGAAAATATTACCCGGATGCTGACCGACACTTCCCGGGTATCCAAACATTATATGAGCGGGATCGGACTTCCCAACGTTGACCGCCGGATCAAACTGGTATACGGAGAACAATATGGGCTGCATATCGAAAGCCGGGTAGGCGATTATACCTGTGTCACCGTATCGCTTCCATTAGAATTTGACAAAGGAGTTTCTTATGTACCGAATAATCCTGATTGATGACGAACCTTTAATATTGGCAGGCATAGCATCCCTGATCCGTTGGGAAGACCAGGACTGCTGCATCGTGGGCAAAGCGACCAACGGTCATGCCGCCATTGACCTGATCCTGGAATCCAGACCGGATATCGTCATAACGGATATCCGCATGCCCGTTATGAACGGACTGGAGCTGATCGAAGCCTGCAAAGCAAAAAACTGCGAATTTGCCTTTATTTTTCTTACCAATCTGGAGGATTTCCAGCTTGCCAAACAGGCCGTACATTTAGGCGCCACCGATTATCTTGTCAAGCTGGATCTCCAGCCTGATACTCTCATCCAGGCGCTTAATAAGGCAAAAGAGGAATGTTCCCGCATGGAAAGCCATAACAACAAGAAACTATATTCCCTTTTGCTAAAGGACAGCCAGGAACAATTGGAACGAAATTTTTTTTCAAAGCTGATTCTGCATGCATCAACGGAAAATCTCTCCCCTGCCCCGGAGATTGCCATGCGTTACCCCGACGCATATCTGATCCTGTTCCAAATGAAACCTGAACAGATCCTTTTTGGCGATACGAAACCTTATGATTTCCAGTTTATCAACAGTCAGCTTACGGATATCGTCAACGGAATTGCCGCACGCTACTTTTCAAGCCATGCCATACTAATGCCCAAAAAGGATGCCATGCTCCTTGTGGCCTCCCCTAAGCCCGAAAGCGATAATGAAAAATCACTGACGGAATTTTGCACCAAGGTAAACGTTGCGCTCAGCACTTATTTTTCCCTAACCGCCCTGTTTGGCATCAGCCAAAAAAGAAACAGCCTTTCCCAGCTTACGGCAGCCTATAGCGAAGCCCAGTCCGCCCTGGATCATTGCTACTACGACTCAGCTTTGCACATTGTTTTTTATAAAGACCGGAAATTGAAGGAAAGACATCCCTCTGCAAGAGAATTTAATATTAATTTCCTGAAAAAATCCATGTCAGCTGCCGTAATGGAAAACGAGAGTCAGGATCTGAAAAATATTTTCAATGAGCTTTCCGGACTTTTTACACAATATAAACCTGATAAGACACAGGCTGTCAGCGCATGTATCAATATTTACACTTACCTGCGGGATTTGCTGCAGACCGAAAACTCGGAAAATAACCTGTTTCCCTACAGCATTGACATTGCCGAGCAGCTGACCCAGCTTGGCAGCCTGGATGATATCTTATCCTGGCTGGACAGCTTTTGTGAAAAAGTATGCGCCCTGCTGGCTGATTTGAAAGAAAAACGCTCTGATAAGCTTGTCTACATGGCGAAGCGTTACATCCGCGAGCACTACAAAGAAAAAATAGCGTTATCGGATATCGCGGATTATCTGAAAATAAGCTCTGGGCATCTTAGTTCCACCTTCAGCCGCTATATGAACCGGACGGTCTCCGATTATATCGCCGAAGTCAAAATAGAACATGCCAAAGAACTGATAGACTCCGGGCAATATCTGATCTACGAAATTGCCGACCAGCTGGGCTTTGAGAACGCTTATTATTTCAGTAAGGTCTTTAAAAAAGTAACCGGCATTTCGCCCAAAAACTACGAATGCATGAATAAACTAAATAATTTATAAATCAACACAATATGAAAGGAGATTTCACACTATGAGCAAAAAAGTAATTCTTATTATGACCGATACCACTCGTACCGATATGCTGGGCTGTTATGGCAATCCGGATATGGACACTCCAAACTTAGACCGCCTGGCCAAAGAAGGCATCCGCTTTGATAAGGCTTATACTACCCAGCCGGTCTGCCAGCCTGCCCGCTCCGCTATTTTCACGGGCAGCTATCCCCATTCCTGCGCAGGCTGGTCAAACTGCATGGGGTTATCCGACAATGTCCAGAATATCGGCCGGCGTCTTCGCGACCATGGCATCCACAGCGCTTACATCGGAAAATGGCATTTAGACGGAGGCGATTATTTCGGGCTCGGGCGCTGTGCGGACGGCTGGGATCCTGATTACTGGTATGATATGCGTAATTACCTGGATGAACTGACACCTGAGGAACGCTATCTTTCCCGTCAGGCCGACTGCATGGCAGACCATGACATTCCGGAAGGTTTTACCTATGCGCACCGTTGTTCTGACAGGGCAATTGACTTTCTTAAAAAATATGAAAACTCCTCTGATGATTATTTTCTCGTCGTTTCCTATGACGAGCCCCATGACCCGTGTCTTTGCCCAAAAGAGTTCTGGTCAAGATACGAAAACCACGAATTTCATCGAAAGAATAACCTGCTCGACACACTGGAAGGCAAACCGGAACATCACAGAATCTGGGCCGGACAAAATTACATGAAAGCAGCCTCTCCGGATTTTTCCATGAACTTTAAATATTTTCTGGGATGCAACAGCTTTGCCGACTATGAAATAGGGCGTGTCTTAGATGCCATTGACCTCTATGCAAAAGATGCTGTCGTCATTTATACCTCCGATCATGGCGATATGCTTTATTCTCACTCCCTGACCCAAAAAGGTCCTGCAATGTACGAAGAAATCACCCATATCCCATTGATCATACGGGGCTTTGGGCAAAACCAGGTAAACGAAAACCCTGTTTCCCATATTAACCTTGCCCCTACCATTTGTGATATTTTTGAAGTTCCCAAGCCAAAAGTTTTTGAAGGCAAAAGCATTTATAGCGAACTGGAAAATGGAGAACGGACAAACGATTATGTCTTTATGGAATTTGGCAGATACGAGGTTGACCATGACGGTTTCGGAGGCTACCAGCCAATCAGGTGTATTTTTGACGGGCGGTTTAAACTGGTCATTAACTTGATGACCAGTGACGAACTTTATGACCTTGCCACAGACCCTGAGGAAATGAACAATCTGATCCTTGACGATGCCCTTGCCGAAGAAAAAAGACGCCTGCATAAAGCATTATTGGACAATATGTATAACACGCGGGATCCCTTCCGTGGCTATTACTGGGAAAACAGACCATGGAACAGCTATCCCGAGGACCGTACCTGGGATAGCCGCCTGATGACAAGACAACGGGAAAACGAAGAGTATGAACCCCGCCAATTAGATTACGGCACAGGGCTTCCTATAGAAAACGCCGTTCGGAAAAAAGGGCAGTGTGTTTCCAAATAGATTTTTCCCGCCCTGTGACCGGCATGGCGGAACGAGTCAGCCTCGACTCCTTTTTTAAACCAAACAGGCTCATGATCCGCCTGTACCTTTTTTAAAAAAATTTAACACAAATCCTTTTCCATGGTGTAAAATACTTTGTGGAGGCTGTTTATTATGGAAGAAAAAATCAGTAAACCCATTTATCTTGAAACAAATGACGAGTTCCGTATGCGTGAACTTGACAAAAGCGATCTGGAACAGTTCAATGCGTTGTTACAATATGCATTTCAGGTGACAAGTTACGACTTGTTCCAGACCGGCTGGCAGCAGGAGGAAATCAAATATGCCAAACGGCCTATCCTGGAAGAAGCCTATGTACTGGGATGGTTTTATAAGGAAAAACTGGCGTCCATGATCGTGGTCTATTCCATGAAAGTGAACATTCACGATGAGATCATGGACATGGGCGGCATCACCGGGGTTGCCACTTATCCTGAATACACCGGCAGGGGATTGATCCATTCTCTGATGAAGCACGTCCTTCATTATATGCATGAACAGCAGATGTCTATTTCTTTCCTGTATCCCTACTCTATCCCGCTTTACCGGAAAATGGGATGGGAGATTGTTTCGGACAAACTGTCTTTTACTGTAAAGGATACCCAGCTTCCCAAAGCCCGCCCTGTCACAGGCATGGTGGAACGGGTCGGGCTTGATTCCGAAGATTACCACAATGTCCATTCCTATTTTGCCCTGCAGCGCCACGGCTGTCTGGTCCGGGATGCCCTGTCCTGGGAAGAATACTGGCGCTGGGATAATGACGACATGGTTGCCGCCGTTTATTATAATAAAAACCACAAGCCCCTGGGTTACGTGGTCTACTATATTGCCAATGATATTTTCCATATCAAAGAGATGGTATACCTGAACATAGAAGCCAATTATGGCCTATGGAATTACATCAGCGCCCACTTTTCCATGATCGACCAGGTTCAGGGTGATAATTATTCCGGGGAGCCTATGGCATATTTATTTGAAGACAGCGAAATCACGGAGACGATATCCCCTTACATCATGGCAAGGATTGTTAACGTGCGGGATTTTCTGGAAGATTACCCTTATCAGATTCAGCCTGAGGATTTTAAGATCCATTTTAAAGTCCACGATGAAATGGCGCCCTGGAACGAAGGGGATTACATGGTATCATGGCATGACGGCGAAGCATTGTGCGAACAGGTGGAGGACAATCAATCCATCAATGTGGTGGAGCTTGATGTCAATACCCTGACCACCATGTTGATGGGATACAAACGCCCGTCTTACCTGTACGACCATGAAAAAATCCGGACAGAATACTATATGCTGACCTGGCTGGAAAGGCTGATTCCGGTGGAGAAGCCATATTTTTCGGATTATTTTTAAGCAGCCACCCATTGACACTGCTTATTTCCTTGATTTATAGATATCTTCCAAAGTTAAAAGCGTAACCTTCCCCTGTTTTTCCAGATCAAGAAGCGCCTTAGTAAACCCTCCTTTAGAAAAAATGTAATAATGGAATTCCCCATCTTCTTTAAATACTGCAGCATATCTTCGCAGTAATTCCAGTTCATCCACGCCGATTTTCTCATTCCGGTATTTGCAGGAACCTATCAGATACTCATTTCCTTCCACAGGCGTTCCTACAAGATCAATTTGAATTTCTTTCCGCGTTCTTGTATCAGTTCCCCACCACTGCCCCACTTCACTAAGCAAAACAGGGAGAGTGTCGGCATAACGGAGAAGATATTCCCGGCACATTTTTTCAAATACCAATCCCATGTAATCGGGATAAAAGCGTTTCACCGCCTGCGTATAAACCTGCCGGATGCGCCCTGCACTGATCACGGACATATTCTTTGGCACAAAACGAAACCAAAAGCGAAAAAAATTATCTTCAATGACATAAATCGTTTTTTTGCCCGGCTTTTCTGTTACAGGAGTCTCCTTCTTCAAAATTCCCAGTCCCAGCAAAACCCTTAAATATTTAGAACATATACCAGACTCCAAACCAACTTTTGTTGAAATTTCATTGGAACGGCTGGCACCGCCAGCAACCGCAGTAATAATTGAGTTATATACAGCAGGCTCTCGCAGCTCCTGCTTTAAAAGATTTTCCGGCTCTTCGAATAAATAACTGGATGACTGAAACAGATTATTCAAAATAGCTTCATCCATATCGCCTTCCACATCCAGTTTGTTGATATAATGCGGGATGCCTCCTGTCACACCGTATAATAGCGCCTGATCCTCAGCCCTCAGTTCCGGGTGAAACACTGTCATCTCCCGATAAGTCAATGCCTGTATTTTAAACTGCGCCGTACGCCGTCCATATAGCGGACTCTCGTATCCCAGCACCTGATATTCCATAAAGCTCATGGATGAGCCGCACAGGATAAGGTATAATTTCCCATCCTGCCAGAAATGATCAATCATATGCTGCAGACGTGAAGATATCGATTTTTCCGCCCTGGCAAGATAAGGATATTCATCAATGACAAGCACCAGACGCTGATTCTTTGCCATCACTGTGATCTCTTCCAAAGCATCTGCAAAGCTTTGATAAGAGGGCGCATAATTTCCTTCTGGATTTTTACATATATATACAGCCTTTGACAAGGCTTCCAGATTTTCCTGTGAAGAAGCATTTAATGCCGAAAAGTAAACCGTCGGCTTATCTTTGCAAAACTCATTGATCAATGCAGTTTTGCCTACCCGCCGCCTTCCATATATGATTATACATTCAAACCGGTTCTTTTCATAACGCTGGTTCATGATACGAAGCTCTTCTTCCCGACAATAAAACATTGCATTCTCCTTATTTTACAAATAACAGACTTATAAGTAGGCGTATTATAAGTCTATTATATTCGTTTATCAGCCTCTGTCAAGCCTGCACAAAAATTCTTACCTAAAAGCGTAGCCATAAGAAAAACCTTATGCTATAGTTTTTTTAACAAACAAACTCAAAAAAAGGATAAACCATGCTGCACATTACCATTTGCGACGATGAACAAACACAGCTTACCCTTCTTCAGTCATTTTTAACGAAATGGGCAGGCACCAGAAAATATGAGCTTAAGATCAATCTGTTCCAAAATGCAGATCAATTTCTATTCCACTGGGAAGAAAAAAAAGAACTGGACATCCTGCTTTTGGATATTGACATGCCGGGTATGGATGGTCTTTCCCTTGCCCGCAGACTTCGGGCAGAAGGGGAAGCTGTGCAGATTATTTTCATTACCGGACTGACCGACTATATTCTGGAAGGCTATGATGTGGATGCCCTGTCCTATCTGATCAAACCAGTAAAAGAAGAACAGCTTTTTTCCTGCCTGGATAAAGCAAAAGAGCGGTGCGGGCAATCAGCTCCGGTACTTCTGCTGGAAACGGCAGGCGGCGCAGCGCGGGTAAAACTGGCAGATATCTGCTATCTGGAAAGCAACGCCCATGACACCCAAGTACATTATACCCAGCATGCCCATAATGATTTCATCCGTTGCAAGACCGGGATCCATGAACTGGAAAAGCAATTGCAAGCCCAGAGCAGCGCTTTCTTCAAAATCCACCGTTCCTATCTGGTCAATCTGGCATATATCAGCAAGATCACCAGAAAAGAAATAATGATCGATACTGGCGAAGTCCTGCCTGTTGCCAGAGGACGCTGGGAAGCTTTAAACAAAGCTTATTTGGATTATTACCGCAGAAAACAGGTATAACTACATGGAAAAAGAAATCTTTCAAATTTTATGGTTAATTTTATACTGGTATTATACAGAACAGACCGGAACTATGGAAAAAGGCGCCGGGAAACGCGCTGTCGGGTTTTGCCTGACCACCGGGATCCTCATCCTTTCCTTCTGGCTTCCCCTCTGTCTGGTCTGGCTGCTCCTTACAACCGTACTGGTGCTCTACGACTTGTTTTTTGACCAGGAGCCTTTTAAAGAGCAATGGCACAGAATCCTGCTGCCGGGGCTATGCCTTTCCCTGGGCATGCTGTTTCTGGAATTTGACCTGAATTCCAAATTATTTCTTTCGCTGCAAAATATGTTTGTGCTTCATGGACTGATCATGCTTCTCTTCCTGCTTTTGTTGGCAAAAAAGCGTGAAAGTCTCCACGTTGGGAGCGGAATCCTGACAGCAGTGATTTATTTCCTCTTGTCCGCTTTTTCATGGATGGTCAGCCGTCCGGAATTGATCGGAATGGACAATTCTTTACGGAACCTGTTTTTGTGGGGCGGCACTCTGCTGGAAACCTTGCTTTTTCTGGTCATGGAAGGAACTTTATTCTTATATAGGAAGGGATTTGAAAACCAGACGGAACAATTCCGCAAAGACCTGATGGAAAACCAATACGAAGAAATCAAAGGCGTATACATGGATATGCGAGGCTGGCGGCATGATTACCACAACCATATGCAGGTCATGAAAGCCCAGCTTGCACTGGGAAACTTAAGCGAGATCCAGCAATACCTAAATGCGCTGGAAAAGGAGCTTGACCATGTAGATACGCTGGTAAAATCAGGAAATCTGATGGTAGACGCCATCTTAAACAGCAAGCTGACATTAGCCAGACGGCAAAACATCTCCGTCAACTGCAAAGTAAAGATCCCGGAAAAGCTTCCCGTTGAAGATGTGGATCTGTGCGTCATTCTGGGGAACCTGATGGATAACGCTCTGGAAGCATGCAGGCAGATTGAAGAAAAAGACCGTTTCCTTCGGATTTATATGGCGGTAAATAAAAGCCAGCTTTACCTTTCCATCCAGAACTCTGCCAAAGCCGACCCGGACTTCGAAGAGCAGAATTACATCACCAAAAAGAGAGGCAACCACGGACTTGGCATGAAACGTGTCCAGACCGCAACTGAAAAATACCACGGTTACTTAAATCTCGCAAACGAACCCGGCATTTTCGCCGCAGAAGTGACTATGCCAGTCAACATCTCCGCAGCAAGCTGACAAGACCCCAGACTTGCAGCGCAGCAAAACTGCGAAGTATGTGATCCAAATACATTTGATGAAAAAAATAAAACATTTCGTGCAGGAATCCCCACACAAGGAGATTCCTGTTTTACAATTACGAGACAGAAGGAGGTAAGAGTGAAAGATAAATCTTTCACTCCAAGGAGTTTGTGTCTGCGCTGCATCCACA
>ERZ808054.1400-NODE-1400-length-13835-cov-31.762102_pt1 | contig 13835 bp, 15 predicted proteins | sample MGYA00380201_ERZ808054 | MGnify/ENA primary metagenome ERZ808054 (study PRJEB31490, sample SAMN06133419) | mouse gut metagenome | isolation source: Z5_2 | host: mice | place: China: Chengdu | collected 2015-05 ... | reverse complement strand
TGCGGCATAATTTTGCTCCCCCTATAAGCGACAGTTTTCTTTTTCTCTGTCTCTTATAGAGGGAGCATATCATTCTGGCGCGGGGCGTCTTTTTGCGTCAAAAAGCCTGTTTCCCAAAGAATCTCGTCTCCTGTTCCGCTCTAAACCTGCCCTGGAAAAGCGTCCCTTTTAAAAAAATTTGCCGCCGCGCACAAAAAAGGCTATACAAATCCTCCTTTTATTGGTATATTATAGAGATAGCTTATCCCCCCTACCGGGATCATATTTTACAGGAGGTCGATTCCTTATGAGCGCTTTGACTGATCTGATCTATGGCGGTTCCAACGCCGTGGCGGGCCTGACCGAGGGGGCCGTCAACGACGCCATCGCCAAGCACGGCGCGGATACGCCGGTGGCCTTCCCTGACACCGCCTACTTCTTCCCCACCATCTATGCCGCTACCGGCGTGAAGGTGAAGACCCTGGGCGACCTGCCCGCCTGTGTGGGCGTTTTGAAGAGCCTCATCACCAACCAGGACGACATCGGCGCGGCCCTGAACGCTGGACTTGCCACCGCCGTCGGGGCGGAGATCATTGAGGGCCTGAAATACGTGGGCGGCGGCGATCCCTACGCCGAGGACTCCGGCATCGGATTCGTGCCCGATCCCATCATCCGTTCCCTGGGCGTGCCCCTGGTCACCGGAGACATCCCCGGCGTGGCCGTGGTGCTGGGCAAGGCGGACAATGCCGAGGACGTGGCCAATGTGGTCAAGGATTACCAGTCCAAGGGCATCCTCACCTTTATGATCGGCGAGTGCATCGAGCAGGCCCTGGAGAAGGGCGTGAAGATGGGCCTGGAGCTCCGCGTGGTGCCCCTGGGCCATGACGTGACCAGCGTCATCCACGTGGTCACCGTGGCCATCCGCGCCGCACTGATTTTCGGCAACGTCCAGCCCGGCGACCTGGCGGGCCTCCTCAAATACACCAAGGACCGCGTCCCCGCCTTCGTCAACACCTTCGGCGCCCTGGACCCCGTGGTGGTCTCCGCCGGCGCGGGCGCCATCGCCCTGGGCTTCCCGGTGATCGTGGACCAGGACATCGGCGATCTCCAGGTCCCCGGCGCGCTGGAGGCCGAGCTGGATCACAACGAGACCAGCAAGCGCTCCCTGGCCCTGCGGAACATCCACATCAAGGTGAAGGAGCTGCCCATCCCCGTGGCCTTCGCCGCCGCCTTCGAAGGCGAGATCATCCGCAAGGCGGACATGAAGGTGGAGTTCTGGTCCAGCAAGAACACCACCTGCGAGCTGGTGACCATGCGGGACGCCGCCCAGGTGGAGGACCACAGGATCGTGGTGGACGGCCCCGACATCGACAGCGGCGAGGTGGAGTACGCCCTGGCCACCTATATCGAGGTCTACGGCGCGAAAATGCAGAAGGACTTTGAGTCCGTCATCGAGCGGAAGATCCACGCCTGGTTCAACTACATGGAGGGCGTGATGCACACCGGCCAGCGCAACCAGTTCCGCATCCGCGTCTCCAACGACGCCTACGACAAGGGCCTGCGGATGAAGCACTTCGGCGAGGTGCTGTACTATATGATCATGGACGAGTTCGCCGCCGTGGTGGACAAGTGCCAGGTCACCCTGGTCACCGATCCCGAGAAGGCCAAAAAGATCCTGGACGAGGAGGCCATGCCCGCCTACAGCGCCCGGGACGACCGGCTCAGCTCCATGACCGATGAGAGCGTGGACAAGTTCTATACCTGCATCCTCTGCCAGTCCTTCGCTCCCAGCCACTGCTGCGTGGTGACCCCGGAGCGTCTGGGCCTGTGCGGCGCGGTGAGCTGGCTGGACGCCAAGGCCACCAAGGAGCTCAACGACGCCGGTCCCTGCCAGCCTATCAGCAAGGAGGGCTGCACCGATGAGCTGAAGGGCTACTACCCCGACGTGGACCGCATGGTCAACGCCGCCACCCAGGGCGCGGTGGAGCACGTGAGCCTGTACTCCATCATGGAGGACCCCATGACCTCCTGCGGCTGCTTCGAGTGCATCTGCGGCATCGAGCCCATCTCCAACGGCCTGGTGATCTGCAACCGTGAGTTCAAGGGCATGACCCCCACCGGCATGACCTTCGGCGAGCTGGCCTCCATGACCGGCGGCGGCGTCCAGACCCCGGGCTTCATGGGCCATGGCCGCCACTTCATTGCCTCCAAGAAGTTCGCCGCCGCCGAGGGCGGCATCTCCCGCATCGTCTGGATGCCTAAGGAACTGAAGGACGATGTGGCCCCCCGGCTCAACGCCACCGCCAAGGAGCTGCTGGGCATCGACGACTTCTGCAGCATGGTGGGCGACGAGACCATCACCTCCGATCCCGAGGAGCTGCTGAACTTCCTGACGGAGAAGGGTCACCCCGTGCTGAACCTGGAGCCCCTGATGTGACCGCTTTGAATTGACGCAATAACTGTGGAGGCCCTGCGGCGCGATATGCCGCAGGGCCTCTTTCTGAAAAAATTTTCGTTTTCCTGACAGATTTCTCCTCCCTGTCTTGTTTTCTCAGTGAAAGGGGTGATGCCCATGACCGACGAACGAGCGGAATACCTGGTGGAGCGCTACGCCGATCTGATCCTGCGGATCGGCAAGACCTGGCTGGGCGATATGGACGACGCCAAGGACATCTGCCAGATGGTCCTCATCAAGCTGCTGGAGAACCCCCGGGCGTTCCCGGAAGAGAGCCAGGAGCGAGCCTGGGTGATCCGGATAGCGGTGAACGAGTGCAAAAACTGGCGGAAGACCGCCTGGTTCCGCCGCCGGGTCCCGCTGGACGAGTCCCTCCAGCTGATGGCGGAGGACCTAGAGCCGGAGGACGGCAGTCTGCTGGCGCGGGTCCAGGCCCTGCCCGCCATGTACCGGGAGGTCATCTTCCTGCGGTACTACGAGGGCTATGAGGTGAAGGAGATCGCCGCCCTGCTGGGCCGGTCTCCGGCGCTGGTGAGCACCCATCTGAAACGTGGGAAGGAAAAACTGAGAAACATGCTGGGAGGTACGGAGTATGCACGAGGATTTTGAGCGCTACAAGACCGAGCTGGACCGGGTCCGGCTGACGGAGGAGGGCAAGAAGGCCCTGGCGGAGAGCCTGCGCCGCCGCAGGACTGTGGACCGGCCTGAAATCAGGACCCGCCGTCTGAGATTGGGGGCGGGACGGATCGCCGCCGCTGCGGCGGTGGTATGCCTGCTGGTGACGGGGGCCGTAGCGGGGGTGGTGGCTTCACCTACCCTGCGGGACCTGGTGTTTGGAGACAGCGCAGGGTATGAGCAGAGCAGCAGCTTTGTGGGCCGGTCCGTGGAGCAAGAAGGATGGACCGTCACCATTACTGACTGCGTGGGGGACGACCGGAACCTGTACCTGGGCATTGAGGTGGAAGCGCCGGAGGGAGTCGTACTGGATGCGGACAACTACCGCTTCCTGGATTCCAGCGACGACCTGATCCGGGGTGGCGGTAGCGGCGGTATGCGGCACATTCCGGACGAAGACCCCACCGATAACAGGATCCAGTTCATGCAACGGTATTACAGCTCCAGCTTTGACGGCGAGGGCTTCGACCTGCAAAGCCGGTTTGTCCTGAAAAAGTTAGTCCACAACTGGCGTCTGGAGCAGGACGAGAACGGGGAAAACGTCCCGATCTATACGGAGGACTGCGGGGCGACCTGGGACTTCGGTTATCTGGATATCTCCTATCCGGACAGCACTATACGTCTGAGCCCAAACCTGCCTGTCACAACATTGGATGTAGAAGCAACAATCACTTCCGTTGAGGTCTCTCCATTGAGCGTACTGGTCAGGATCGAGGGCGACGCGCTGCTATACCACCATGACTGGGTGCCGAAAAACGCGCCGGATGGGTTCTATGGCTGCATCGAATATCAGGAAATTTTCCTATACACCGAGAACGGCGAGGTGATCCCTGCGAACTATGAGAACGGCGCAAGCGCTGGCGGCGGATGCAGCGGCGGCACGGTAGAAGAGGATGCCTTTATTGTTCTGGACCGGTGTTTGGATAATCTGGTAGATGTGGACAGTCTCACCGCCATCTCTATCTGCGGCGTAACGATCCCCCTGAAGTAAGAAGCGAAGGAGGCTCTGCGGCCTGTGTGCGCCGCAGGGCCTCCTTTCCGAATATCCCCTTGTCCTGACCCAGCAGAACTGCTATAATCATCACAGCGCCGCGCGTCAGGACGGCGGCTGGTTTGGCGGACGGGTACGAAACGAGGTGGAGTATGGCACAAACGCTGGCGCTTTACGAAAAAAAGATACTGAACGATGAGGAATTTCCCATTCAGCTGTTCCGAAACAGGTTCCGCCAAAGGGGGCAGTACTTCGACCTCCACTGGCACGAGCATATTGAGCTGCACTACGTGGTCAGCGGTCACACCACGATCAAGCTGGAGCAGGAGGACGTCCTGGCCTGCCAGGGGGACCTGGTCATCGCCAACAGCAGCATCCTTCACGAGGGATTCTGCGACGGGACCCCCATGGAGACGCTGGTGGCGATCTTCAACATGGCGGACTTTTCCAGGGAGCTGGCGGACAAGAATATCATTTTCCAGCCCCACATCCAGAACGATCCGGAGATCGTCCGCATCATGGGGACCATCTCCGGCGAGATGCTCCGGCAGGAGATCGGGGGACGGCTGGTCTGCAAGGGGTGCCTGCTGCAGCTGGTGGCCTACCTGGTGCGGCATTACGCCCGGGAGATGCTGGATCAGGAGGACAGTCTGCGGCGGAGGAAAAAGCTGGAGCGCCTGAACATCGTCTATCAGTACATCGAGCGCAACTACTCCGGCCCCATCGGCAACCGGGAGCTGGCGGACCTGATCCACGTCAGCGAGGGACGGTTCAGCCACCTCTTCAAGGAGAGCGCCGGGATGGCCCCCCTCCAGTACATCAACAAGGTCCGGCTGGAGAAGGCCGCCAACCTGCTGAAGCGGGGCGATTACACCGTGGCGGAGGTGGCCAACGCGGTGGGATTTTCCGACTACAACCACTTCGGCCGTCTCTTCCGCCGCGCTTTCGGATGCACGCCTATCGAAGCGCGAAAAAACAGCAGGATTGTATGAGTTTACAGCAGAAGAATCCTATCTTTCTTCTGCTGTTCTTTTATAATAAAATCCGTGTGAGACATAAGAGATATTTTGGAGGATATACCAATCCCGGCTGGGCGGACGCCGCCGCGCGGGTATCCGCGCGGCCGGGACCCGAGGACCGGAGTTCCCTGCCGTATGGGCGGGAAAAATAGAATAACAGCAAGAAACGGAGGAACAACGATGAAATTAGGAACACTGACGGCCGCGCTGGCGGACCTGCCTCTGGAGGAGGCCTGCGGCTTCCTGGCGGACAACGGCGTGCAGATGGTGGAGATCGGCTGCGGCGGCTTCCCCGGGAAGGCCCACTGCGACGCGGCGGAGCTTCTGGCGGACGAGGGCAAGCGGAAGGCCTTTGTGGACGTCATCCACGGCCACGGGCTGGAGATCAGCGCGCTGAGCAGCCACGGCAACATGGTCCATCCCGACAAGGCGATCGCCAAAGCCTTTGACGACGATCTGACCAACGCCATCCTTCTGGCGGAGGAGCTGGGGGTGCCGGTGGTGAACACCTTCTCCGGCTGTCCCAGCGGCAGTCCGGAGGACAGGACCCCCAACTGGGTGACCTGCCCCTGGCCGGACGACTTCTCCAAGATTTTGGAGTACCAGTGGAACGACGTGCTCATCCCCTACTGGAAGGAAAAAGCCGCTTTCGCCGCCTCCCACGGCGTGCATAAGATCGCGCTGGAGCTCCACCCGGGCTTCTGCGTCTACAATACCCGGACCCTCCTGCGGCTCCGGGAGGCCGTTGGGCCCGAGATCGGGGCCAACTTCGATCCCAGCCACCTGATCTGGCAGGGAATGGACCCCTGCGCCGCCATCCGCGAGCTGGGGAAGGCGGGGGCGCTGTTCCACTTCCACGCCAAGGACACCAAGGTCGATCCCTGGAACACCGCCGTCAACGGCGTGCTGGACACCACCCACTACGGCAGGGAGCTGGAGCGCTCCTGGATCTTCCGCTCCGTGGGATACGGCCACGGGGAGGACTACTGGAAAGCCATCATCTCCGAGCTGCGCCTGGCGGAGTACGACTACGCCATCAGCATCGAGCACGAGGACAGCCTGATGTCTGGCCGGGAGGGCCTGCTGAAGGCCATCCAGTGCCTGAAGAACGTGCTGATCTACGAGGACCGCGGCGAGATGTTCTGGGCATAAGGGGAGGACCAGCTGTAATGAAGCATACATTGGCAATGGCCGGCTTCGGCGGCATGGCGGGCTGGCATTACGATCTGATCGAGCGGATCGACGGCCTGACGGTGGCCGGGATCTGGGACGTCAAACCGGAGCGGCGGGAGTACGCCCGCTCCCGGAATATCCACGTCTACCAGAGCCTGGAGGACCTGCTGGCGGACCAGTCCGTGGACCTGGTGCTGGTGGCCACCCCCAACGACGTACATAAGAGCATCGCCATCCAGGCCATGGAGGCGGGGAAGAACGTGGTATCCGAGAAGCCGGTGACCCTCTCTTCCCAGGATCTGCGGGAGATGATCCAGGCATCGGAGCGGACGGGCCGCTTCCTGACGGTACACCAGAACCGCCGTTGGGACGAGGACTTCCTCTCGGTGAAAAAGATACTGGACGAGGGCCGGCTGGGGGAGATCTTCCGGCTGGAGTCCAGGGTACACGGTTCCCGGGGTATCCCCGGGGACTGGCGGCAGGAGAAGGAGCACGGCGGCGGCATGGTGCTGGACTGGGGCGTCCATCTGCTGGACCAGGCGCTGCTCCTGTTCCCCGGCGTGAAGCTGGAAACCGTGTACGCCACCCTGACCAACGTGACCAATCAGCTGGTGGACGACGGCTTCACCGCCGACCTGGGCTTCGCCAACGGCGTCCACATGCTGGTGGAAGTGGGGACCAGCAACTTCATCAGCCTGCCCAGATGGTACGTGCTGGGCAGGGACGGCACCGCAATGATCGAGGACTGGGGCCGGGAGGTCAGGATCGTCCGCGCCCTGGGGACCGACGAGAAGGACGTGGTCCCCGTGCGCACGGCGGCGGGACTGACCAAGACCATGGCTCCCCGGCGGGACGACAGCATCCACAGCGAGGAGGAGCCGGAGGTCTCCAGCGACATCCGGGAGTTCTATCAGAACGTGATGGCCGTGCTGGAGGGCCAGGAGGAGAGCCGGATCAAGCTGGACGAGGCGGCCCGGGTCATGCGGCTGATGGAGGCCGTCTTCCAGTCGGCGGAGGAAAAGCGGGTCGTCCGGTTCGAGGAATGATGGATCGAAGGAGGAAAACCACATGATGAAATTACCGATAGCGGCCCAGGTATATTCCGTAAGGGAGCAGGCCGCCGCGGACTTTGACGCAGCCATGGGTGAGCTGGCCCGGATGGGGTACGACGGCGTCGAGCTGGCGGGGCTGTACGGGAAGAGCCCCGAGGAAATTCGCGAAATTCTGGACCGCCGGGGGCTGAAGGCCGTCAGCGCCCACGTGCCCTATGATGAGTTCGTCAAGGACCTGGAGGGCACGGTGGAGGCGTACCGGAAGATCGGGTGCCAATACGTGGCCGTCCCCTATCTGGGCGGGGAGCGGTGGTACGGCGGAAGCGGCTATCAGGAGACCCTGTCCTACCTGGCCGTGATCGCGGAGAAGTGCAAAGAGGCCGGGATGCAGCTCCTCTACCACAACCACGCCCATGAGTTTGCCCGGACGGAGGAGGGCGGCTATCAGCTGGACGCCTTCTATGAGGCGGCGGAGACGGCGGCGCTGGCCGCGGAGCTGGACCTGTGCTGGGTGAAAGTTGGCGGCGCGGACCCGGCGGCTTATCTGCGCAAGTACGGCGGGCGGTGCCCCCTGGTGCATATGAAGGACTTCGTCCGGGACGGCGAGGTGACGCTGGTCGCCCTGGGGGACGGAGAGCTGGACGTGGGCGCTGCGGCGGCCCAGGCCGTGGAAAGCGGCGCGGAGTGGCTGGTGGTGGAGCAGGACGACCATCACTTCGGGTCTCCAATGGAGAATATGAAAAAGAGCATCGACTGCTTAAAAAAGCTGTAACAGGAGGAATCATCATGAAGACATTAAAAGCCGGTATCGTAGGATGCGGCGGCATCGCCAACGCCAAGCATCTGCCCGCCATGAAGAAAAACGGAAACTTTGAGATCGTGGCCTTCTGTGATCTGATCGAGGAGCGGGCCGTCAAGGCCAAGGAGGAGTACGGAACGGCGGACGCCCGGGTCTATACCGACTACCAGGAGCTGGTCAAGGAGGACCTGGACGTGGTGTACGTACTGACCCCCAACGATGCCCACGCCCCCGTGACCATCGCCGCCCTGAAGGCGGGCAGGCATGTCATGTGCGAAAAGCCCATGGCGAAGACCTACGCCGAGGCCAAGGCCATGGTGGAGACCGCCAGAGAGACCGGAAAGATCCTTACCATCGGCTACCAGAACCGCTACAGGGGAGATTCCCAGTATCTGAAGAGAGCCTGCGAGAGCGGCGATCTGGGGGAGATCTACTACGCCAAGGCCCACGCCATCCGCAGGAGGGCGGTCCCCACCTGGGGCGTGTTCCTGGACGCGGAGAAGCAGGGCGGCGGCCCCCTGATCGACATCGGCACCCACGCCCTGGACCTGACCCTGTGGATGATGGACAACTACGAGCCCGCCTCCGTCACCGGCTCCGTGTTCCGCAAGCTGGCGGATCAGAAGGAGACCGGCAACGCCTGGGGCGACTGGGACCCGGAGGTGTTCACCGTGGAGGACTCCGCCTTCGGGTTCATCAAGATGAAGAACGGCGCCACTATCCAGCTGGAGGCCTCCTGGGCTCTGAACAGCCTCGAGGTGGACGAGGCCAAGACCACCCTCTGCGGCACCAAGGCGGGCGCGGATATGAAGGACGGCCTCCGGATCAACCGGGTGCAGTACGGGCGGCAGTGCGTGGAGAAGCCGGACCTGTCCTCGGGCGGCGTGGATTACTTCGACGGCGAGGCGGAGAGCGTCCAGGACGTGGAGCAGCGGGTCTTCTATGACGCTGTCGTGAACGGGAAGCCCCTGACCGTGGAGCCCGAGCAGGCGCTGGTGGTGACCCAGATCCTGGAGGCGGTCTACGAGTCCGCCAGGACGGGCAGGACCGTGTATTTTGACTGAGCCCCGGCGGCGGAAGGAGCGGAATATGAAAGTAACCGTATGGAATGAGAACCTCCACGAGAAGGAGATCCCCCTGGTGACGGAGCTGTACCCCGGCGGGCTCCATGGATACATCGCCGGATTTTTAAAGGATGCGGACGTCGAGGTCCGGACGGCGACCCTGGACGATCCCCAGTGCGGCCTGACAGAGGACGTGCTGGCGGATACGGACGTGCTGGTGTGGTGGGGCCACGTGGCCCACGACCGGGTGCCGGACGAGGTCGTGGACCGGGTCCAGCGCCATGTGCTGTCGGGCATGGGCCTGGTGGTGCTCCACTCCGGGCACCACTCCAAGATCTTCCGCAGGCTGCTGGGCACTACCTGCAACCTGAAATGGCGGGACGATGCCCGGGAGCGGCTCTGGACGGTGAAGCCCAACCACCCCATCGCCGAGGGGGTCCCGGAGACCTTCGTGCTGGATCGCGAGGAGATGTACGGAGAGCCCTTCGACATCGCCGAGCCCCAGGAGACGGTCTTCATGGGCTGGTTCAACGGCGGCGAGGTCTTCCGCAGCGGCTGCACCTGGGTCCGCGGGAACGGGAAGATATTCTATTTCCAGCCGGGCCATGAGACCAACAAGGGCTTCCAGAACGAGCATGTCCAGCGAATCATCAAAAATGCCGTCCGCTGGGCCTGCCCCATCCGCCGGGTGGAGCTGGCCTGCCCGCATTTTGAGGCGCTGGAAGGGTAAGAATTGAATAGATGAGCGGCGGGATGGTATCGACCACCCCGCCGCTGTATTCATGTCTCGCCGTTCTCACCGTTGCACTCCCGATAATTCTCGATGATCAGATCAAGAGATTCGATCTGCTTGGGCGTAAGGCCGGAAACATCAAGAAAGGAAGTTTTATCGCTGCTGACGCCCAGCAAATAATCGGTGGTTACCCCTAATGCACGAGCCAGCCGGACCAGCACATAGAGAGATGGCAGTCTGTTCCCTGATTCATATGTGGCGATCGAAGCGCGTGTAACGCTGACTTTTTTGGCTAACCGGTCTTGAGAGAGATTTCGCTCATTCCGCAGTGTTCTCAACTTGTCCCCTACAGGTAACATCAAATCACCCCTTTGTCTGCTAGTGTAGCATGTCCATGCGTTGACAATGGTATCCAAATAATGTTGACTATTGACAACAAAAATGATACACTGATAGCAGACAAAAGGAGGGACCACCATGAAAATAGACGACTATCTGCCTGCCCTGGAAGAAGAAATTGGTCCAGCGGCAAATATTGAAGAATGGGTTCCCGGTGTGTTTTTCATAGAGGTCGATCAGGACGGCACTTTTATGAAAGAGTATTTCGTCGTACTGGACGAAGCGCCTATGGCCGCGAAGGTGCGCAATTACGGCCAAAAAATGGACGGACTGCGTCTTTTTGCGCAGGATGACGATACCAGCGGCTGGCGGATCGTGCAATACGAGGTCAGTAAGCACAGCATCTCCCTTGGCCGCAAAAATCATATACCGGAGGAAATGTTTCACGACATGAGCCTCCATGCCATGGAACTCCATCCGGAATATTTCGGCACATTCCCGGTTCCATATCATACGTCCAGCGGCTTTACTCTGCGCCACCGGACCCTGGACAACGGGATATACTGGCTGGAGACCAGCCGGTGCAAAGAATTGCTGGCGGTCTGTTTTCCTGTCTGGAATGCAGAGTTGTCTCCCGCATCGGCCCAAATGGGCAAGCCGATGGTGCTTGACGCTGCCATCGGCATTGAAAAAGCCATGGGCTATATCTTTTTTACAAAGGAGAACAGCTGCGCCGCCATCTATGAACTGATGGCGGCGCGCCCGGAATGGGACGGGACCATCATCCACCGCCCCGCGCTGATGAACGCCCTCTGGGAGTACGCGCCTAAATACGCGATGCATTTGAATGGCGGGACGGTGCAGGTCCTGGAGGATAAGCTTGCCCGGTTTCTGGGAAAGGCCGGCCAGGAAGCCATTCCCCAGCCCGACGGAAAGCACGTGATCGGCATGTTTCCGGATGCGGGAACGGACTTCCTGCTGCTGGAATAGCAAACGTGTTTGCAGGATGTTTATTTAGTTTATGCAAAATCAGGAAAACACATCTGATTTTTTGGAAGATATCCCATTGAAAATGCAGGCTCTATATGTTATACTTGCAAAAGAACATATAACTAACAGATGAAAGGAGCTTGCGGTATGATCTGGCAGGAAAACAGGGAGAACGCCTATTGTGAGATCACTCCGGCCATCATGGCCTTGAAGGAGCAGTGGGAAGAGGAGAATTACATCGATCCCCAGCTGTACGCGGACTACAAGGTCAAGCGCGGCCTCCGGGATGAGGACGGGCGGGGCGTGCTGACCGGCCTGACCCGGGTGGCGGAGATCCAGTCCTACACGGTGACGGAGGACGAGCACATCCGGCCCGCCGAGGGCGTGCTGTACTACCGGGGCATCGACTGCCGGGAGATCGTGCGGGGCTCCGAGGAGCGGGGGCGGTACGCCTTCGAGGAGGCAGCCTATCTGCTCCTGTTTGGGAAGCTGCCTGACCGGGAGCAGCTGGATGCCTTCTGCGGCCAGCTGGCGTCCTACCGGACCCTTCCTACCAATTTCTTCCGGGACATCATCATGAAGGCCCCGCCCCAGGATCTGATGAACACCATGCAGCGGGCCATCCTGACCCTGGCCTGCTATGACGACAAGCCCAACGACATCGGCCTGGAGAACGTGCTGCGCCAGTCCCTCCAGCTCCTGAGCAACATGCCGGTGCTGGCCATCTACGCCTACCAGGCCTGGCGGTACACTCAAGGGGAGAGCCTGTTCATCCACGTGCCCCGGCCTGAGCTGTCCACGGCGGAGAATTTCCTGCTGATGCTCCGGGAGGACCTGGGCTACACGGATCTGGAGGCCCGGGTGCTGGACGTGGCCCTTGTGCTCCACGCGGACCACGGCGGCGGCAACAACTCCACCTTCACCAACCACGTGGTCACCTCCTCCGGCACGGACACCTACTCCGCCATCGCGGCGGCCATGGCCTCTTTGAAGGGTCCCCGCCACGGCGGCGCCAACGCCAAGGTCATGTCCATGATGGACGACATCAAAGAACATGTTGACTGCTGGGAGGACCGGGAGGCCGTGGCGTCCTACCTCGCCAAGATCTTGGATAAGGACGCCTTCGACGGCAGCGGCCTGATCTACGGTCTGGGCCACGCGGTGTATACCAAGAGCGACCCCCGGTGCGAGGTGTTCCGCTACTACGTCCGCCGTCTGGCGGCGGAGAAAGACCGGGGACAGGAGCTGGCCCTCTACGAGAACGTGGAGCGGGAGGGCAAGCGGCTGCTGATGGAGCGCCGCGGCCGGTCCGCCATCTCCACCAACATCGACTTCTACAGCGGCCTGGTCTATGAGATGCTGGGCCTGCCCCAGGAGCTGTATACGCCCCTGTTCGCCGTGGCCCGTATCTCCGGCTGGAGCGCCCACCGGATGGAGGAGCTGTCCGGCGGCGGGAAGCTGATCCGTCCCCGCTACGAATGCGTGGAGGGGAAGCGGGAGTATATCCCTATGGCGAAGCGTTGATTGCTTTACACAGATACATGGAAGAGCGGCCTGCAGGCCGCTCTTCCATGTGTGTCCCTCCCCCCTCTTGTCTTCATTATACCACTTTTGCCGGATTTGAGATAGATTTTTAGACATACAGAGAGCCCGTTCCTCCTTTTATAAAAGGAGGAACGGGCTCTTTTTGCGCGTTTTTGAGGCTTCTTGCAAAATATCGCCGCGCAAGAACGATCGAAAACAACTATATTTCCAATAAAAAAGCAAAAAATTCGCACGATTTAGCGGATAAACCCACGCAAAAGGTATACCTTTTGCGTGGGACCTTATTTCCGGTGGACCAGAATGGAGGGAACCTGGATGACTTCTTCAAAAAAGGACGCTTTGCAGTCCGCGATAGCCGCCTGCGGATGCCAGCGTGAGAAGCTGCGCAGCTTCGCCGCTGAGATCGTAGCCAGCCTTTCCGAGCTTCCTTCTTCCGGGGACAGCGATCCGCTGGACATCTTCGTTGCCGAGCTGGTCCTCTCCGCCGCTGACCAGAGGCGGAAGGAGGAGCGCAAACAGCACCAGATGGAGTGCATTTCCGCCGCCAAGGAACGCGGCGTGCGCTTTGGTCCACGCCCGGCCCCTCTGCCGGACGACTTTGACGAGTGCCACCAGGCCTGGCGGGATGGGCGGCTCTCCCTCCGGGAAGCGGCGGAGTCCTGCGGCATGGGAAAGACTTCCTTCCGCCGCGCGGTCCTCCGTAAGGAGGAAACCAGTACCAGCATCCCTCAATAGAAAAGCTTTCACTGGCGCGGAAGGATACCGCGCCCTATACGGCGAAAGGAGATCACCATGTTGTTTTTGCAGCTCAAATCCGGCGAATACCTGACCATCGGTGAGGATATCGCCGTTCAAGTCTTCCAAGAGACCAGCGGCCGCATCCGCGTAGCGGTGACCGCCCCAAGGGACTTGACCATCCTCCGAGGCGAAGTCCGCGAACACACCGGCGCGAACCGACCCAGCACCATCATCCCCACCCCGGTTTCTCCCGGCTGACGAGCCGGTGGAAATATAAACAGGA
>ERZ808054.1395-NODE-1395-length-13929-cov-27.909255_pt1 | contig 13929 bp, 11 predicted proteins | sample MGYA00380201_ERZ808054 | MGnify/ENA primary metagenome ERZ808054 (study PRJEB31490, sample SAMN06133419) | mouse gut metagenome | isolation source: Z5_2 | host: mice | place: China: Chengdu | collected 2015-05 ... | reverse complement strand
TGCGTCTTGAGACGCCTGCCGGTATCAGGCCCTTCTAGGGCCTACTCAAGCCTCCGGCTTAGCCGGAGGTTTTGACTTTTCTCACACAAAGCGGTCGGGCCGTGTGACCCGGGCAACACCGTCCAGACACACGCGGAGTTCCTCAGCCATTCCGCCGCGGTAGAGCTTGAGGACTGCCTCTCCGCTTCCCTGAAGGACCACAGTCATCCGGCCCTCCGTCTGCTCCATGGAGACGACTTCCTCATCCCAGCCGGACGACTCCACCGCCACGCCGCCGCAGATATCGAAGCGGTGGATCCGCCCCCGGCGGATCTCCACCGGATATTCCACGCCTCCGGCGCAGAGCACGCCCTGGGCGGTCTCTTTCTGGGAGTACCAGTCCGTATTAATGGCGTATATCACCCGGCGCCCGTCCTCCTGGTCATAGGCCGCCGCCTCCACGGTATCTTCGGAGGTCAGCCAGCCCTTTTCCCTCTGGAACCGGGCCTCCCGCTCTCCAAGCATTTGCAGCAGTTCCTCGTAGACGCCGCGAACGCCGGCACTGGCGGGGTATTCTCTCGCGTTCACAAAGTACACGGTCCCCGCCCCCAGCCGGTTCTCGATGACCAGAGGCAGTCCGTCCTCCTCCCGCAGTACCCGCGCGTTTTCTCCCAGCGTCACCCGGCCAAGGGTGGGCCCGCCGGGAGCGGAGGCCTGCCGGAAGCCGTGCAGCTTCACCCCTGTCAACGCGGAGGCATCCAGGGGATGGGGCGTTCCCCAAACGGCGTCCTCCCGGCGGACGTCGGTAAACAGATGGGGCCAGCCCAGTACCAGCACGCCCCCCGCCTGCACGTATTCCGTCAAACGAGCGGCCTGCCCTTCATCCGCCGTGTTCCAGCCCAGGAAGGCCATCGCGCCGTACTGCTTCATCACAGCGGCGTCCGCCTCCACCGGCAGGATATCCACCAGTCCGTAAGGCGTCCGGCTGTAATATCCCTGCGGCTGGGCCGGGCAGGGGTGGCGGTAAATGGCGTCCAGCACGCTGTCGGGATAGAACATGCGGATCAAGTCCCAGCTCTCCTCCGGCACGTCAAACCTCCACGCCGCCCCCTCCTGCGCCCAGACATTGCGGCGGCAGAAGCAGGCCCAGCCGTCATAGGCTCCGTGTACGAGGGCGATCCCCCGGTGCAGCGTTCCCCGGCGGGTATGCGTATTGATGAAGCGGACAAATTGACGTTCCACCGCCCCGTGCTCCCGGCAGGGCAGGCTGAACCGGTCCAGTACCGCGAAAAATTCCTCCATGCGGTACAGGCCCTCCTCCGTGTTGATGTGGTGGACACCGTTCAGGTAGCACACCAGCAAGGCCAGCTGATAGCGCCGGTACCGCTCTGGGGTATCATGGGGGGTGGTCCCCCACTGTACCGCCAGAAGGGCCGCAAATTTCTCCCGGCCATAGGCGGCGGAAGCCCCTCGGAGGGCCGCCAGCACCACCTCCAGCGGCCCGTACATGAGCTCGGCACCGCCGACCTCCAGCCCCGCCTGGAAGAAATATTTAAACAGAACGGAAGGTCCCGTGTGCCGTTTGACGCCATGGAGGATATTTCGCGCCCTGTTCACGAACTGAGCCGCCGCCGCCCGCATATCCCCGGGGGCCGCAGGGCTGAAGCAGAGATAGACGTTCTCTTCGTCATAGATCGCCGCTGGATGGTAGGCGGGGATATCCGGGTGGCGCAAAATGCGGTGGGACAGCTCCTCGAACAGGATGTCGCTGGCATGGCCCTTGCGCTGGAGCCAGTAATACAGCGCGCCGTCCCGCTCGTGGGCCTGATTGCCCAGAAAGCCCTCTCCCGCCAGCATGGCCTTGGTGGGATTCGCGTTCAGTCCGGGAAGCTCCCGGCCGTCGATCATGTGGCACCATCGGAGGCCCAGCCCCTCACAGAGCGCCGCCATATGCCGCCACATGGCCTCGTTGCACTCCCTGGTGCCACTCCAGCGGTACACCGGGCGAAAGGTGAGCATATTCCCCAGGCCGTTTTCCAGATACCAGATCAGGAAATCCTCCATCTCGCCGGTCTCCTGAGGGATGTAGATGGCGTCGCCGCTTCCGGCCAGGACGCCGTCGTCTTCCTTTTCCACCACCCGGTCCAGGACCGCCGTCTCCTGATGCCCCTCCGCCCGGAGGACGATCCGGCGCTCCCCGCCGGGAGCTCCCGCCCGCACCCGGAGGACGTGGAGGCCCGGTTCCCGGCACGTCAGCTCCGCCGGGGCTTCCAGCCCGGGACTCACGGAAACCGCCACACGGACCTCTGGAGCATAGGTCTTTAAAAGGACGCCGAAGGTCCGGCCGGCCGCCGCCGTGCCGGGGCACCAGGCCAGGCGCACCGGCGCGCGCCGCTCCACCAGCAGCTCCGCCTTCTCCACGCAGTAAGGAAGAGGATCGTTCCAGCGGGAGGCGTTGCAGAGCTCGAGCCGGTTCTCTCCGTCCCGCAGGACGCCGTCCGGCAGCTCCAGCTCGTTCTCCGAGCCGCGATAGCACCGCTGAAAGAGGGCGTATTCCGGCAGCTCCGTCCCGTTCACAGTCAGGCGCAGGGCGGTCCACTCCTTCCGGGACAGGTTCTCCCCGTACCAGTTGAAGCACTCCAGAAAGCGGTTGGCCCTGTCAATAGGCGGCAGGATGTTGAATCCCAGGCCGTTCTCCAGCACCGGGTCCTCCAGCCGTACCGTCCCCCAGGCGTGCTCCAGTGCGATGGTCACCAGCATGGCCGCCGAGCGCTCCCCCAGGGGAACGTCGCAGGCGATCCGCCGCCATCCGCCGGTGCCCTCGGGCAGCGGAAGGGCCACCGTCTCCTCTGGCTCGCCGCTGATGTCACGGGGGTCCACCCCCTCCTTCTTCCAGAAGTGGGAGAAGACGACCGCCGCCCTGCCGTCCTCCGCCAGGCGGAGCCCCTCCGTCCATACCCAGCAGGAGAACCGCCAGGGGCCGCCGCCCTGAGGGACCGGGAACTGGGTGTTGATCTTTGGCGGACACTGGATCTTATAGTGGGCCCGCCGGGGCCAGGGCTCTCCCCGGGCGGCCAGCTCCAGGGCAAAGCGGCTGTGGTGGGTCTCTGCAGTCAGCGCGTCGTCGATGTCCCGGTACAGGAAGGGGAGCCCTCCCTCGTACATCCAGGACGGATGGAGCTGCACGTCCCCCCGCAGGCGAAGCTTCACCCGGGCGTTTTTCACCTGAAGGCCGGAGATCTGACGGGTGTCGAATTTCAGCGGTATGCTCCCGCCCGCTTTGATGATCTGCCGCTCCAGGGGCAGTTCAAACCGTTCCATGAATGGCATAGCGTCTCTCTCAAACTTTCCGCGTTCTTATGGGGAAAAGCCGTTACAGCCGGGACTCTATCGTGTGGGTTCCGCCCTGGGCCAGCTTTTCCAGCAGCTCCAGTACATGGAGGGTGCGGTTGCAGTCGCAGCTGAAGCGCCGCTTCCCCTCCCGCAGGGCCGCCGCCATGCCGTCCAGGCCCAGCGCCCGGGAATTTTCCCGGTAGTCGAAGCACAGGGGCATCTCCCGAACCTCTCCGTCCGTGGGCTTGAACAGCTTGACCGGCCCGCCGAAGCAGTTGGGGTCCGGAAGGAACAGGGTGCCCTCCGTCCCGTAGATCTCCAGCCGGGCCTGCTGGGGGTAGTACACGTCAAAGGAGGTGGCGATGGTCCCCACGGCCCCGCTCTCGAACTGGAGGATGCTGTTGACATGGGTGGGGACCTCCACGTCAATGACCTCCCCCCGGCGGGGCTGGCTGGTGACGGTCCGCTTCTCAAAGCTCTTCCGGGCCGTGCCGGTGACCTCGGTGACGCTGCCCAGCAGGGCCGTCAGGGCGGTGAGGTAATAGGGCCCCATATCCATCATGGGGCCGCCGCCGCGCTTGTAGTAAAACGCGGGGTCCGGATGCCAGCTCTCGTGGCCATGGCACAGCATGAACGCCGCCGCGCCCACGGGGCGGCCGATGTACCCGTCCTCGATCAGCTTCCGGCAGGTTTGCAGGCCCGCTCCCAGGAAGGTATCCGGCGCACCGCCCAGGGCGAGTCCCTTTTCCGCCGCCAGCGCTGCCAGCTCCCGGCCCTCGGCCACGGTGGCGGCCAGGGGCTTCTCGCTGTAGACCGGCTTCCCCGCCAGCAGGGCGGCCTTGGTCACCGCGTAGTGCTCGGAGGGCCGGGTGAGGTTCAGCACGATGTCCACCGCCGGGTCCGCAAGCATCTGGTCCATGGACGTATAGCGCTTGGGGATGTGATATGCTTCCTGGGCGGCGGCGGCCCGCTCCTCCATCAGGTCGTAGACGGCGTATACCTCCATATCCGGGAACATGTTGGTAATGTTCTCCAGGTAGATGCCGCTGATAGCGCCCACGCCGATAAAACCGATCCTTGTCTTTTCCATTGTCTCCGTTCCTCCCTTATCGATCCGCTTTCTCAAACCGCTCCGCAGTCAGGCCGCGGGCCAGAGCGAGGGACTTTCCCTCTCCGGCCCAGAGCATCCCTCGCTCCATCAATGTCTGGGCGTTGGGGTATTTGTCGAATATGTCGTCGTGGTGTCCCAGGGATGTGTAGAATACCCGTCCATTGCCCCAGTACTTCGTCCAGGCCACCGGCATGTCCACAGCCTTGTTGGCGCTGTGGTAATAAGGGACCACCGGAAACCGGGTGGTCGCCAGCACCTCGATCGCCGGGTCCACGTGGAGATAGTAGTGCTCGCTGCACACCTCGAAATCCTCCAGGCCCTCCGTAATGGGGCTGGAGCCATGGCAGATGTTCACCATGTAGCGGATCCCGTCGCCGCCGGGATGGCTGACCCATTGGCCTCCGGTCATGAACTGCCACTGGACGCTCTGCCGGAAGGAATCGCACATCCCTCCGTGGCACCCGGCCAGGCCCGTTCCGCTCGCTACGGCCCGGGAGAGGTTTTCCACATACTCTTCCTTAATCTCCCCCATGGTCCAGCAGGCCACGAACAGGTCCAGGCTCCTCAGGTATTCCGCGTCCGCCATCACGTCCAGTGTGTCGCTGACGGTCGTCTTCCAGCCGTTCCGCTCCAGTATCCCCGCGAACCGCTTGGAAGTCAGCTGGGGCTCATGGCCGTCCCAGCCCCCTTGTACGATCAATGCCTGTTTCATGTTATCTTCTCCTTTTTCTCCTCCCTGCGGGAGGAGGTTCTCTGCACCAATATAACCCCGCGCGGGGAAAAAGTGCAACCATAAAATGGGAAGATATGCCTCAATATATCCCCTTCCGCCCGTTCAGAGGGCGCATACGCCGTTTTTAGAGAAAGCGTCAGATTTTATAGCCGGGCAAGGGCAGAAATCCAAGCATCCTCCATTTTTTCAAATTGCATTTTAAGGTGCCGTCCCCTACAATAAGCAGAGATAAGGGGCGGGGGACCACTCCGCAGAAATCAACTCAAACCGCATGAGAAGAAATGGAGCCTTGATCATGAGTATTTTGACTGAAATTTCTACCAACCTGCAGCAGGGCAAGGCCAAGGCCGTCAAACAGCTGGTCCAGCAGGCCATGGACGAGGGTCTCCCCGTCCAGCAGATCTTGAACGAGGGACTTCTGGACGGCATGAGCGCCGTCGGCGAGAAGTTCAAGAACAACGAGGTCTTTGTGCCGGAGGTCCTGGTGGCCGCCCGGGCCATGAACACGGGGACCCAGATCCTCAAGCCCCTGCTGGCTCAGGAGGGCGTCCAGTCCGTGGGCAAGGTCTGCATCGGCACCGTCAAGGGCGACCTCCACGACATCGGCAAGAACCTGGTGAAGATGATGATGGAGGGCAAGGGCCTGGAGGTCGTGGACCTGGGGACCGACGTCGCCCCCGAGGCCTTCATCCAGGCCGCTGTGGACCAGGGCTGCCAGATCATCTGCTGCTCCGCCCTGCTGACCACCACCATGGGCGTGATGGCCGACGTGGTACAGCAGGCCGGTGCCGCCGATATCCGCGATAAGGTGAAGATCATGGTGGGCGGCGCTCCCGTGACCCAGGCCTTCTGCGACCAGATCGGCGCGGACAGATACACATCCGATGCCGCCAGCGCCGCCGACGCTGCCGTGCAGATGCTGTCCTGACCGGCAGAGGAAAAAGCCATGGATATGAAAAATTGGCTGCAGGAACAGATGTCCGCCGGGAAGCGTAAGGCACTGCCCATCCTCTCCTTCCCCTCGATCCAGCTGCTGGGTGTCACTGTCCGGGAGCTGATCCAGAGCAGCGACACCCAGGCGGCGGGAATGACCGCCATTGCCGGTCGCTGTCCCACGGCGGCCGCCGTGTCCCTGATGGACCTGTCCGTTGAGGCGGAATGCTTCGGCGCCCAGATCCGGGTATCCGATGAAGAGGTCCCCACCGTGGTCGGGGCCGTGGCGGAATCCATGGAAGCCGTGGAGCGGCTTCGCGTCCCAGAGGTGGGCGAGGGGCGCACCGGCATCTGTGTGGAGGCCATCCAAAAGGCGCTGGCACGGATCACAGACCGCCCGGTCTTCGCCGGTATGATCGGTCCCTTCTCCCTGGCGGGGCGGCTGATGGACATGACCCAGATCATGATCAACTGCTACGAGGAGCCGGAGATGGTCCACGCCGCCCTGGAGAAGGTCACCCTGTTCCTGCTGAAGTACATCCGGGCGTACAAGAACGCGGGCGCTCACGGAGTGGTGATTGCAGAACCCGCCGCGGGACTGCTGTCTCCGGCCTTCTGTGAAGAGTTTTCCGCCCCCTATGTCAAGCGACTGGTGGACGCCGTACAGGACGGCAACTTCCTGGTGATCTACCACAACTGCGGCAGTACCATCGGACGGATGGTACCCCAGATCCTGTCCTGCGGCGCGGCGGCCTACCACTTCGGCAACGCCGTCCCCATGGCGGAGATGATGGGCCAGATGCCGGAGGACATCCTGACCATGGGCAACGTTGATCCGGTGTCTACCCTGCGCAGCGGCACCCCGGAAACGGTTCGTGCGGACACGCTGGAGATCATGAACGCCTGCTGCAGGCACAAGAATTTCCTGATCTCCTCCGGCTGCGACATCCCGCCGGCCACCCCGTGGGAAAACATCGACGCTTTCTTTGCAGCGGTGGAGGAGTTCTATCGCTGAACTGCGGCCGGGAGACGCGCTGGCGTTTCCCGGCCCTGCTTTTCTATACATCTTTTCGTGGAGGAGGTATCCCATGGACTTGAATCAAATCAAGCAGTGCATTCTGGACGCGGGCGCACACCGGATCGGGGTCGCAGCCGTGGAGGACATCGACTTTCAGCCGGAGTTCCGCAAATTGTGCGAGAGCAACGCCTGCGGGATGTTCGGGCGCAGCTGGATGTGTCCGCCCCTGGTGGGCGAGGTGGAGGAGCTGATCCAATCTCTAAAGGCCTACCACTGGGCCGTGGTGTATCAAACGGTGGACGAACTGGAAGACAGCTATGATTTCGAGGGAATGATGGCCGCCGGTGAAAAGATGAACCGGCTCACCACCCGGGTCCGCCGGGAGCTGTCGGAGGTATCCCCCGTGCTGTTTTTAGGCGCGGGGGGCTGCCGGATCTGCCAGCGGTGCGCCAAGCTGGACGGCCAGCCCTGCCGCCACCCGGAAGAGGTGGTCTCCAGCCTGGAGGCCTACGGTATCAACGTGTCCGCCCTGGCTGCCCAGGCGGGTATGCAGTACACCAACGGCCCTGACACCGTGACCTATTTTGGCGCGGTATTTCTGGGAGAGGAGATCCTGCCGTGACCACCCTGACGCTTTTACTGGAAGACGGCATCCGTCAGATCGCCGTGGCCAAGGGAACATTGGCGGCGGATGCCCTGCGGCGAGCGGGTCTGAGGGCTGATATGCCCTGCGGCGGCCAGGGCCGCTGCGGGAAATGCAAAGTCAAAGCGACCGGAGCCCTGAGTTCCCTGTCGCAGGCCGAGGGGGAGCTTCTGACACCGGAAGAGATCGCCGGGGGCATTCGTCTGGCCTGCTGTGTGCGGGTAGAGGGTGACTGCACCATAACGCCCTCCGAGAGCGCCCGCAGTCAGATCTGTCTGTCGGGGAACATGGAGCCTATCGACCTTCGGCCACGCTTCACCGTCTGCGGCGCGGCCGTGGATATCGGCACCACCACGCTGGCCGCCCGGCTCTATACCCCGGACGGCGTTCTGGCGGCCAAGGCCAGCGCCATGAATCCGCAAAGCAGTTGGGGCGCGGACGTGATCTCGCGGATCGAGGCCAGTCTCCGGGGCCAAGCCGTCCCTCTGGCAGAATGTATCCGCAGCGCCGTGGATGGCCTGCTCCGTCAGATGGCTGGTCAAGCCCGTATCGCCCCGGAGTCCATCGACGGACTGGCCGTAACCGGCAACACCGCCATGCTCTACCTGTTGACCGGCATCAGCCCAGAGTCTCTGTCGCACGCGCCATTCCAGGCAAGCCATCTGTTCGGCGAAAGCTGTCCGGCCTCCCGGCTGGGCCTCCATTCCACCGCTCCGGATGCCGTCGTTTATCTGCCCCGGTGCATGTCCGCCTTTGTGGGCGCGGACATCACCACCGCTCTGCTGGCAAGCGGCCTCTGCCGGGGAGATGAGACCCGCCTTCTGGTGGACATCGGCACCAATGGCGAAATGGCCCTATGGCATCGCGGGAAGCTCTACTGCTGTTCCACCGCCGCCGGTCCCGCCTTCGAGGGCACCGGGCTCTCCATGGGGATGCGCGGACAGGACGGCGCTGTGGACCATGTGCGTTCCGGCATTCTGGAGCCCCACGTGATCGGGGACGGCCTGCCCCGGGGGATCTGCGGCAGCGGAGCCGTCGATGCGCTGGCCGGCCTTCTGGAGGCCGGGGGGATGGATGAGACCGGGCTTCTGGACGCAGACCCCTCCCCCATTGCGCCTCCGGTGGTACTGACACAAAAGGATGTACGGATGATCCAGCTGGCCAAAAGCGCCGTCAGCGCCGGACTTCGGACCCTGCTGGATTCAGTGGGCGTCTCCTGCGCGGACGTGGCGGAGCTGGCTGTCGCCGGAGGCTTCGGAAGCTTTTTGAACGTGACAAACGCCGGACGTATCGGCCTGCTTCCTGAGGAACTGATCTCCAAGGTGCGCGTCCTGGGCAACGCGGCCCTGAGCGGCGCGGCCATGCTGCTGCTGGACTGTGAGCTTGCCCGGTCCAGCGAGGACCTCGCCCAGAACGCCGAGGCCCTGACGCTCTCCGGCAGTCCGATCTTTTCTGAGTACTACATGGAAGGGATGCTGTTCTGACCGGCGGCAGGAACTCGCTAGAATTCTTCTTTCATTTCTCTGTGGATGTGGTATAATAAAATGGTCAGGAGTGGGCGGTGACAGTATGCCTCCATACAGCCGTCCGAGCCTATGCCAAAAGCTGTTTTTCACAATTTGAACGACAGGAGATGCAAGCTATGGGGATCAAATCAGAAGCAAAGCTGACAACATTTGAGGCGATCTGCATGATCGTAGGAAACAGCATCGGGACCGGGATCATTGCGGTGCCGTATCTTGCCACAAAGAACAGCATACTGGACGTGGTATGGATGGTGGCGCTGGCCTATATCGTCAATGTGATCCTGCATCTGATCATTTCAGAGCTGTCTTATAATAACGGCGGCGTGCAGCTGGTCAAAAGCTTTGAGGGCGAACTGTTCCGCGGCGCGGCAAAGAAAGTGTTCAGCTGGGTCGTATTTGTGGTGTATGGTTTGGCCATCATGATCGGAGTCAGCGGAAACATCAACGGCGGCGCCCAGATATTTATCAACTGGTTTGGAATGCCTATGTGGACCGCCCAGCTGGTTTATTATGTGATCGCGGGCTGTGTGGTGTTCATGGGGATGAAGGCGGTGGGCATTGCGCAAAAATATGCCGTCGTACTTCTCATCGGCATTGTAGCGGCCATGACGGCGGGAACATTGATACACCCCGTCAATACGCTTTACACCGCAGAATTTCACTGGAACAATCTGCTCGCGCTCTACAGCATGGTCGTTTTTGCGACTTCCGCCAATCAGGCGGTCATCCAGGTAGTCAAGGGTCTGAATGGAGATCCGCGCAGGATCAGAAAATCCATCTTTATCGGCTTCGGCCTATCCTCCATACTCGTATTGATCGTAACAATGACGGTACTGCTTGGAACAAAAGGGGCGATCACCAAGGAACTCGCCTATATGCAGCTTGGCGAGAGCATCGGGAAATGGGCGGTCATCCTGGCTGGGATCTTCTCACTGCTTGCGCTGCTGACCACATTCTGGACAAATACACTGGCTCTGCGTGATGTGGTGCATGAGCAGATCAACGCGGGAAACCGTATCAGCTGGCTGATCGCTACTGTCCCGTGTATCCTGTTCGCGATTTTTGGGGTAAACAGCTTTATTGTTTTGACACGGATCATGAGCGGCGTCGTGATCCTCGTGAGCATCATGCTTGTGTTCACCTATGGGAAGTCGAGAAGGAAGGCCGGTGTGAGTCCGATCTGCGGTGTGTTCGGAACCGTACCCTTTCAAGTGCTGATGGTCCTGTCAACGATCGTGTCGGCTGTAGGCTCCCTTGTTCCGTTAAGCTAGGAGGCCGCCATGTATTGCTCAGATCATTTTAAACAGGTAGATGATGAGACATTTACCCTGCGCATACCGAAAGACGAGGATTTCAGAATTTTGCAGCTGACCGATCTGCACCTGGGGTTTGGCCCGTTGTCAAGGAGGATGGACAGGCTTGCGCTGGAGGCGGTAAGGAAGATCATAGAACGGTCAAAACCGCATTTGATCGTTCTGACCGGCGATTCCATATTCCCGTTTTTACCGAGGGCGGGAACCCTGAACAACCGAAGGCTGTCCCAAAAGCTGATGGAATTTCTGGACGGTTTTGAAATACCGTATACACTGGTTTTTGGCAATCATGATTGTGAAATGTTCTCAACTTGCGGCAAAAAGGAATTAGCAGGCTTATACAAGCAGGGGCGCTATTGTATCTTTGCGGAGGGCAGAAAAGACCTGACGGGTGTGGGAAATTTCCTGATAGAATTGATCGACGATTCCGGAAAAGTCCTTCTCCCGCTGGTTCTGCTGGATTCCAATATGTACGGAGAAGGCGGCTGGTTTTTCAGCGGCTTTGACCGTATCCATGATGATCAGGTCGATTGGTGTACGGATCGATTGAACGCGCTGAAGCAGAAATCTCCTGATATAAAAGCGATGGCATTTTTCCATATGCCGCTCCGCGAGTTCAAGGAGGCCTATGAAAAAATGAAACTTGGTGATAGAAACGTCATCTACCGGCATGGAAGTATTGCCGAGAAGGATGAGTATTTCGGTATCTCCAAGTTCAAGAGTACATTTTTTGACAGGGCGGTAGAGAATGGCGTCATCAAGTGGATCTTCTGCGGGCATGATCACATGAATACGCTGTCTCTGGTATACAGAGGAATCCAGATGACATACGGGATGTCCATTGATTATCTTGGGTATCAAAATATCAAGAGCAGTAATATCCAGAGAGGCGGCACGCTTATTACAAGGAGAGCGGACGGAAACGTGGATATTGGGATGGTGCCGCTTGGACCGGTGGTCTCGACGCGCGTCAGAGGGGTACGACGCAGGTGATCCGCCAGTACCGCATTCAAAGTAAAGGAACCACGGCGGCGCGGAGCTGGAGATTCGGGAAATGCTGGATCACTGTATGGTTATGGGGTCGCTTACCAACTCGGGTGGGGCGTCCTATGGCAAACCAGTCATTCCCCTTGGTCTGGTGGGGATTGATAATACGCTGGATATTGATCAATTCTCAGAAAATTTTGTGATCTATGGAACACAAATGGCGGCAAAAGCGATGGCTTTCATTAGGGATAGATCATTCAGCTTTCTGCACTTGCTAAAGTGAGCATTTGCATCTTGTCTTGTGTCGGGGGTAGCACCGGAGAGGAAGTTGCTGATGTTCAATGAACCCCTGGCAGGTCTTGTGGGATGAAGGACGGATGCTCAGTTTGGCATAGTCCTTCAGCCATTGGCCGACCATGTATTGGCCTTCTTTAGCGTGGTCCAATGTGGAACTTTCTTCGATAGCTACCTTGAGTTTCTTCTTCACTTCCGCCTGGATTTTGCCTAGGACATTTTTGTAGACGGTCTTGCCAGTCTCCAGGTCGTGGCCTGCTGTGTATCGTCCCTCCCAGCTGCCATCTTTTCGCTTCCGGATATTACCTTGCTGAAATTTACTCACACGAGGGGCAACCAGAGGCTTCTTCGGCATCTGGTGCTGGGGATGCCGCTCTGCTTCAGGAATAGGTATGCAGGGCCTTACAGGGGCAACCGCATGGCATCTTCTGCCTCTGCCCTCTATTTGTTTTCTGTCCACCAATTTCTGAGATGCTCCTTCTTTATAGACGGTGGTGCAATTCGCAAACTCGTGAGAATCCTCTTCTCATTTCTCTGCGGTTGTGGTATACTAAAATAGGCAGTGACAGATGGATTATGTCAAGCGCATTTATATTCCCAAGGGTAATGGAAAAATACGGCCTATTGGCATCTGCTCCATCTGGGACAAGCTGGTAGAAAAATGTATCCAGCTTGTTGTGGAACCCTACTGTGAAACAAAATTTGTGGAAAGCTCCTTTGGTTTCAGAGAACAAGTCAGCACACACACAACGCATTGGCAAAGGTCAAGAATCAGTGTCAAACCATGCCCTATGTGCTGTCCGTTGATATGAAGGATTATTTCGGAACGATTGATTCTGACATTACTTATCGGGAGTTGTGGCACATTGGTGTGAAAGACCAAGTCATTCTTAATTACATCTACCGCTTCATTAGAAAGAGGTATTTTGAGAAGTCCTGCAAGATGGAGGACCCAAAATGCTCTCCGCAGGGGGCTATCCTCGGTCCGCTTATCAGTAATGTGTATCTCCACCGGTTTGATATCTGGCTCCAGGACCAAGGAGACTGCCGACATGACCCCAGTGTGGCGAAGTTTCACAGCAAAGGGCATATACGGCGTAATCTGGAAGCTACTAATCTGAAAATCGGTATCCATGTGCGGTATGCCGATGACATTCTGGTTCTGTGCAAAGACAGTGAGGACGCACAACGCTTTCGTCATAGTGTGACCAACTATCTTACCAAAAATATGTGGCTGGTCATCAATGAAGATAAAACGAAAATCTATGATTTGACGAAAGAGAAAATGAAATATCTCGGCTATGACTTCTATATCTTCAAACAGAATACCAAGAATGTGAAAAAGAAAGGTAAGCTGATGGTTGCCAATCGTCTTCCACAGAAAAAGGCGGACGAAATCGTTGGGAAGTGCAGAGAACTTTTGCGGGCCATTCGGAAAGAACCGAACTTTGAAACATTCAACAACTGGAACATTTATGTAGTAGGAATCCACAACTACTATCGCGGCATGACCCACTTCTGTGAAAGTTTTAGTGAAATAGGCTGGCGAATCAAGAAACTGTTTTATTACACAATGGAAAATAGAGCTACGTTTACCAAGGAGCAATCTTCCCAAAATCAATTTCTTGGGGGAAGGTACTGCTCATGGGGAAAAGACGGATATTATTGCTTTGGAGGCATTCCCATCATAAGAATAGAATGGGCCAACTGGGACAGCGGCCTGATATCCGCAACCAAAGGCGTTGTCCGAAGGGAGAATCCTTATGATTATGGTGAGAAAAAACACAAGCCGGGAGTTACGATAGAAATGATGACCTACTTTGTGAATACCTCAAAGTACATAAAAAACAGCCGTCTAGCTATGTTCAGAATCAGCAAGTACAGTTCTGTGAAAGGAATCAGCTATTTGTCCGGTGAATTTGTTCCGGTGGAACAGTATCATTGTCACCACATTAAGCCCAAGTCTAAGGGCGGAACGAATGATTTTGACAACCTATGCGTCCTTTCAGAATTGGAACATCAAATTCTGCACAGCAGCAACCCGGAACAGCTTTATGTG
>ERZ808054.1393-NODE-1393-length-13956-cov-3.738742_pt1 | contig 13956 bp, 18 predicted proteins | sample MGYA00380201_ERZ808054 | MGnify/ENA primary metagenome ERZ808054 (study PRJEB31490, sample SAMN06133419) | mouse gut metagenome | isolation source: Z5_2 | host: mice | place: China: Chengdu | collected 2015-05 ... | reverse complement strand
TGAAAGTGTTGGAGAAAAGAAAATACGACATTATCTTGAAGAACATAAAATAAATTTTATATCACAAAAATGGTTTAAAGATTGTAGGGATATTAATCCTCTTCCATTTGATTTTTATTTGCCTGATAAAAATATAATTATCGAATTTGATGGTGGGCAACATTTTGGTGAAACAAATTATTTTTCATATTCTTATGAAAAGACAAAAGAACATGATGAAATAAAAAACAGATATTGTAAGCAAAATAATATCAATTTAATCAGAATTCCATATTGGAATTACAATAAAATAGAAAGTATATTACAACAAAAAATATCATAAATTAATTCACATGAAGATATAGTCTAATCTCATATGAAAATATGAGGAGTTCAAAACTCTCACTGATGTAGCGAATCAGTGAAAATGTAATGAAGAAATGGGCGTTTCTTCACAGTAGGTAATACTGGTGCCGAAATGTTCAAAATTAAGAGGGGCGATATCGTCTTTAACCATGAACAGTCAGTTAACCTTCTCAAGAATGGTCATATCTCAGGACGTGGAAAAGCATATGCTGATGGAACTGTTGGTGGCGGTAAGATTCTTACCGATAATGGTGAAATCCTACGTCCTCTCCAGCCTGGCGACAAAGTATACGATTTGGTACAAAAGTTTGATGCTTACTTCAAGAGTATTGACGGTAACATAGAAAAGCTTGTTCCAAGTTCATACTATGAGCATAACAGGCAGATGGATCAGTTGGTAAATCATATAACCAATATCAACAACATCTCTAACAACAATAAACCAAGCGTTAATATAGGTGATATTCATGTAACCTGTCCGGGCGTTACAAGCCAGGAAGTCATGCGAGAAGTAGGTGATGCGTTAGGTAAACAAATCGGACATTTAGCACAGAGGGCAATACAAGAACAACCAAGAAGATATTAATTTTAGAGAAAGGAATAACCGCCTCTAAGATTAATATCTTATGCGGTTCGGGTTTAATCTTATGACATATAATGATAATATTTTAGAAAGAATCGGCGAATTTTATGCAGATTTAGACATTGGCAAATGGACAGATTTTTTAATTAGAAAACCAGAAAATTTTGACACCATGGAATTTGGTGAAAGGTTAAGGTATACCTATGACATGATGGAAAAAATAGATAAACTTATGGAAGACCCATGGCAGGTGGTCAAAACATGGGGGCGGAGAAATGAAATTAAATACCCAAAATATGGTACTCTATTTGATACCTTCATGGAATATGAACTTGATTATCTGACACAGAAGGAGAAACTTCAAGACCAGCAGATTGAGAAGAAACGGGATAAGAAGAAGCGTTTTTTGAACTGGTCGAATAAATAGAATGTATAAGGGCAATTAATGCTATCACTAATGTAGCCCATGCACGGATTTCATTAAAAATGGATGCCATTCTAGATTTTTTGTTTGCAGTCTGGTTTTCAAAATAGTGGATACAAGATGATTTCAAAACAATCACCCAAAAACTACGAAAATCATCATGAGAAGGTTTGGTCTTAATTCTTACCAAGCCTTCTTCTTCCAAAATGTATATTGTTCGTGCTGCTTCCTGTTCAGACATACTTAATTTTGGTATTTCATTACGATAAATAGAAACTTCATTTCTGGAGCTGTTTTCAAATTTTTCATTTAAGAAAGTAATTAATTGTTCTTCTTTTGTGGGCTGTTTTTTCATCTTCTTACCTCATAGCCTATCATAAAATAATATTTATTTTATCATGACTAAATATATCAGGATAGCCAGAACATTAATTCGACAAAAAAGAGGTGTTTATAAATGGATTTAGGAAAAGAAATTCTAAAAGCAATACAGATTATGATTGACAAGAAATTAGACAATTACAAAGCAGATATTACCTACCAGTCTGTCATCAAGAATATTACCCCAAAGGGCTATGTTGTCTTGGACAGATCCGGACAGGAAAGGATTGTGCAGTGCTGTATACCTGGACTGAATTTAAGAATGATGCAAAGTGTCTATGTGAAGGAACCAATGGGTGATTTGAAGAGGTTACATATAGTGGGTGTGGTTGGAAAGTAAATAATAACATAATATATATTTTTTACATGAGTTTAATTACTCCTGTTTTTTATTACAAAAATTTAAGAAAGGAATTTTTATTAATGGAAAAAATACGTTTTTTGAATAATCTTAATGTTTATGACGGAGAAGTATCTGTGCGCAGGAATGTGGTTGCTATTAAATTTATTGACACTCTTCCACCTCAAAGTACTTTAACTAATGGATTTGAACTTTTAAACGAAAATAATGGTCTTGTACAGGGGAATTATACTGCTTACACAACAATTTATAGGACTTACGAAGATAATAGTATGCTGATTGAGTTATCTAATGATGGGAGTATTTATACCCCGCCTGTAATTCCTGATCCTGAACCAGAACCTTATGTTCCTACATATGAGGAAATTCTAAATAATAAAATCAGCGAATTATCTTCTATATGTCAATGTACTATAGAAGCTGGATTAACCATTGGCAATTCACATTATTCTTATACAAAAGAAGATCAAATCAACTTAGGTGATATTACTGATATGGTAAAGTTAACCAAACTTCCTCTTGGATATCATGCTGACTCGGAAGGATGTGGTGAACATTCGGCGGAAGAATTAATCAACATTTATATTCAACTTGCAAAAAATAAATATTGCCAACAAACTTATTTTAATCAGTCTCGTGAATATTTACAAACATTAGATGAATCAGAAACAAATAGACAAATCATAGAGTCTTACACCTATGGAACCCCTTTGACCGGTATATATCTTGAAAATTATAATAACATGGTTGCATTATACGATGCACAGGTTCAAGCATTATTAAATATAATGTCTGAAAATGAAAAATAGTATATCTACTATTTTTAAAATTAAAATAGAAAGAAGGTGAATAAAGGAAATGGCAAAGCCCCATATACAACGAATAACGCCGTTTGACGCAAATAAGCCATATGAAATATCTCTTTCATGGACTGGCAACCGGGCACATGCAAACAGGATCCTCATATATGATAACGAAACAAACAAACTGGTATTTGATGATATGGTGTCTACATTTGCATTAAAACATACCATACCAGCCTATACCCTGACAAATGGTAAAAAATATGTCATCCAGGCTCAGACTTATGATGTGGAAAATATTGCTTCTCCATTATCTGATAAGGTTTTATTCTATACTTTTGAAACACCTGACTTCTATTTTAATAATATCCCTGAAAGTGGTAAAATAACAAATGCATCTTTTTCAGCTTCAATCTACTATTACTCTTCTGACTGGGAAGATATTAGTACATATATCTTTTATCTTTATGATTCCACAAAAAAGCAGTTACTTGAAAGCAGCACATTAACTGACTCATTTGATATCAGCTACAATTATCGTGGGCTTGAAAACAATACTGTCTACTATATCAGATGTGTTGGCGTTACTGTAAATGGGATGGAATTAGATACTGGATATATAGAAATTACCGTTAAATATGAGAATCCAAATACTTATTCAAGAATTTACAGCACTGCTATTCCATCGCAAGGTTGTGTACAGGTCGCAACAAATCTGATAATCATTCAATATAATGGAACGGAAAGTTTTGAATACCCTGACGGTATGATTGACCTGCGAGATAAAACAATATATTACGATGAGGGCTTTTTGATTGAAGATGATTTTACAGTATTGATCCGAGGGATAAATCTTTGGCAAAATGCTGACCTATTTAAAATGAGTAATGGAAATCTTGGATTAACATTAAGTTCACACATTTACAGCGGTGGAAAACTACGTTTTAAATTGCTTGTTCCTAATGGTATAAGCAATTATTTATTGTATTCTGATGAGCAAGTATTTGAAAATGAGGATATGGTCACTATTGCTATCCGTAGGAAAAACAATGTATACCAGCTAAAAGTGTTTGTAGAGATTGGATTTACCCCAGAAGGAAATATGTGGTACGGATTGCAGCGTCCTAACCCAAGATTAGCTGAACAATACGACAGTTGGATTGATACCGATGAAGCGACTTATATGGTAAATAAAAATGATTGTACTACATTTTTAGAGGAAGCAGAACCGTTAAGCGCAATATTAAATGATATATGGATTGGAAGTGATTAAGGCACATGTTTATATGTGGAAGTAATTTTGTCGGGGGCGCACTAGCATGTGCCGTTACCCCAACTAATATTGAAAATATAAATTATGTAGAATTAAAAAAGGGGATATATGATGATTTATATATTTCCAAAGCCACTGATTTTGAATTAAGTAATAAGTGCCCTGAGGAATGGGATTTTGATACTGTGTTATGGGCTAAATTTAATGGCAACAACAATGCTGGTAATGTTGATTGGACGTTGGAAACTACCTCTCATCTTATTTTAAAAAGCAGAAATGAAGGAGAATTTAAATGGAAAACTATTGCGGTTAAAGAGGTAAATAGTATTGATGACTTCGTAATAAATTACCCTGATTATTTTATCGCCTCCGGACAGACCGTTGAATATGCTGTAGTAAATGTTCTGTATAGTTCAGAAGGTAATTATGCAACCACAAAAATCACTCCCAAATTTGATAAAATGTTTTTAATTGAAGATGGTGTTGTATGGGGAACAGACATTACGGATGGATTCTGTGATACTACTCGCAATATTCCATCTTCTATTGTTGAACTTTTAAACAGTAAATATCCTATATTTGTGCGAAAAGGCAAGGCTAATTATGACACTGGCACTTGTAAAGGAGCTTTTGTTCCATTGGCAAATGAGGAAAGCTGTGAACTGGCTTTTGGGGAAGAGTACGATTATATGCGCATTCAATACCAAAAAGAATTTATGGATTTTATATCTGATGGAGTGCCTAAAATTTTGAAAATGCCAGATGGAAGGATGTGGATCATTCAAGTCACACCCAATCCTACAGATACAGCAAATCAGATATATAATAACCGTGAAATTACATTCCCTTGGGTTGAAATTGGAGATGTCAACTCTGAGGAACATTTATATTATCTTGGTCTGTCTGACGTATCACCAGAATGGTGGGAAAAATAATGGCTTATATTATTACTCAAGAAGATTTAATACTTGTACTTTCACAATCATCATCTCCAAAACTTGACTTAAAAGTTGAAGTATTAGATCAAAATGGAAAAGTAATTGGTACAATTAATGGTGTAGTAAGTGGCAGTATGTCAATAAACGGACAGTCGGATATTAGACGTACTGCCAATGTTGTGGTACAGCCAACTTTGGTAGAACATCTTAAACTTACAGAAGACAGTCTGTTGTGGCTCAACAAAGATATTAGATTGTCTGTTGGGTTATGGAATTGCCGATCAAAAAAATATAAATATTATCCTCTTGGATGTTATGTTTATACTGATACTTCTGGTACATATGATACAACTACAAATAGTTTGACTATTAATTGCTCAGATTTTGTGAAGAAATTGGATGGAACAAAGAATGGTCAGTTGGGGGCACTAATTATCAGCTACCCAGCTTATAAGGAAAATGAAGAAACAGGTGAAGTTATTGAATATAACATAATCCGAAATGCTGTGATTGAGACTCTGGAAAAATTAGCACAGATTACTAATCATCGGATTGATGATATTGGTGAATTCTATGCCATGCCTGAATACAATGATGATTGGCAGAAATATCGTGAAGAAAATGCAGATACATGGAACACTATACCTTTCGACCAGGAATTTTCTGCCGGGTGTAGTGTTCTTTCTATTCTTGTTACTTTTCGAGATTTGTACCCTAATTACGAGATGTTCTTCGATATGGACACAAATACTTTTATATGCCAGATGGTTCCATCCTGCTATGAAGATGATATATTTTTAGATAATTCATTTATTCAGAGAGTTTTAATATCCGAAAATACTTCAGTAGATATGACCACTGTACGGAATATATGCGAAGTTTGGGGTAAGACTATAGACGTAGATTTTTATAGTGAAGAATGCACTTATGAAAATAATACCTACTCTTCTACTATTGTTGGTTATGAGGAAGGATATTACAATGGCGATTCCATCGGATTAAAAATCCCAATTGCCAATCAGGAAAATGCTCAAATAAATATCAATGGTTTTGGTGCTATAGGTATTTATAATGAAGCAAATGACGAGCCAATTAAAGCGAATGTATTAAAACCTAATAATGTGTATGCATTTAAAATCAAGAAAAAACGTGTAGACAAACAAGATATAATAAAAGCATATTATTTAGGTCAGTGGCAGGTTCACGCAATCAATGTTCTGACAAACGGAAAGAAAAGCGGAAAATTTGTAACAAGTTCTGATGGAGAAGAATATGAGCTGTATTCAAAAGAATATTTTCAGAAGTTTTACAACTGTGAACGTGTTGACTTTACAATAATAGCAAATTCTCCTTTTACCATAGAAAAACTAGGCGAGATCCCTGATATTAAAGTAAGCGGAGAATTTGAAAATATTACATCAGATGATCTCGCAGCGGATAGGGCTAAATGGGAAAACTGGAAGAATTGCAGATTAACTGATAATATTACAATCACTACTGCTCTTCTTCCTTTTCTGGATGTAAACAAAAAAGTATCATATAAACGCAGTGATTCTGACAGGGAGCATCAATATATTATTTCTTCTATTTCTCATGATTTTGAAGGATTTACTTCTACTATCACCATGTATCGTTTTTATCCGTTGTACGACATGTTACTTAAAGAAGCAGGTACTCATAAGGTATTGAATGAATTTAGTCACGGTGTATTGAGTAAATACACGCATGAGGAACTTGCTACCATTGTTAGTGAGGAAGAATTATAAACATTATTTGATTTTTTAAAGACTCACCTTTTAATGATGAGTCTTTTACTATTTGTGGAAGGAGGAAACAGATGGCACAATACAGCGAATATAAAAATTTAGAATTACCTGTCAGTCCAGAACGCTACAATATTCAAGTTTTTAATAAAAACAACATGGTCATAGACTCTGAACTGCACAAACTTGACTTAAAAAATCAAAGTCAAGATGAATTGCTTGCTACAAAAGAATCCCTTAACTCTGAAATAGTTAGGTCTACTTCAAAAGAAGATGATATAGAGTCAAATTTGTCCTCTGAAATCACAAGGGCAAAATCTGTCGAAAATTCTAATGCTATTGCTATTGCCGATGAAATAACAAGAGCATTATTAGCTGAGGAAATGATTAATACATCCTTACAGAATCACATTTCTGATGAAACAAATCCACATAATGTCACTAAAGAACAGTTAGAACTTGAAAACGTAGATAACACATCAGATAAAGATAAACCAGTATCTACAGCACAACAAAATGCTTTAGATTCAGCATTATCTACACATAACACATCTGAATCATCTCATAGTGACATGAGACTGCTTATCTCTGGACTTACTACAAGGTTAAATGCTTTAGCAGACAGTGATGATACAACGCTTGATCAATTAAGTGAAATTGTTACTTATATCAAAAATAATAAATCTTTAATTGATGGCATTACTACAAGCAAGGTAAATGTATCTGACATTATTGACAATCTTACCTCTTCTGCCACTGACAAACCAATTTCAGCAAAACAAGGGATGATATTAAAAGGATTAATTACAGATTTAACAACTCTTGTCGGTACCAAAGTTGATAAGGTATCTGGCAAAGGATTATCTGCTAATGATTTTACTACGGATGAAAAAAATAAACTTTCAGGGATTGCTACAGGTGCACAAGTAAATGTGCAGCCTGATTGGAATGTTACCGATCCTGCTAATGATGCATTTATTAAAAACAAACCAATATCCATGCCGGCAAGTGATGTTCCTTCATGGGCAAAAGAAGATACAAAACCTGCATATAATAAAAATGAAATCGGACTTGGAAATGTTGAGAACAAAAATTCTGCTACTATCAGGAGTGAATTAACTAAGGAAAACGTAATAGATGCTTTAGGATACACACCACCTACCACTAATACTACATATTCACCTTCCAACACTGTCCCAAAAGCAAATGGAACTGCCAATGCTGGATCAGAATCAGATTACGCAAGGGGTGATCATGTTCATCCTTCTCAAACAAGTGTTTCCGGGAATGCAGGAACTTCAACAAAATGGGCTACTGCAAGAAATATTGACGGTATGAGCGTTCAAGGCGATGCAAACAGAATTACATATGGGACATGTTCTACTGCCGCAGGAACGGCCGCTAAAGTTGTTGAATGTACTGGATTTGTTTTAGTAACTGGCTCAAAAATAGATGTCAAATTTACTGTTACAAATACTGCAACGAACCCAACATTAAATGTTAATAATACAGGCGCAAAACCTATCTATTACCGCAATGCTGCTATTTCTGCTGGTTATTTAGCAGCTAATAGAACATATAGTTTTAGATATAACGGAACCCAATGGGATCTTGTTGGGGATTTAGACACAAATACAACTTATAGTGTAGTGTCCACTACAGCAAATGGGCTTTGTCCTAAAAGAGATGGAAGTACTACAAAATTTCTCAGGGGCGATGGGACTTGGGCTGTTCCTGAAGGTAATGGCGGAATACATTACTCCGATTCTGAGCCAACAAATCTAACTGATGGCATGACATGGATAGGAAGTTAAAAGAAAGGGGAACTAATATGGCAGAATTTGAGCGGGAATTTAGCAGTTTCCCTGAGAAAAAAATAATTAGACATAACTTTAAAAATGTAGATGACAATATTGCACCTGTTATCAATCAAATAAACTCTCTTCGGGAACAAGGATTATATAATCAGGCGGCTCGCATTGTTCAGCAAAACTTTGATGTATTGTCACATTATATAGTTGATGCTATTACTTTTCGCACTTGGGAAGAAGAAATCTACAATACTCAAATATATGCAAAACAGAAACAGCAATCAATATATTTTGATGATTCTGAAGAAAATGTTGATTGCATTGAAGGTGATGTCTGGCTTGTAGGTGATTAGCAGTGCTTTGTAATCCAGTGTCTTACTATCCGAATAAAGTAGATGAGATGGCATTTTTTCAGGACAATAATCTTGAAAAAATAGAAATCATCAATCACTATAATAGCTTGATTGCTGATGGGAAATATAATGAAGCAAGCAATTATATAGAACAGCAAGAAGGTATTTATGGATTTTTTGCTGATTATCTTAATCTTATAGAGAATCGCATTTATGCACTTCAAGAACACTTATTAAATAAACCTCCCAAAAAACAACCATTTGTATTTTATGATGAGGAAGTACATTTTCCTCTGAGTGAACTTAATATGTTTGATGATAATGATGAAGAAGAAAATTTATCAAATGTTTCATTATTCTCGGATGATGACGAACAAGAACCAATTGAAAATCTTTATACATTTACAGGTGAGGAAGCTGAGCCACCTGATGTAGGTGAAGATACAATTTGGATCTAAAAAATATAAAATAAAATAATTATAAATGCCAATGCACCATAATAGGTGCTTTTTTTATTTGGCTATGAAAGGAGAATTTTAACTTATGGCAACAGTTAATGAAACAATAGTAACTGGAAGAAAATTCAGAAAATTAGTTGATGAAGCAACAAAATTATGGCAAAGGATATCTTTTTGGACTAAAGCATCTGATGTAGAATTTAATGATGCAAAAACAGCAGAATTGAAAGTCGGTGCAATTGACGGTATTACAGATAGTTTAGCAAGCACATCATCTCGAATTGCTGCTTCTGCTAAATCTGTTAATCAACTAAGTAATGATTTAGCCTTCCCGGACGGCACAAAGTTCTATCCGGACAAGCAGAATGGAAAGTATGGGTTTAACACTGACCCTGCACGGGGTGCGGATACATTCAGCCCTTTTAATCAATGCAAATTAGATTTACATATTGAAGGATATGCAAACAATAATCAAACGATATGCCGCTTTAATGTAAAAAACATTGACTCCATTGAAATTGCACATTATGGTGAAGGAACCATTGGTATTTATGATAGTGTAACTGGTTCAAAATATGCACAAGTTTCATCTGGCAATACGATAACTGTTAATATTTCAAATTTAGAAAGTGTCGAAATCAGAAATATTACAGGCAAAGCAATAGCTTACGGTTTAGATGTTATTTCAGTTTAAGTGCTGATGCAGAGCACCCTTTTTTGGTTTATGTTTAAAATTATCCTATACAACAATGTAGAAACATGGTGTTACCCGAACGATTGACCCACCGGAACCAAGATGATTACCAACAACTATTGTTGCACTTATAATTCCTGTTTCCGAGTCATAACCAGTTACTTCACCGAAGCTGGCCGAACCTTCTCTCTGAGCTGTAGACATAGTTCCTGCTTGCACACGGTAAATACCACCAGTTATATCTTCAGCCGTTATTTTGTCATATCCATCATATGTGCTTAAATCATAAGTAAAAGAACGTGTACCACTAGGTGTACTATACGCAAATGAATATGTAAGTTCTTCACAGATGAATGTTTTTATTTTGCCACTACCCAATTTTTTTGGTACTGAATCAGCACCCACCACATACTTATTTCCATCGGAGTCCTCATAAAAGGATAAGCCACCTAAATCATTACTTAATGGAATAGTTGTGGTATATTAAATAGGGGTAGAGAAAATATAATCTCTACCCCTATTTTTTACGATTTTTTATATAATTATCCAGCATATATATTATGTATATATGAAATTTTATCATATGACTTTGACAAATAATGCTTTTGTGTAGTTTCGAATGATGAATGCCCTAAAATGTCTTGGATTATTGTAGGGTCAACACCTTTCTTGTTTAAATCACTCGCTAACCATCTTCTAAAGCAATGTACTGTTATATCAGGCAAACCTACCCTATTACCAATACTTTTTATAATCTTATTTATAGAATCTTTTCCCAATTTATAATATGGTTTCCTTTGTGAGCAGAAAAGATATGGACTAATATTTATCCCACGTTGAAGTAAATATTCTTGCAAATGCTTTTTGCATCGCACTGAAAAAGGAACCGCTCTATCCTTACTTCCTTTACCATGGACAATGATTGTTCTTTGTTCCCAGTTTATTTCTGTCAATAGTATATTACTAACCTCAGTAACTCTTAATCCAGTAGAAATAAGCAGATCCACTATTGCTAATTCACGTTTATCTACACATGCATCACGCATGGATTCTATTTCTAAGTCTGTGTAAAATCTCTTATACTTTATGTCTTCCTTTATCTTTGGGATTTTACGTACTGGATTTTTCGTAATGTATTCCTCATCCTCCATAAATTGAAAAAACACATTTAAGTTGATGCGGCAATTATTTGCAGTCTTTTTGCAAACAGATTTCTCATAATGTAATAGATATCTTCGAATATCATCTGTTGTGATACTTGTTAGGTCTTTATTACTACAAAAGCGCAAAAATGCTAATATAGTCCAATTATACTGCTTAAGCGAACTTTCTTTTACACCACTCATTTTTTTACATCCGATAAAATTTTTGATTATAATTTCGTTGTTACATCTGTCAGTCGATAGCATATTCTCAGAAGATATAAAATCAACATCTTCAAAAACAGTTGTTATGATATCCATAACACGATTCATTTGTGTACCATCAAAATGCATTTCTTCACTAACCATTCTTACTACCAACTTAAATAAATAATCCTTATTAATTTTTTGTACCATAAAAAACCTCCTTGATAAATTTGTATGTATGTAAAGCACATTATAACTCGAACAAATGTTTGTATCAAGGAAAATTTTTCCATTTTTATTGAATAACATAATGATTGATATAGTTATTCAAACTAAGTAATGATTTAGGAGGTTTGTCCTTTTACGAAGACGAATCTGGTGATAAATATGTGGTGGGTGCTGATTCAGTACCAAAAAAATTGGGTAGTGGCAAAATAAAAACATTTGTAGCAAGCCAACTAGAATACACTTATAGAGGTTCGTACCCGATTTCTTTTAATTTGAGTAGTGTATATGCAGATTACAAAAAAGTAACTGCGAATGATATCGTTGGCGGTATTAATTCGGTATCGGCGGGATCTGATACGGCAAATGTCGAAAGAATTGGTTCCGCTACTTTCGGAGAGATAACCGGTTACAACCCAGAAACTGGGGTTATAAATGCCACGCTAAATATTGGCACTGGTAATAATCTTACAATAGTTAAAGTAACGCCATGTTTCTACATTGTTGTCTAATATTTTATGGATAAGAATAAAAATCTTCTTCCGTATATGCACCCCATATTTTAAGTGGGATATTGTAAGAACCCCAATTGTGTTCAACTGTATCAGCAGGTACATACATGGTTATTTTTTTATCATCAAACCGTACAAATCGATATGCATTATTTTCACCGCTAATAGGCCATAGCTTATTTATACTGCCTATGTCACATAATGAAATGTATCTCGATACTGCTGCTGAATTATAATGATTAGAATACAATATTATTATATTGTCGTATTTTGACCAATCACATGGAGCAACTATCGTAGCTTGTGAAGTTACAGACGGGTTTGTCCATAACAGCTCTGCGCTACTACCCAATAATTTTTTTGTTCCTGCATCGGCACCCAGCTGGGCGTAGTATTTTACATCTTCGCCGCTCCCCTCGGTAATAAGCCTTACATTGTCAGGCAATTTCAGCGTTAAATCATTACTTAGTTTGAATAAAACAAAAATGTAATTATAAAATAATTTATCTGATTAGGATTTAGATAAGCTATTTTATAATTACATTTCCCATTCACAATCAAAAAGCAGGGATAAAAAACACTTGTTATCCATGTCTTCTATCCCTGTTTTTTATGCTGTTGCTTCATATTTATTAGCTAGGTACTGCTGTAATACCTCTGTGGCTTCATTTAAGCCCAAATGAGACATTTTTATAAAGTCATACAGGATTTCTATTTCTTTTTGCTTTTGTTCGCTCAATAAGGCTTTTAGCTCTTTATTTTCTTTTTCGATTTTAATATTGAGAGCTTTAATCAATTCTTCCTTCTCAGCAATCTTATCTTCGATTGTTCTCCTTTGTCCTCTTGCCATATATATTCCACCTCCAGATTATTAGATAATAGAGTATACGGACAAGTTTGGAAATTTATTCATTATTTTTACAATCGTGAACACTAAATTCTATAGTGTCGCCTTCTTGGATATCATCCGTGAACCACCTACGAGCAATATCTATTATTGTTCCATTGTCAAGCTGACAATTCACAATTCTGTTTTCAATTCGCAATAATTTAAGTTTCATTTTATTTTGTTATCCCATATTTCTTTTTTAATTTTACTTTTAAATCCTTATGTAAATACATGCCAAGATTTACATAAAAACTTAAATATATTTTCAAAATCCCGTTTCAATTCTGTACACCATTTTTTTGATTTTGTACACCATTTGTACACCATTTTTCTTAAAAACTATAAGAATTTATAAGAAAATATATAAAACTCACTTTCTCGCGAATCCGCTAAAATCCTTAGTCTTTCCGCCGCTTTCTACAGTTCATAAGGCGTCACCTGGTACACATAATAATTCAGCCAATTACTATACAAATTATTACTGTGTGACCGCCACTGCAGCGCCGGTCTCTTCGTGTCATCATCTCCGGGATAATAATTCTTCGGCAACTTAATGGGCAGCCCTTTTTCTTTATCTCTTATGTATTCATTATGCAGGGTATATCTGTCATATTCCGGATGCCCCTGCACAAAGACCTGGCTGCCATCCCGGCTCATTACCAGGAAAACGCCTGCCTCTTCTGATTCTGCCAGTACCGTCAGACGCTTTTCTGCACGTATCCGGTCCATCGGAACCTCTGTATGCCGGGAATGGGGGGCAAGGAATACATCGTCGAATCCGCGGACAAGGGGGA
>ERZ808054.1392-NODE-1392-length-13961-cov-4.040910_pt1 | contig 13961 bp, 14 predicted proteins | sample MGYA00380201_ERZ808054 | MGnify/ENA primary metagenome ERZ808054 (study PRJEB31490, sample SAMN06133419) | mouse gut metagenome | isolation source: Z5_2 | host: mice | place: China: Chengdu | collected 2015-05 ... | reverse complement strand
GGGTAATCGGTACGGCAGTAGCGGCCGGTGTATTCATGGCAATCTTTGGAGTCTAATGCGAAATGATGCATAGCGCACATAGAACGCGAAAATATATTTAGGAGGAAATGAAAATGGCAGATAATAAAGCAAAGAAGCCGATTAAAATAACAGAAACAATCCTTCGTGACGCTCATCAGTCCTTGATTGCCACCCGTATGACGACGGAACAGATGCTTCCGATCATCGACAAGATGGATAAAGTGGGCTACCACGCAGTAGAGTGCTGGGGAGGAGCTACCTTTGATGCGTCCCTTCGTTTCTTGAAAGAAGATCCATGGGAGAGACTTCGTAAACTGAGAAACGGTTTTAAAAATACAAAACTGCAGATGCTGTTCCGTGGACAGAATATTCTCGGATACAATCATTATGCAGATGATGTGGTGGAATACTTTGTACAGAAATCACTGGCAAACGGTATTGATATCATTCGTATATTTGACTGTCTCAATGACATCCGAAATTTGGAGACAGCGGTCAAAGCGGCAAATAAGGAAAACGGACACGCTCAGATCGCCCTTTCTTATACCCTTGGTGATGCATATACCATGGACTATTGGAAGGATATGGCGAAGAAAATTGAGGATCTCGGTGCTAAATCTCTGTGTATCAAGGATATGGCGGGGCTTCTTACTCCATATGAGGCGACAGAACTTGTCACTGCTCTGAAAGAGTCTGTAGATATTCCAATTGATCTTCATACTCATTATACATCTGGTGTAGCTGCTATGACTTATATGAAGGCAGTTGAGGCGGGCTGTGATATTATTGACACAGCGATGTCTCCCTTCGCACTGGGCACCAGCCAGCCGGCGACCGAAGTTATGGTGGAAACCTTTAAGGGAACTCCTTATGACACAGGTTATGACCAGAATCTTCTGGCTGAAATCGCTGATTACTTCAGACCTTACAGGGATGAGTGTCTTGCAAGCGGTCTTCTCAATCCGAAGGTTATGGGCGTGGATATCAAGACTCTGCTTTACCAGGTACCCGGCGGTATGCTTTCCAACATGGTAAGCCAGTTGAAAGAGCAGAATGCGGAAGACAAGTACTATGATGTGCTTAGGGAAATCCCGGCAGTAAGAAAGGATCTTGGAGAGCCTCCGCTTGTTACTCCTTCTTCGCAGATCGTTGGTACACAGGCAGTATTTAACGTATTGATGGGCGAGAGATACAAGATGGCTACTAAGGAGACCAAGGCGGTTCTGCGTGGTGAGTATGGCCAGACTGTTAAGCCGATGAACCAGGAAATCATTGATAAGGTTATTCCGGGCGAAAAGAGAATCACCTGTCGTCCTGCAGACCTTATTGAGAACGAGATGGATAAGCTGGAAGCTGAAATGAAGGAATGGAAACAGCAGGATGAGGATGTTTTGTCCTATGCATTGTTCCCTCAGGTAGCAACTGATTTCTTCAAATACCGTCAGGCACAGCAGGAAAAAGTAGATATGTCCCAGGCAGACACCAAAAATGCGGCATATCCTGTATAACCAGTAAGAAGAATATGAGAATAATGGAGGAGGCAGTCTGTTTGGACTGCCTTCTTTTACCAATACTTTTCTGCAATTCGGATGTGAGAAGAGATGGAAGGGGAATAAATGGAGAATAAGAGATTTGCATTGCTGATAGATGCGGATAATATTTCGGCAAAGTATATCAGTGACATTTTGGAAGAATTGTCTACATATGGTATCACGACATATAAGAGAATATACGGTGACTGGACCAGCACGCAGGCCAATAAGTGGAAGGGAGAGCTTTTGGAAAATTCTGTGATTCCGGTGCAGCAGTTTAGCAATACGGTGGGAAAAAATGCGACGGATTCCACATTGATCATAGATGCCATGGATATTTTGTATACAGGGAATGTGGAAGGATTTTGCATAGTATCCAGTGACAGCGACTTTACCAGGCTTGCAAGCCGCCTGCGGGAATCAGGGATGGAAGTGATTGGAATGGGAGAAGAAAAAACCCCCCGGTCTTTCCGTGTGGCTTGTACAAGATTTATCAATTTGGAAAATCTCAGCAATCAGGATGTGGACACAGAGCAGGATGGGAAAGACAATACCATTGGCAGGGATGTCATCTACAATGCAATTACAAATATCATCAATGAAAATGAGAATAAAGGAAAGAGTGTGGAGCTTGCAGCTGTAGGGAACCGTCTCGTGAACATGTATCCTGATTTTGACGTTAGAAACTATGGATACAGCTTGCTTTCCCGTTTCGTGGAAGATGCAGGATTGTTTTTACTGGAGAAAAACCAGAATGTGATCACCATTTCTCTGAAAGATAATGAGCAGTCCCAGGAGGAAATCAGAAGCTTTGTCAAGGAAGTGATCCACAAAGCAGGGAAAAAGGGAATAGGGATCAGTGAACTGAGCAATATGGTTTATAACAAATATAGCAATTTTAATGTGAAGGATTTCGGGTACAGCCAGTTTTCCAAGTTCGTGCAGGGAATTGAAGAGGTAGAGGTGTATCAGGACCGCAATAACAGAAAACACGCCAGAAAATCATAGCGATTAAAAAAACATTAATGAAAAATTTATATACTGCTTGACTCAATCTGCTAAAATTCTACAAGATGGTATGTTTTATGCAGGGGATGAAGTGGGATGGATTTGGAATTTATTGATATTTCACAGCGTGGAGAGGAGAAAAGGGCTTCCGGGAACAGAAGCAGGAATTATGTCAGTGGCAGTGCGGTAAGAGCAGAAAGACCAGCAGCAAGAAAGCCGGTACCAGGAAAACAGGCATCCAGAAGAGCGGAATACAGGACACCGGAAGAAATCGAGCGCCGCAGGCAGAGGATCTTAAAAAAGAGGAAATTGCAGCATCGCAGACGTATGGTCAAAGGGATTATTCTGGTATGCGAAGTGGCATTTATTATTTTGTTGTGCTTTTTATTGTATCATTTTGTGAGGTCTTTTCAAAATCCGGCTAAGGAGACGGTGACGTCACAGACGAAGGTTCAGGAAACCAATAAGATCATTGAAGAGAATAAAACGCAAAAGCCTGCTATTACAGAGGATTTTTTAACAGTAAATCCTTATTCGAGACCGGGAGAACCCCTTGAACATGTGAACAACATATTTGTTCATTATACGGCAAATAAGGGGACGACTGCTGCACAGAACCGGAGTTATTTTGAAAATCTGGGTATCACCGGGGAAACATCGGCCAGTGCGCATTTTATCATTGGAACGGAAGGGGAGATCATTCAGTGCGTTCCTCTTGATGAGATTGCTTATGCGGTGATGAAGAGAAATTATGATTCCGTGTCCATAGAGTGCTGCTACCAGGATGCCGACGGAGAATTTACTTACGCGACTTATCGTTCACTGGTCCGTCTCTGCGCGTGGCTGCTGAATGAATATAATCTTTCCCCGGAAGATATATTGCGCCACTATGATGAGGGTGGCAAAAAATGTCCGCTTTATTTCGTAGAGCATGAGGATGCGTGGGAACAGTTTAAACGGGATGTAGAAGAATATATTTTGGAGGAACCGACGGTGTGATACCGCCGGTTCTTTTAATATGCACAGGGGCGCACAGAGGAATTTGTTGTTTGCGCAATGTGCGCCCCGCGCAGCGATACTCGATTGGAACTATAGTTCCTTCTGGGAAGATTTTTTTTCCTCGGCAAGCCTGTTCTGCAATTTTACCTTCATAAAGGTAATGATATCATCCTGATCGCGCTGCTCTAACTGGAAGAAATAATAAAGCATAAGCCGTTCCCGATGGTCAAGATATTTAATTTTCTTTTGAACGGATGGCAGACTGGTATATTTCAGATAGCTTTCTAGTTCGTCGGGTGAATCTACATTGGTATTGGAATTTTCTTTGGCAAAATCTGCATTGATATTATAAGTCACGACTAAATCCAAAAGATTTTCTACAGGGATCCCATATAATTTTGCAAGATTGTAAAGTGAATTGGTAGGAGGGATAATCCTTCCTGTTTCATAATGAGAATAGGTTTGTCTCGTGATATTTAAGTGTGAAGCTATAAATTCCTGCGAATAGCCACACGCTTTTCGCAATTCTTTTAAATATTGGTCTAATGATTTGATTTGCATGTTTGCACTCCCTATTATGTCTGGGTTTTTATTTTAGGTTTCCCATTAATAACAAATTGTATTAAAAATAGTACTTGAAAATATATTATTAATAGCGTATTATGTAATAAATGCTATTAACAATAGCAAATAGCGCTATTGATAATAGCATTTGAAAAACGAATCAGGCGATATTCCGGCATATTCCCATGGTGGGAACTGCAGGATCGCAAATAAAAAATATAGGAGGAAAAAATGAAAGCAAGAATCATCAAAAGAATGATGACTGGCGTGTTAGCTGCTGCTTTGGTTATGGCACCCATGATGAGTGTCAGCGCTGCAACAACTGTAGCAGGTAATACGGAAGACGTAGTTGCCGAAGCAACGTCAGGTACATCATCAGAAACTGTTGCTGAAATTCCCAGCACAAGTACCGTAGCAGGTACTAAGTCAACTGTGTCAGGCGTTTATCTCGCAACAAGTGTTAGCGGAAGTGCTATTACTACAAGTACGGCTGCTATCAAAGAAGGGTATGCTCTGGCAAACAACGAAACGCCTTACGCTAAGTTCTCTGACTTGGACGCGAAGAAGAGCCCCCTGGCAAAGCAGGCTATTGATCTGGCTGCAGCTTCTCAGGGAGCAGTCGTAGGACCTATGCTGAATGTTGAACTTGGTAAGATGACAGCAGGCAAGTATAGTTTGCTTCCTTCTGATGGCGCAACAATCAGATTGTCTTTTGGCGTGCCTAAGAACTTTGCACAGGCTGACGTGACTTATGCAGTTGTATGTGTTCGTGCAGGCGGAGCGGTTTCTATTTTAACGGATCTTGACAGCAATCCTAACACAGTCACCTTTGATACGACTGGTGGCGCAGGCGCATATGCAATCATTAAGTATTAATCGTATTGCGGGAACAAAATAGGAATCAGCATGTCGGGATGTCTCAGACCGATCGTTATGAGGAAGCAGCTTTTGACGGCTGCTTTCCTTATGGCGGATTACAGAAGATATGAATTATAAGAACAAAATTAAGAAAGAACATATTTTTCTTATTTTTATTATATTAATTATATTTTGTGTTTTCCAATATGGGATACAAAAAATATGCGGATTTACCATGTATCCGGATGAATTTGGGTATTGGGCAAGTGCTGCGGAAGCTGTAGGCTATGACTGGAGCGAAGTGGCATCCCTGGGGTCCTATTATTCTTTTGGCTACAGCTTACTATTGATACCGCTGTTAAAACTGTTTTCGGGCGGGGTGAGCGCATACCGGGCAGCGATAGCTGTAAACATGATTCTCATGTGCGCGAGTGTCTTTTTGTTGTGCAACATTATGAACAGGATGTTTCCGGAAATTGATAAGGTAAAGAGGGTATTTGTCAGCGGGATAGCAGTATTTTATCCGCCCTGGGTTTTTTATATGCAAATGACTTTGGCAGAGGCGCTTTTACTCTTTTTATTTACTGTGCTTACTAGTTTGTTTGTCAGTTTTATACAGAAGCCAAGGGTAATGACGGCAGTTGTTCTGGGAGGCTTGCTAGTTTATACATATTGTGTCCATATGCGTTCAGTAGGTGTAGCGATAGCCTGTGTAATCACATTATTTTTCTGGGGGATATCAAATCCGGCGAAGAGAAAGATCATGCTGGCAACACTTGGCGTTGTGGCAGTTGCCGGTCTGATCATGGCAGTTGTAAAAAGAAATGTGATCATATCTGTGTTTTCGGGTGTAGATGCTGAAACATTAGCGATCAACGATTATGCCAGTCAGATGTGGAAGATGAAACAGATATTGACTTTACATGGTTTTCGGACATTTTTAAAGGAAATTGTTGCCAAGCTTTTTTATCTTGGAATGGCAAGCTTTGGGATTGTTTATTGGGCGATCGCATGGAGCGTAAAAGAGGTTTATGGCTTAATAAAAGAAGCTGTGTCAAAAGATGTAAATACATCGGATGTAAAGCGCTGGATGGCAATGTTTCTTTTGCTGTCCCTGATTGGAGAAATTTTGATATGCAGTATCTATATGCATGGCTCCGGTAAAATCGATTGTCTTGTGTATGGAAGGTATAATGAATTTCTCGTTCCAGTGCTTATCATAACAGGAATAGCTGCCATGCTTAGAAGCAGGCGGATTTGGCAGGGCACATTTGTTATAGGTATTCTGTCAGCGGGAATGCTGCTTCCTATATTATCTGTCATTGAAGAAGAAAATTTGGAAGGAATACGCGGGTATTTTATTGTCGGGATCAGTTATCTTATAAATGAAAATGATTTTGAACCGCAGTCTTTTTTTAGAAATACATGGATTTTAGGAGTTATTTTGATGATCATAACGGCAGAGGTTATCTGTATTGCCAGAAGGTATAAAGATATGGGGTGGCTGCTCGGCATTATCATCATAATGGAAATCGTACTGGGGCTTATAGTGAGTTCCAACTATACATATAAAGTTAACAGGACAAGTTTTATAGACTTGGCCATTGCCGAAGAAATTATAAAGGATAGTAATGATAAAACAAGAGTTACTTATTTGGATGAAGGTGCACCGGAGTTTATTGATTTTCAACAGATGCAGTTACCAGATCTGCCAATACATGTGATAAAAGGTGATGCAGCCGGACAAAAGGAAAAACTGGGTGATTTTTTGATCGTTTGTTATGACACAAAGCAAAAAGACGAACTTGAACGCATATATGACAGTTATATTAAAACAAATACATTTATCCTGTATTTTAACCAGACAGATTAATGCTGTCTTATGTAAAGGAGCCAAGGCATGAGTAAAGTGAGAAAAATTCTGTTATTGCTAATTTTATTGAGTTTCACTTTGGGATTTGTTGTGGTGCCGGTGAAAGCCAGCGAAAACGCGGATGATGAAACGATCACAGAGCTGAATCAGGTCATGACTGTGCTGGTTGACTGTGATGCGAAGGAGCAGCCTAATAGGGGAGCTGCAAGTGTAATGAGCTATAGCGCCGGTTCTCCGGTGTGGGTTATAGGTGAAACTCAGGATGGCTGGTATCTGGTATCCTATCAGGATGAAAAGGGGTATATCCCTAAAAATCATATATCAGAGTTGCAGGTAGAAGTAGAAGAAAAAGGGGCAGTTGGTTTGGCCGAAGCTGGTCTGGACGAGGAAATGGCGGCTGCGGAAGCTGAAAATAAAATGATTGTTGAAGAAATTGAGCGCCAGAGGAGCGAAACAAAGCGTTCGCATATATGGACAATTGTTATTGTAATTTTGGTGATTGGAATTCTCGCAACTGGTATTATTTCAACTGTAAAATATGGAAAAGAAGGAAAATCATGAAACTGATTATTCAGATTCCATGCTATAACGAAGCAAACACTTTAGAGATAGCGTTAAATGACCTGCCAAAGAGACTTGATGGCATTGATGAAATAGAATATTTGATCATCAATGACGGCAGTAAGGACGCAACTGTTGAAGTCGCTAAAAACTGGGGTGTGCATCACATCGTAAATTTTAATCAGAATAAAGGACTTGCCAGGGGATTTATGGCAGGTTTGGACGGATGTCTTAGGAATGGTGCGGATATTATCGTCAACACCGATGCGGACAATCAGTACTGTGCGGAAGATATCCAGCACCTGATACAGCCGATCCTGGAGGGGGAGGCTGACATGGTAATAGGGGCAAGACCAATAGATGAAACAGAACATTTTTCATTTATGAAAAAGAAACTGCAGCATTTTGGAAGCTGGGCAGTGAGAAAGGCATCCAATACAGATATCCCTGATGCACCCAGCGGATTTCGTGCAATGACCAGGGAAGCGGCAATGCATATTAATGTGATCAATGATTATACCTATACACTGGAAACCATTGTGCAGGCAGGAAGGGATAAAATTGCAGTGACTAGTGTTCCTATACATACGAATTCGGATGTCAGACCGTCCAGACTGTTCCACGGCATATGGTCTTATGTAAAAAAGTCGATTGTCATAATTCTCAGGGCATATATGATGTACCAGCCGCTGAAATGCTTTACTTATTTGTCCTGTATCCCTCTGCTGTGTGGAATGGCTATTGGCATTCGTTTTTTATATTTAATTGTGATAGGTCAGGGCTATGGGCATGTACAGTCATTGATTCTGGCATGTACGCTTATCATTGTAGGCTTTTTGACATTTATGATCGGACTGGTGTCAGATCTGATGGCAGCAAATAGAAGAATTTTATCGGATACGCAATACCACATCAGAAGAATGGAGTATGAAACGATAGAAGAGCGGCAGGCGAAGGAGAAAGAATCAAAAGGGAACTGGGAGCCGCACGTTGTACAGGAAGGCAGATTATTTTCTGGCGAAAAAGAAAAGAAGCATAAAATTTATAATATGTGTTAATTACAGAGCAGGTGGTTAAAAATAGACGCATTCGTAACGTTTGTCGTACCGGCATATAATGCTGAAAAAACAATAGCAAGGACAATAGAAAGCGTTCTGCATCAGACAGATACGCGCTGGAAAATGATCATTGTCAATGATGGATCTGTTGATGGTACGGAAACAATTTGTAAAAGATATTTAGAAGAAAATACGAATAGGATTCATTATATTTTTCAGGAAAACAGAGGTCTTGGCGGAGCCAGAAACCGGGGGATGCAGTTTGCAGACACCGCTTATGTTTCATTTTTGGATAGCGATGACTGGCTGATGCCCCAATATGTTGAAAAACTTGCCGATTATCTGGAGAAACATAAGGAACAGAAAGCAGAAATCATCCTGACCCTGCCGCAGATTTTCCATGAAGGCAGTAAAGTAGTAAAAGAATGGTACGATAAATCGTTATTTGAAGAGATATTCCCTGAGGATGGGATGATTGTCAACCCGCAGGAAAAAAGGGAAATTTACCGGTTAGAAGTAAATCAGTGCAGAAAAGTATTATTAATGGATTTTGTAACCAGGATCAATTTTGTTTTCAGGGAAAAGGTAAAATGGGAGGATGTATATCCGCACTTCTATCTGCTGTCACAGTGCAGTGCCTGTATGGGAATCAGTGAAACAGGCTTTTATTACAGGATAGGAAGTAATGATCAGATCACAGCATCCAGAGGAAAAGACAGGCTGGATCTGCTGATCGTATTTGAGGATTTATTGCAATATATATCAAAGGAAAATAAGAAGGATTTATGTTTTCCGGTAATGCGTGTAATGGTCAGATTTTCTATCTGGTGTATCCGGATGGCCGACGTAGATAACCGCAGGAAGCTTGTGGATCAGATACACAGTATCTTTAGAAAACTGCCCGGGGAATATTACACAGCGCTACGAAGAGGTGTAAAAGGGAGCTGTCCGGGAGTAGATGCGTTGCAGTATCTTTTATTTGTGGCTGCAATCAGGTTCAGACCATTCCGCTTCATTTTTTATGATTATCTCTGGCAGGATATAGGGGAAAAAATGATCAAGAAATTGTTGGGAGCAGGTGAAAGGGTCGCTTAGCGACAGAGTAATGGCAGATACAAGATGCAGCAGATTAAGAATTTTTTATCCAATATATATGATATAAATACCGTGCTTCTCATTTCATCATCTGAGGAATTTATGGAGCTTATTCCTTATCTTCTAAAGGCAAAAGGTGTGGAAAATATATACTGCATTGATCTTTCAGACAGTTTGCAGGATGATGAAGACAAATTTCAATCGGATGCTGTTGAGTACTGTACGGCAGAATCAGCAGTGAAACGAGGGCTGCAGGCGGATATGCTTCTTTTTGACAGGAACTGCAGGGAAACGGCTTTGGCAATGAAGCACGCAGCTTTGCATTATTTGTCAGGGAGACTGGCATCAGAGGAAGAATACTTTGATCTCTGGGAGCAGTTTCGGCAGAGCGTTTCACATATTTATATAGAAAGAGAAAAGCTTATTTCGCCAGAAGAAAATATTAGCGATGCAGATCAATGTGAAGTTTTAGACTGGGAAAGAAACCAGACAGACATTGAATTATCGGTTATTTTGCCTGTTTATAATGTGGCGGAATACCTTCCGCAGTGTATTGAAGCTTTGAGCTGCTGGAAAGCGCCTTATGTGGAATACCTTTTTGTGAATGACGGATCTACAGACGATTCGGAAGATATTATTAAAAGATATAGGAATACAGACCACAGGATACGCCTGATCAACAAGGAAAACGGGGGATGTGCATCAGCAAGAAACAGAGGGATTGAAGAAGCAAAAGGAAGATATCTGGGTTTTGTTGATTCGGATGACTACATAGATGAAAGCATGTTTTGCAAACTGCTCCGAAGGGTTCTGCTGGGAAATTTTGAACTGGCCTACTGTGGATACAAGGAGTTTTATGAAGAGACTGGCAGATCTGAAAATGTGTTAAATGACTGCTTGAAGGAGCCCTATTTAAGCGGAACCTACAGGCAGGATAAGGTTCAAAATCTGGCAGTCAATACCAGGGTGGCTGTCTGGAGGTGTATATATAAAAAGGATGTACTCTGTAATAACAAGATACGGTTTCATGAGGATTTAAGACGGTTTGATGACCTGCCTTTCCGTGTGGAATATTTGTTTGCTGCAAAAAGTGCAGTGTGTGTTCCCGAGTATTTATATTATTACCGGCTGGGAAGAAAGGGGCAGGATGTGGTCTGCCCGGATGAGGGCTTTTGGGTCCACTTTGATATATTCAGACATCTGGATAGGTATGTTGATCAGTTTAAGGATAAAAGACTGGCGGACCTGCTTCAGGTAGTGAAGCTTCAGACACATGGATTTGCAATATCAAAAATAAATGACAGAAAGCTGAAACAGGAATATCTGCGGCAGGCGAAAAAACAAATGGACAGGAATATGGGATACATACGAACCGTCTGCCTGATGCTGATGTATACCGGGAAAGGGAATCTGGGGTGGTATACGAGGATGAAGTTAAAGAAATGGTAGTCAGGCGGAATTGAGAGGACAGGATAGATGCAATTCTTTAAAGAAATGAAAAAGTATTGGAAATTTGCGATATATGCGGCTAAGTCAGACTTGCGTGCAGAAGTGGCTAACTCCTATTTGAACTGGTTGTGGTGGATACTGGAGCCGTTAACATCTATGCTGGTCTATACGCTTGTTTTTGGAATTATGTTTAGGTCAGATGAATTATATTTTCCAATATTCGTATTTATTGCAATTACTGTTTGGGATTATTTTAACAGATGTATTACTTCAAGTGTAGATTTGATCAGGTGCAACCAGCATATCATTTCAAAAGTTTACATACCCAAGTATATTTTGCTGGTTCAAAGAATGCTGGTTCTTGCTTTTAAGATGCTGATCTGCTGGGGACTGGTGGTAATTATGATGATTGCATATAAGGTTCCGGTAGGCGTTAATTTATTATATATGATTCCAAATTTGATTGTTTTTTTTACATTTTGCTTTGCCTGCAGCTTATATTTTTTGCATTTTGGCGTGTATGTCAGTGATTTGTCTAATCTGGTTGGAATCGCTTTAAATTTAATGTTTTATATTACCGGGATTTTTTACAATATACAAAAGCTTTTTCCTACACCATGGGGATATTTACTTCAAAGAGCCAATCCGGTTGCCCATATGATTTTTTGCATGCGTAAATCACTTCTTTATAATGAAACGCCGTCAAGGATTATGCTGAGTGTATGGTTTATAATTTCTCTTTTACTGGCTGCTGGTGGTATTCACCTGATCAACAAGAATGAAAATAATTATGTGAAGATGATTTAAGGGGCTGCAATGAAAGAAACAGCAATAAAAGTCAGGGATGTAAAAATTACATATAAGTTGATGAAAAATTTCTCCATACAAAGGAATCTGTTAAAGCGAGACGGAGAAAAAGCAGAAGAATTTGAAGCGGTGAAGGGAATTTCATTTGAAGTAGGGAAGGGAGAAATATTAGGAATCATTGGAAAAAACGGAAGTGGGAAATCCACACTCCTTCGGGCTGTCGCAGGTGTATTTTGCCCAAATTCCGGCACAATTGATTTGAAGGGAAATTCAGTATCGCTTTTGTCATTAGGCGTGGGATTTAAAGATACACTTACTGGTCGGGATAATATTTACTTATCGGGAATGCTGCTTGGATTTTCGGATAAGCAGATCAAAGAAAAAGAACAGGAAATCATTGATTTTGCAGAGCTGGGAGAATTTATTGACAGACCGGTAAAGACTTATTCCAGCGGAATGTATTCTAAACTGGCATTTTCTATAACTTCAAATTTGGAAACGGATATAATTCTGGTGGATGAGGTATTGAGTGTCGGGGATGAGAGATTTCAAAAGAAAAGCTTATCCAAGATGGAATCGCTGATCAAAGATAAAGATAAAACGGTAATTATAGTATCGCACAGCATTGAAACTTTGGAAAAGCTGTGTGATCGGGTTATGTGGCTGCATGATGGAAAAATAAGAAACATTGGCAGGCCAAAGGAGATATTGAAGAAATATCAGGAATATATGTTGATGTGAAAATGATTTAGTAGGAAGTTTTAAAGAAAATTGATTATTTAAGGAAATATTGGGGGAAGTGTGTATGGAGATATTATGTCACAGAGGCTATTGGAAAGAAGAAAATGAAAGGAATACTATAAAGTCAATTCGTGCTGCATTGGAAAGTGGCAGAGGAATTGAAAGTGATATTCGTGATTTGGATAAGATGTTAGTCATATCACATGATTTGCCAGATAAACAATCTCCTATGGCGGAAGAAGTATTTAAATTAATGGCAGAGTATGAAAATAAGTATTGTTTTGCTATTAATATTAAGTCGGATGGATTAAAAGATATTTTGATGGAACAATTGCAAAAATATCATATAGTTAATTATTTTGTTTTTGATATGTCTGTTCCGCAAATAATCGAATATCAAGAAAAAGGAATACGTTATTACACTAGGCAAAGTGAGTATGAGAAGCAGCCCGTATTATATCGTGAAGCAGCTGGCGTGTGGATAGATGCATTTGAAGATGACAGTTGGATTACAGAAGAACTTATATATGAGCATCAGAAAAATGGAAAGAAGATATGCGTTGTATCACCAGACTTACACCAAAGAGATAACATCATTTTTTGGAACAGGTTGTTGACTTTTAAAATTAATTGGCAAGAAATTATGTTGTGTACCGATTACCCTGATGATGCAATTTCATTTTTTGAGAAGAATAAGGAGTAACGTCATGATTAAGGCAGTTATATTTGATATGGATGGGGTTTTGATTGATGCAAAGGAATGGCATTATGAGGCCTTAAATAAGGCACTTAGCTTGTTTGGGTATGAGATTAGCAGATATGATCATTTAGTAACTTATGATGGTCTTCCTACCTCTAGAAAACTCGAAATGCTTTCCATGGAAAAGGGAATGCCTAGAAAACTTCATAAATTCATTAATGAGTTAAAACAGCAATATACCATAGATAAAATATTTACAGATTGCCATCCAGTATTTCATCATGAATATGCATTGTCAGAATTGAAAGCAAAAGGATATAGAATTGCAGTAGCTTCTAATTCTGTAAGAAAGACAGTGGAATTGATGATGGAAAAGAGCAATTTAATGCCGTATCTGGATTTTTTTTTAAGTAATCAAGATGTGAGCAAAGCAAAGCCGGATCCTGAAATTTATAATACTGCAATTCAAAAATTAAACCTTTTACCGGCAGAGTGTTTGATTGTGGAAGATAATAAAAATGGAATAGCGGCCGCTAAAAGTGCAAGCGCTCATGTCATGGAAGTTAATGCAGTGTATGATGTTAATTATGAAAATATTCAAAACCATATTTTAATGGCAAATGAAAAGAGAATATAGAGGGGAAGAGAAAAATGAATATATTAGTTCCAATTGTAGGTGGAGAGAATGAAAGTGG
>ERZ808054.1387-NODE-1387-length-14029-cov-6.697749_pt1 | contig 14029 bp, 19 predicted proteins | sample MGYA00380201_ERZ808054 | MGnify/ENA primary metagenome ERZ808054 (study PRJEB31490, sample SAMN06133419) | mouse gut metagenome | isolation source: Z5_2 | host: mice | place: China: Chengdu | collected 2015-05 ... | reverse complement strand
GAAGAGCCTTCGGAACCTGTGGAGGAAGAGACGCAGCAGGAGGAAGGAACTGCGCCGGAGGATGAGACAGATGCAGAATCTCCTCAGGAAAGCGATGCAGAGACCGCAGACGGGGCTTCAGAGCCGGAATCCGGGGAAGAGGTACAGGAGGTTCTGTCTCAGGCTGTAAAGGAGCCGGACCGCTATGAGGTGAAGGTCGGGGATACGCTCCTTAGTATCTGCCGCGCCAGATACGGGACGGATGATATGCTGGACCGGATCTGCGAAGTCAATGAACTGGAGGACGGCAATGTGATCTATGTGGGAGAAATTATTTTACTTCCATGATGGAAGGTGTTATACTACAGAAGATTAAACGTTTTCGGAACCTGAAATGGATAAAAAGAATGAGCACAATAGAAGTATTTAAAAAGGGTGAGAGTACAGACGCCGATATGAAGGAATTTGAACGGAACCTGTTCAGACACCGTGTGAAAAATGCCTGCCTTGGAGCAGGGCTTCTGGCTGCAGTGATGCTCTGTTTTGCTGCGCTGTGGATTGCAGTCCAGAACCAGTCCTTCGATACCTTTGAGGTTGTGAGAAGCTTTGACCGTACAGATACCATGACGACGCAGTATGCTGAATTCAAAAATTATGTTCTGAAATACAGCAGGGATGGCATCTCGTGTGTGGATTCCAGTAACCGTGCTCTGTGGAGCCAGACCTATAATATGCAGAATCCGATCCTCCATGTCTGTCGGAACAGTGCCGCAGTGGCGGAGGAAAGCGGGACAGAGGCGATGATATTTGACGAGACCGGCATTCAGGGAACAATACAGACCAGACTGCCGATCCGCCAGATTGCAGTGTCCTCGCAGGGAGTACTGGCTGTGCTCCTGGAAGACGGGAATGCCATGCGCGTGAATCTGTATGACAAGGCAGGAACGGAGCTGGTAAGCTCCAAGTTTGAACTTCAGGATGTGGGATATCCGGTCCGGATCTCCCTGAGTTCGGATGCAACGAAGCTGGCAGTCAGTTTCCTTCAGGTTCAGGACGGAGGGATTAGCAGCTGCCTGGCTTTTTATAATTTTACAACAGTAGGAGAGAGCAAGGAAGATCATCTGGTGTCCTCAAAGATCGTCAGCGGCATCGTCATGCCGGAGATTGCCTATATGGACAGTACCCATTGTTTTGCGCTGGGGGGCGGTCAGCTGCTTCTGTATGAAGGAAGCCAGATTCCCGACTTGAAAGCGGAGGTGGTTCTGGAAAAGGAAGTCTTGAGTGTCTTCCATTCAGAAAAGTATATTGGACTGGTTCTGGAGGGCGAGGAAGAGGACTATGTGCTGCAGGTGTATGATCTGCAGGGGCATGTGCAGTTCGAGAGAGAGTTCAGTCTGGATTATCAGACGCTGAAGTTTTCAGGAAACTACATTCTCATTTATAATGAGTCAGAATGTATCATGATGACCGACAACGGAAAGATCTACTATTCCGGAACCTTTGATGAACCGGTGGTGAACCTGTATACCCTGTCAGGGAAGAGGCGTTACATCGTCATGCATACGGCAAGAACAGATCAGATCAGACTGAAATAGTCCGGATCGGGGACTTTAACGGGAGGATACAGATGGGAACGTGGAATCTGGCAGATATTTTGGGTGTGATATTTCTCGGTTACGGGATTCTGGATGGATTCCGGAAAGGAATTGTGAAAAAGGGAATTGCTCTGGCGGCTTCGGCAGGAACGCTTCTGGCGGTCTATGTGGCATCTCCGTATGTGGCGGAATTTATAGCCGGAATCCTCCCGGGGGCTCTGTCTCTGGAACAGATTACGGGAACGGACAGCGAGATCTACCAGATCCTGGTTCTGAGCGGTTTTGGAGAACTGGCAGAAAACTATGTATATGCATTCGTGTCAAGAACTCTGGCGGTGGCTGTGACTTTTCTGGTGGTCCGGATTCTTCTGGCAACTTTAAGCATGTCGCTGAATATACTGGTAAAGGTACCGGGACTCAGCCTTCTGAACCGCCTGCTGGGTGCTGCTCTGGGGCTTGTGCAGCAGCTTCTGCTCCTGTGGCTGTTCTTCCTTGTGGTGTCCGTCTTTGCCCATACAGAATGGGGAAGGACGCTTGCTCTGGCCATTCAGGAGAGCGTGTGGATCGGATACCTGTATGAGCAGAATCTGCTGATGCTGCTGGGAATTCTGCTGCTTCCGGGCATATAAAGGCGGAACAAAAAACTGTAAAAAATATGAAAAAAGTACTTGACATCAGAAAAACTCTGTAGTAGAATAACCATTGTTCTGAAGCGGAACAGATGCGGACGACGGCAAACAACCCGAAAGGGTTTTCACATATATGCGGGTGTAGTTCAATGGTAGAACACCAGCCTTCCAAGCTGGATACGTGGGTTCGATTCCCATCACCCGCTCTGGCGGGAGATTCCCGCTTCACAAAAAGTCTTTGTGGAATGTGTTCGTAGCTCAGCTGGATAGAGCAACGGCCTTCTAAGCCGTGGGTCGGGGGTTCGAATCCCTTCGAGCACGTTTGAGATTGAGCTTGCCTTATCTCATATATGGTGGGTATAGCGCAGTTGGTTAGCGCGTCAGATTGTGGCTCTGAAGGCCCTGGGTTCGAATCCCAGTATCCACCTTTTTGGGCTATCGCCAAGCGGTAAGGCACAGGGTTTTGATCCCTGCATCCGCTGGTTCGAATCCAGCTAGCCCAGTTTTGCTGGACAAGGCTGGAACGGCCGATCAGTCTCAGTTTCATTTGTTTTATCAATGTGGGATATTAGCTCAGGTGGTAGAGCACTTGACTTTTAATCAAGTTGTCCGGGGTTCGAGTCCCCGATGTCTCATGAACGAAAAACCGCTTGAAAGCTTAAATATCAAGGCTTTCAAGCGATTTTTATTATGGTATAAGGAGGGGGATATTAGAGTAAGTTTACTATAGCAAAATTATAGCAGACGTTCATTTTATAGCAAAATTATAGCAGGATTATAGCGCAATAGCTTTGTTCAATTTCTCCTGCACGGCTTCCTTTTTCTCGTCCAGATGTGCATATACTTCCATGATCATTTTCAAGTCAGAATGCCCCATCAGCTCCACGGCCTTTTTTTGGCTGATGCCGGAGTAGTAGAGCATAGTGCAATAGTTGTGCCGGAAAATGTGTGCCGTCAATCCTTGTATTGGTTCGGATCCAATTATCTTTTCTTTATCAGATGTAACTACCGCATTCATTTTTTTTATAATCCGTTCCCACATCTTTACATACTGCGTTTTAGAGAGCGTTTCTGTGCTTTTTCCTTTAAAAAGGTAAAAACTATCGACTGAGCGCAAAAAATCCTTTAGAAACGATTCTACGCTGTCTGGAATAGGCAATGTGCGGTTCCCAGCGTCGGACTTTGCTCCATCTTTGATTGTAGGTGTATTTTTATCGAATACGACAGTTTTATTCACTGTCAGAGTTTTTTTCTTGAAGTCAATATCTGCTTTGGTGAGAGCAAGGCATTCACCGCGCCGTAGTCCGAAATAAAATAGCAGCAGTACAAAAGCTTTTTCCTGTAAGTTAAAATCAGCTTTTTTTATCGCTTCTTTTTCCAGTTCTGTCAAGGCACGTTTTTCTGTCTTATGCCGTTTTGGCAGTGTTGTTTTCTTTGCCACGTTTTCATGCAGCAGTTTATCATCAATAGCGCTGTTAAAAATTTGCACCAGTGTCAGACGGATAATCTCACATGTTCGGGTATGTTCCTGGCGGTCATTAATTACCTTTTGGATATCAGAACGAACAATTTTGTTAAGCGGTAAATGTCCAAGCTCAGGTTTTATGTGACAGTTAATAGCATTTACATACATTGCCTTCGTGTTAATGCTTGCAGATGCCTTGTATGTATCGAGCCAGCTGTCAGCATAGTCTTTCAACAGTGTATCAGATGTTTTTATTGCTTCTCCTGTCTTGACTTTCATTTTCAGTTCGAAGATTTTCTCTTTCAGCTCTTTTTCCGTTTTGGCGGACAAGAACACATTGTTTGGTTTTCCGTCGGGCTTGTATCCTACCATAACCGTTGTTGCGTATCGCCCATCAGAGCGCTTTTTGTACTTTGACATTGTATCATTCCTCCTAAAAAAGTGTATAAAAATAACAGCCAGCGAAAATAACGCTTGCAGGCTGCTCTCGGAGATGATACAATAATCTAGTAAGTTGGGTATCATCTTCGAGATGTATCTATTATGAAATCCGTTCGGTGTTAGCAGCACTGGACGGTTTTTCATTGCGGTGTCGCAATTGGATTGTGTTTATCATATCACAGATAGGGGCATGAAGTCTACCCTAGTCTTTTCATATCTTGTTATAATTTTCAACAGTTTCTCTGGAAGCTAATTCCAAATATTATTAAGGGTGTAAAATATTTTTCTGCAATCTTGTCAGGAGGACTGATATTTTTTCAAGTTTGGTTATCTGTCCTGAGGTATGTATTTCAGATAGAACTATATTAAATTAAAATTAATTCCCTTGCAAGATAGGCAAATTAAGATTTCTTTTTTTCATCTAATATATTTTGAAGATGTTGAACTCTTTTTTTATCTTTATTTTCAGAGTACAATGAGGTGACTCCTATCATAAGAAAAAACAAACCACCTGAAACCAACAAAAATCCACCTCCTCTCATAGTTCCTCCCCATAGAGAGAAAATTCCTAGTATAACTGCGGTTATTCCAGCAACATGATTTCCCCTTGTTAGTCTTGACTCAATTGTCTTTTTTTCGACTTGAGCAGCAATTTTTGTATAGTCTTTTGATTCTTTTTCAGAATAACTATTCTCAGTTACACTTTTTATGATCGGACAGCCGCAGTAAGAACATCTTGATGCTTTACCTGATATCTCATTGTCACATTCAGGACAATAAATAAGTGCCATAAGTTTTTCCTCGTTTCTTGATTTTGTGTCTTTTCATATATTATACAAAATTATTGCAATTGTCTATTTAAAAAATCAAGAACATCGCACACTTCTTTATTAGAAATAAAAGTACCTTGAATACGTAAAGGTGTTCTTGCACCTTGCGGATAATATAACATATCACCTTCAGAAAGCAGATCTTCAGCTCCTTTAGCATCTAAAACTGTTTTAGAATCTATGGCAGAAAAAACTTTAAATGCTATTCGGCTTGGCAAGTTTGCTTTAATGGTTCCTGTGATAACATCGACAGATGGTCTTTGGGTTGAGATAATAAGATGTATACCACAGGCTCTTCCCATTTGTGCCAGTTTGCATATATTTTCCTCTATTATGTTATTGGATACTTTCATTAAATCAGAAAAGTCATCTATGACAATAACGATTCTTGGAAGTTTAGCTAATGTATTATTAAATGAATACTTTTCTATTGATTTATTATAGTTTTGCAAATCCTTTACACCGAAAACTGCAAAATGGTGGTATCGTTCTTTCATTTCGTTTACACACCAGCGTAATGCGGCGGATGCTTTAATACAATCTGTAATAACTGGTAGTAATAAATGAGGAATATGGTTATAGATAGACAAGTTGACTCCTAATGTGTCTATCAAAAGAAATTTTACTTCAATTGGTGATGCTTTATATAAAATACTTATTAACATGCTGTTAATAAAGACTGATTTTCCAGAACCCGTAGTACCTCCGATTAACAAATGGCACATATTTTCAATACTATCAACGATAATATTCCCAGCGATATCTTTTCCAATAGCAATTGTTAGATTGGACGGAAATTGATTAAACTCGTTGGATTCTAGTATGCTTCTTAATGATACAATAGAAAGTTCTTTGTTTTCTGCATCAATTCCTATCGTAGTTCTGCCCGGAATGGGTGCTTCTATATGAATATTGGTTGTTTCTAAACTGAGTTGTATATTATCTTTGATGCGATGTACATCTTTGATGCGCATACCTTTACCTAGTTGAATCTCAAACCTTGTAAAACGTGCACCCAGAAAAATGTCAATAATTTCTGCATCAATGTCAAATGAAAGAAGTGTTTCCACTAACTTTAAAGCTTTTGCGTTTAGTTCTTCTGAGGGTAGTTCTTTTTGTGTTTGTTTTATTAACAGCTCTACTGAAGGAAATATATATTTTTTAATGTTTTGTTCAGGTGTATCATTTTGTGGTTCTGATTCTGTTAAATTGGATTTATATTCTATAGTATGATTAAAATTTTCATTAATATCATAATGTAAAGATTCAAGTTTGTCGTTATATTGATGTGATGGTTCCGTTTCATGAGAGTTAACTAATATTTCTAAATTTGGATTATGTTCTAAGAATTGCTTTGAATGAATATCTGTCTCATATAAAGGAGAGGTTGATTCATTTTCGTGGATTTCGTTATTGTTATCTAAATCAGGTAGTCTCGTATTACTATTTAATCTATTCCATGTAGGATTAATGCTGTTTTCTTTTGATTTTGATAATATATCATCACGTTTATTAGTTAATGAGACAGTTTTGGTTTTGCATTTTTCTTTTTCGCTTATTCTTTGTTCTAATCGCCATATCCATTTTTCTTTTTTGTTTTCAAAATCTTTTAATAATGTAGAGGTAGAGTAAGGAAAGTCAAGTTTATATTCATAATCCAATAATTCAGTAAATATATTCGATATTTCTTCTAGGGTATCATAAAATTCTTTTCTATTAATGGTATTGTTTAGAATAAGAACAAGATCATTTATTTTGTCGATTTTAACATTAGCCTCAGATACAAGTGTTTCTGTTTCCTTTTGTTGAATTAAGATTTTATAACAATCATTACGCTGGTTATAATTTGGAAAGGTGGCACTTAAATGTAGTTCTGGGGAATGATTGTTGTTTTTCTTATTTAAAGAGTCAAGTATTTTATGCAAAATATTCATAATATTCACCGGTTAATCATATAGTATTTTTTCAAAATTGGTTAATATACTGCAATCTTTGTTTTGTTGGCAGCAGAATAATATTGGAAAGAAGTATTGTAAGTATTTTAGCAAAGTAGAAAGAAAAAAAGAATACTTTTTATTTTATTTTGGAAAATAAGACAATATGCAATAAACTATAAAAAAATGACGGTTAGTATTTTGTAAGTATCTGACAAAGTTTGCATGAAATATAAGATATGAAAATACGAGGGTAGATTTTATTGCTTGTGATGTGATAGCATGATTGTAAGAAAAATATTAGAGGAAAAGAGAGGAGAAGTGTATATGGATATTGAGATGATGTCAGGTGAGGAAATGAAGGAGGAAATTATCAGAATGCTTGAGGAAATAGACGACGATAAAATCTTAGAACAAATATACCATTTTGTCAAAAAGCTTTTAAGAATGGAGAAAAACGATGATTGAGAGAAAGTCTTTAGATGAAAGGAAAAAACACATAATTGCAATGATTATGGAGATTTATAATGAGGAACGTATTAGAATGATTGAAGCATTTTTAAAGTTGACATTAAAAAGAGAACAACAAGTAAATGAAAAAGACTGATACCAGTGTGTCAGTCTTTTTGGTTAGAGAAAGGGTAGTTGTCGCCGATAACTTTATGGGTAATATCTTCTAGGACTTTCCATTGTTCCTCTGTCATTTGCGCAAGTGCTGTGACGAGACGGCTTTTAAAAGAGTTTGGAACCTCTGTCATAATATCATCTGCAAGTTTGGCAATAGCGTCAGTTCTATCAAATTCTGGAAACATTTCACCTTCACCGTAACGTAACCAGTTTTCACTTACGCCAAACTCTTTAACCATTAATTTTATCATTTGATCTGTAACACCATGTCTGCCTTTTTCAATGTTGCTTATTGAACTTTTAACAATTCCAAGTTTGTCTCCAAATTCATTTTGTGTGAGATGGAGATGTTTTCTTAATACTTTAATACGTTCATTCATAGTTTTCACTCCTAAAAAGTTGTTTAAAAATTTTCAAAAAAATTCCATTGTGCATCTGTCATTTTATTAGAAATAAGATAAAGTGACTTTTGAAAGAACTAGGGTATTCTTTTATAATTTGAACGATAATTCAGCAATATCATCAGCTTTGTCAAATTTAGGAAACATATTACCTTTACCCTTCTGAACTGTTTTCACCAGTTTCAATTTTAGAAATAGCAGATTTTCCTACACCTAATTTATTTCCAAATTTTTCTAGTATAAGATTTATCGTTTTCCTTAATTCTTTAACACGTTTAATCAAAATATTTCACTTCCTTTATAACAATTATACAGTCATTTTTTCATATGTCAACAACAAAGTTTCAATTTAAAACATATTATGCTTGACAAAGTTTTAAAATAATACTAATATATATATATATAAAACAAATTAAAAACAAGATATGGAGGTGAACAGTATGGTAACAAAAGAATTAACAAAGGCAGCAGGGCTTGAAAACATATTCAGTATGCTTAATAAAGCGGACAGTACCCAGATTGCAATTGTCACTGTTTTTGCGGAGGGGTTTACGGCTGGAATAAAAGCGGAACAGACAAGAGCAGAATTGGAAATACAAAAACAAAAGGATAGAACAGTAGTTACATAGATAGTTGTTTTGCTGGAGATGGTGGCGAAATAAGAGGGAGGTGAGGAGAGGTGACTGAAAATGTAGACAAGACAATAGTTAAACGCTGTGACTGAATTAAGCAAAGAAATAAAGGCCGATTCCATGTGCTTGGCAGAACTTGCGAGTGCGATATAGGACATGAAAGAACAAGAAACGAAATAACGTACAACACTGCGCTTTCTGTGCGGTGCACAACTCTCTCAAGTGTACCGCTGTAATCTTTTATTTTATAATCTAGTGACCGCGCAGGAACAGAACACACACATTGCTGTTCCTGTGCATCGCATAGAGGGCGCAGATTGATAGTGAGGAGGTGGAGACATGCAATTTCCGCGAAAAGTTATGAGCATTACGGAACTGGTAAATGAATGTGGACTTCCGCGATACACTCTTGAGTGTATCGCACATGCAGAAGGACAGAAATGTGCATTTCGGCGTCCGGGCGGTAAAAAAATATTCTTTGATACAGAAAAGCTCGGAAAACAACTGGAAAAATATACAGTGAGGTAATAGTAGACAAGGCATATAGTGCAGTGTTTTTATTTTTAACTTTTTTTCAGATGAAATGATTCGTAAAGGCATTTTCTAGCAAAAGCAAACAGTACTAAATAAAACAAGTACAAATGTAGCAAAACTATCATAGAACGCATTAAAGTCCGCAAAAATCAAGGCTTCAACCGCCTTTTGGAAACAATATAAATATATTAAAGATAGGTACAGGTAGATGGCATTTGACAAAAAAACATATGACATGGGGGATATCATAGACTATGAGTATTCCTTCAATGGGAACTATGGAGCAAAGGGAGAGAAGAGGGCGCCGCGCATAAAGGCGACGCCAGAACAGATCGCAAAGCAGAACCATACCAACAAAGTGAAGAAAGTACGCAGGGAGATTATATTGAATTTCCACCCATGGGATTTATGGCTGACGCTGAAATATCCGCGTGGGACAAGAATGACATCGAAGGAAGTATTAAAAGATGTGCAGGACTGGACGGTCAGGCTCCGCAAGAGATACAGGAAGGCAGGAGAGCAGCTCAAATGGATTAGGCGGATTGAGATCGGGAGGTATGGCGGTATCCATGTGCATATTCTGATCAACTGTCCAAGAACCGTCAAAGACATTGACCTTGTCTGCAAGGAGCTGTGGGGAAGGGCTGGTATTAACTTCCAGAGCCTGAGAGAAGAAGGCGGATATGAACATCTTGCTGAGTATCTCTGCAAGAAGGCAAAAGATGATGAGACAGAAGGGCAGCTCAGCTTTCTCCCAGAAGAGGACAGAAAGAGGTGCCTCAGCTATCAGACAAGCAGGAACCTGATACGCCCTGAGGATGTGTTTCGCAAAAATGAGAAAAAGTACAGCCACTGGACGATGCGCAGGCTGATTGAAGAAGGACCGAAGCCAAGAGAGGGCTACTACATAGACAAAAACAGTATTCGAACAGGTATCAATAAGTATACAGGAAAAAGTTACTACCAGTATACAGAAATTAAGCTCAATAACAGGTGGGAGAGAGCAGAAATGGAAGATTGTGGATAAGTGGATAAGTGCCTTCGCATAAGAGAATCACTTACTTGGAGGGCATTGAAGGGAGGCGGCAGGCATATTTAAAGTGAAGATATATATTGAAACGGATAACGGCACAAGAAAGAGGGTATACAGGGGCTGCGGTGCAGTGGTGGAGTATATCAAAAAGGATGGGAATCCTGAGCTTAGGAGAAGCGCCAGTATGTGTTACGGAACTTGGAACCTTGCATATATACAGGCACTTACAGAAGCATTAAAAATGTTGACAAGGGATTGTGATATCACGCTGCTTTCAGATAACGATTTTGTATGCGGAAGCATCAGCAGCGGAAGGGTGAGGGAGTGGAGCCTGAACGCGTGGCGCACTGTAAAGAACGAGCCTGTTGAAAATGAAGAGGCATGGAGGGAACTTTACCAGAAGATACAGGAACACAGACATCAGTTCCATTTTGTGCATCTTAGGGAAAAGAGTCCTTACAGTGAGGAAATACAGGCGGCAATCAAGGAAGTGCGGGACAAGGGGCAGTATTACCAACAGACACAGATGCCGTCCTGAGATTGGAAGAGGAGGAAATAGGAAAGATGAAAGTAATCACTGTAAGTAATTATAAGGGAGGCTGTGCCAAGACAACAACGGCTGTAAATCTTGCCTACGATCTGGCAGCAGAGGAGGACAGGCGCGTTCTTCTGATTGATGCAGACCCGCAGGGAAATGCGAGCTATATCTTGTGGCGGTATAATCCGAATGCGGATACCCTGAGCAGGATGTACGGAGGAAGGGAACTGAAAAGTCTGGTAAGGCGCAGTAAATATAGGAACCTTGACATTGTGCCGTCCGTGACAGGACTGGAACAAGTCAACCGGGAATCCGATGCACGCGGGCTTGATGCCAATGAGCTTCGCAGACAGATTGACAGTATAGCAGACCGATATGATTACGTTATCATAGACTGCCAACCGACCATGCAATTTTTGACAGTCAGCGCGCTGTATGCCGCTGATCTGGTGGTAGTTCCGTTCAAGGCAGCAGGATTCAGCATTAACGGGCTGGAACTTATGCAGGATTATCTGGAAGATGCCGCGCAGCAGAGGAACTATGACAAAGATCTTCTGTATGCGTGCCTTCCAACGATGTTTAACGGAAGAAAAAAGAGCATGGACAGAATCAGAAAACTTATGGAGCAGGATGCCTATGCAATATTTGATACATTCGTGCGTTTTTCAACCATCTGCGAAAGTGCTGAGGACCAGAGTGTGAGAAAACCGCTGTTAAAGCACAGAAGAAAAAGCAAAGTAGCAGCGGATTATCTGGAACTGACAAAAGAAATCCTGCTGGTGATGGGAGAGTGATAGAATGGGAAGCCTTAGCAGACTCATAAAGGAAAAAGGCGGACAGTTTGAGGGCGTAAAGACAGAGCAGGTGCGGGTACAGCAGATACACTATACAAAGCTGAAAGAATCCCAAATGAATTTTTACACCCGGAATGAAGAAGAAGTGGAAGAACTGGCGGACACCATGATCATAGCAGGCGGGATATTACAGCCGCTCATCGTCAGGAAAACAGATCTGAGTGAATATGAGATACTAGCCGGGCATAAGCGCAGACGTGCCAGTATGTATAATGTTGAGCGCGGATACAAAGAGTATGAATTTCTTCCCTGCATTGTGATGGACATGAGCGGGCTGATGGCGAAGAAAGTCGCGGAGAAGGTGCTGGCAGAGCATGACAGCATAAATGATGATGAACTTCTTGACATGATTGCCGAGTATATCGTGATCTTCACCAACAGCACAGCAAGCGAGCGCAGCGACTACGAGAAAATGATGCAGGCTGTGAGGCTGTCAGAGATTCTGCCCGTGATGCTTGACAATGAAAATCTAAAAGGACGCGCACTCAGGGCAGAGATTGCAAAAGAAATGATGTGCAGTGACGGACAGGTGGGAAGATACCAGAGTATCTATAACAATCTGGTACCAGAAGCGATGGAACGGTTCAAAACGGGTGAGATGGTAATTTCAACCGCTGCGGAAATGTCTGGACTTGACAGGGACAGACAGAGAGAAGTGCTCAAAAAGGGCAGGATAACACTGGAGGATATCAGGCTGTTGAAACAGCAGGAAAAAACGGTGTCCGAGTCGGACACGGAAAATGTATTTGGTGAAGAGATCCGGCGGCAGGAAGAGAACAGCGAAACGGTGTCCGAGTCGGACACAGAAAATGTATTTGATGAAGAAATCTGGCAGCAGGAAGAGAACAGCGAAACGGTGTCCGAGTCGGACACGGAAAATACTTCTTTGGCAGCAGCACCGGATGAAGACACGTTCAAAACTGCTGCCAGCAGGGAAGAAGAGCATGTACAGACGTTTCATGTAGAGTACACACAGGAGGATATTGAAGAAATCTACAAAGAGCAGACAGAATTGGTACAACAGTTTGAGAATGTCATGGCGTGTGGAGGTATGACTGCTGCCGACCAGAAAAGATACAAAAAAGCTCTGATAATCAGGGACGGGATATCATACATGCTCAAAATATTCGAGAAGGAGGGCCTATGCTGAAAGATATTGTAGAGGAATGGAAAAGAAAAGGCGGGGAGTGCGAGACTGTGACAATAGACTGTCCGTTCTGTCATCAGGGCATGGTAGCAGAAGTAACTCCTGATATCATCAGAAACAAGGAGCTGTTAAAGGAGCTTGCAGTGGAGACATGCAGTTGTCCGCAGGCAAAGCAGAAAACAAACTATAAAAAACGATCAGAGAATATTGACTCAAAAGTTGACAGAATGTTTGGGGAAGAATCAGGTACCCCTGCTGACGAAGAAATCCGCACACAGCTCAAGGCATTGTCGCTGTATGTCTGTCATGGAAAGATTAAGAAAGCAGGCATTCAGATCAGCGACAATGTTAAGGTAACGGTCAGTACAGATTCAAACGGACTGCTGGATATCAAGAAGGAAATTAAGAACATATCCAGACAGAAAATTTGAGAAAGGAAACGAGATGAATGCCAGTGATGTCATAAAAAGGCTAAACCAGATGAAAACGGCAGCAGGAAGTGAAGAAGATTCTGCGGTTCTGAATGAAGCATTAAAACTAATATCAGGAAAAGAACAATACAAAATATCCGTTCCCTGCCGCATCGGCGATAATCTGTATTCAGTGATTGGTGAAAGGGTGCATCTCTATGTGGTAGCAGGATTCAGGATTGATAAGGAAAAGATCTACATAGAGTCGGAGGAAAGCATGTTTTTCCCAGAGGATAAGATTGGAATTTACTATTTCTTTTCACAGGAACTGGCAGAGAGGGAATTTAACCGGAGACGGAGAAAGGAACGAAAGTGGCAAGAGTAACAGCGAAAGATTTAATGGAGGAGCAGCGCAGGCGTTTCATTCGAATGAAACGAAAAGAACAGGAACACAATACACCAGAGGAGGCAAAAACCAGTTTCCGCCGCAAGCCCTATATGGGAATGTACAGAAGGCGTGACCAGTGCGGGAACGATCTTGGAGGGAGGTGCTGACATGACCAATTTTGAACATATGAAACAAAAGATTGCAGAGACTGTCATGAGTCTTAATGAGATGGAACTGCTGCGTCTGGCAGAGGATACAGAGATGTGCATGAGCGGAATGGAAGGAGTATTCAGCTGCATGATATGCCAGAAAGAATATGGGGAATGCGGGAACTGTTCATGCAATGACAGATACAGTGAGAGATATCTTGAATGGTGCAGGAAAGAGTATCAGGGTCATAAAAAACGTATGGCAGCAGTGGTAAGAAACGCAGCACAAATATAAGGATTTGGAGGCGATAATTTGATATTGGGATGTATGACTGAATTACCCTGTCTGTACCAAAAAGATTTCGATGGAATGGGGCATTGCATAAAAGAGGAAGGTAACTGCGAATATCAAATATTAAATAGCGAAAATGATAAAAAAGCAG
>ERZ808054.1385-NODE-1385-length-14042-cov-7.459721_pt1 | contig 14042 bp, 17 predicted proteins | sample MGYA00380201_ERZ808054 | MGnify/ENA primary metagenome ERZ808054 (study PRJEB31490, sample SAMN06133419) | mouse gut metagenome | isolation source: Z5_2 | host: mice | place: China: Chengdu | collected 2015-05 ... | reverse complement strand
ACGACATGGCAAGCGGCGCACTTGCGCCACAGGAGCCGCACGACCCCTATTCATTCAAACCGGGCGAAAGCCTGTAACCACCCACAACCACAAAAGGAGGATTTTATTATGGCACAGAAAATGACGGGAGCATTGGTATTTGACGAGCGCACAGACCGCTACGACATTCGCTTTGACCTTGCCAGCTATTACGGCGGGCTGCATTGCGGGGACTGTTTCGACGTGTTCACACGCGGCAAGTGGAAGCCGATCAAGTGAAAGGCTAAGTTGTTCCCTTTATCCAGTGCTTGCGAGAGGGTATAGCCAAACTCAATATCTGCCGTTTCATAGCTGCACCCGAAAGAGGATATGAGCATTTTTTCGTCAATCAGTTTCCTTTCTTCCTCTGTCACATAGAATTTGACCTGTACCGTCCTTTTGCGTCCGTTCATGGGTTTTCGCTCCTTTCCGTTCTCATATGAGGGCAATACCAACGAAGTTGGTATTGGACATATTCCCAACAAGCAATTTCTGACCGACAGGGCGGGCAGAAATACGGAAAAGGGTACTCTTTTCCTATGCTTGCTACGAATGTTTCTCCTACTACCTACAACACCGAAAAACCCTAAAATGACGGACTTTCACAAAAGAAAAACGCTGCAACCTCAAAAAAGATTACAACGCTTCTTAATCCTTATTCAATTTTTGACGGACAGCGATTATTTTTCCTCATCCTCAACCTCTGCGATCTCCCGTGCGGTGGCGGTGACTATCCGTATTCCTGTATCGCTCATATCATCAGGGAGCGCGTCAAGCTGTCGCCGCTGGGTATTTTTCCCGGTGGGCTGCTCCAAAAGGAATTGATCTACCGAGATATTATAGCGCTGTATTAGCTCAAAGAATATCTGTAAACTTGGGTGCTGCCCCTTATTCTCAATATTCGCAAGGTAGCGCGGCGAGATAAACATTTCGTCGCCTACTTTCTTGCGGCTCTCCTTGCGTCCTTCACGCGCTGCTTTGATTGCTTCCCCAAAAGCCTTAAAGTCATATCGTGGTACTGGTCTTTTTGCCATAATTATTTGCCCTGCTACATTTTATGGTTCATCTTTCTTCTTGGATATGTCTACACAGTACATACTATTAGCCAAAATAGAATATATAGCGAACAGAAATTTGTATATGGAAATAAGACACCTTATTGACTTTTTTATGTGGCAATGGTAGGATAAACAGACAGGAGAGTGAGATCAGCTATGGACTATAAAAAAGAGCTTCACGATTTGTTTCTAATGCAGCAAGCGTATGGAACCTTATTTTCCCTCATAAATAAACTGCATATTACAGGAGATACTTATTTTGACGGTCTTACATCACGTCAATTTATGACAATCGTTGCAATATTACATTTAACAGAAGAAGAAACAACAATAAGCAATATCGCACGCAAATTGGGAACAAGTAAGCAAAATGCAAATCGTATGGTTTCCAGTATTGAGAAATTGGGATATATTGAGATTATTCCCAGTTCTAAAGACAAACGAGCTACCAATGTTCGTTTTACAGACATTGGAAAACAAAAAATAATTGAATGTTCTCAATATGCTGTCGATTTTATGGCAGACATATTCAGGCATTTCTCAACGGAAGAAATTGAAACTTTATGGAATTTATTGCGTAAGCTGTATGAATTTGACGGGAGCCATCAAGACGGGTTTGAAGAAAGTGGTTTACCGCTCACGTCTGATACCGGATTAGGCGAAAGAATTTTACAGCATTTCGCACAGAAAAGAAAATCTTTAGAATAAGACAGCAAAATGGCTGTCTTATTTTTTTACCGCTCAATTAGACACCGTGTTGACTTTTGGGCAAAGCCGTGCTATCATGTAATTCGACAACAAGGTGTCTATCGAAAGGAGCAGTATTATGACGGAAACAGTCATTGTCAAAAAATTGAATAAAAGCTATGGACAGAAGCCTGTCATTAAGGATTTGAGTTTTTCTGTCTTTCAAGGTGAAATTGTTGGGCTATTAGGCGCGAATGGCGCTGGAAAAAGCACAACGATCAACATCTTATCCACAATCCCGCAATCATATTTCAGCATTGCTCATATTGCGGTATTGCTATTACTTTTAACTGTTTTTGCCACCGCTTTTGCCCTGTTTATCGCTACTGTATTTGACAGAAATACGAATTTGATTGCAACAGGTATCAACATTGCTAAAAGAAGAATATTGAAAGGAGAATACTAATGTCGGTAGAAACAATCATCAAACTTGAAAATGTAGTAAAAGTTTTTGACAATTTAGAGGTAATTCATAATTGTAATATGAATGTACCCAAAGGTGCGATATATGGGTTTGTTGGAGCAAACGGAGCCGGAAAAACCACAATATTAAAATTGATAATGGGACTACTCAATCCTATATCCGGGGAAATTACAGTTATGGGAAACCATATTCCCGCAGAACGTCACAAAATTCTAAAGAAAATCGGAAGCATTATTGAAACGCCAATTTTTTACGACCACTTATCCGCAGAAGAAAATTTACGCCTGCACCTTGAATATATGCAAGTACCAGTAAGTATTGAAATTATACAGGCGGCATTACATAAAGTCGGGCTTAATGGAGTAGGCACACAATCTGTTGACAGATTTTCATTAGGAATGAAACAACGCTTAGGGATAGCAAGAGCTATTATCCATGAACCCGAAATCTTATTACTGGACGAACCGATTAACGGTCTTGACCCTATGGGTATCAAAGAAATGAGGGATTTATTTCACTCACTCTCACAAGAGCATAACATGACAATTATTATTTCAAGTCATATTTTGAGTGAAATTGAAAATATTGCTGACCTCATTGGAATTATTGTGAAAGGGCAAATTGTGAAAGAACTTTCATTAAAGGAAATACAAAATGCTTTTCCTGCTGGTTTAGAAGAATACTTTTTTGAAGCGATGAACGGAGGTAAAATCTGATGAAACATTTAATACAGTTAGAGTTAGGAAAAGTGAATATTCGTCCATACCTTTACTCTGGGATAATTATTGTGCTATGTATGTTGGGACTGCTTTATACCTTTGCTATGATCGCCTATTTAGGCGGAGATCATGATGCTGCTGAATTTTCCAGCTATCATAACATTTGGGTACTGGTAAACGCTTTGCAGACAGCGGCATATTCCGTTTTAACTGCTGTAATGTTTTCAACCTTTCTGTTGAAAGATTATTCGGGCAAAAATGCTATTCTAATATATTCTTACCCGGTAGAACGCAGAAAACTTCTTAATAGTAAAATTGCTTTGGTGTGGCTATTGGTAGCATTTTTTATGATATGCGGGACTGTCATAATGTACGTTATTTTTTCATTATCAGAAAAGCTGTTCCCATTAGTACCCGATCATCTATCTGCTGCATTGTGCGTAAAAGTTTTTTCTGAAACTGTGCTTTGTCTGTTTCTTTCTTTATTTATTGGAATTATTTCTGTAAGAATTGGGTTTGCAAAAAAATCTATACAGACAACGATCATTGCGTCTGTTATTATATGTGCCTGTACCGCAAATGTAATATCGACCATGAGCTATTCCTACATTCCTGTTATTGTATTGTTTTGTGTAGCAGCGTTTTTAGCATTTATTTCTTATAGAGGGCTTAAAACCAAAGTTGAAATTGTAGAAGCATAAAACTTAGCATTGACTTAAAATTTTATATATACCAATATCTGCCCAGCCGGCAGAAAAAAACCGCTGTTGGGCAGATAATTTTCTATACTCTTTTTCTTAAAGAACTTATACATGGCGGTTTTGAAATAATCAAAGCCGCCGTTTCTTTTTATCTTCTCAAGAAATGACGCGGTTTCACTGTTAAATGCGGCGGCTAAAGGAGGTAGCCGCCATGTCATATAGAGTGTATCGACAAAATCCAACATATTTCAGCATATTAAAAAAAGTCCGACCGCCACAGGGGAAATGTTCGGTACAATACCACACAGGGGCGCAGGCGGCTGATGAAGCTGCTGGAAGCGGATAAACTTGGTTCCTGCCCCACTAACAGTGCAAAACTGTCCGACGCGAAAGAATGGGCGTTGCGTATGAAAGAAAAGGGAATATCCTATAAGACCATAAGCAACGACAAGCGTTCCTTAAAAGCCGCGTTCTACACGGCGATACAGGAGGATTGTATAAGGAAGAACTCCTTTGACTTTCAGCTAAATACCGTAATCGAGGACGACAAAGAGCCGAAAGTACCCCTCACAGCGAAACAGGAAGAAAGCCTTTTATCCTTTATGCAAAGTGATAGCGTCTATCAGAAATACCGTGACGAGGTTATCATACTGCTGGGAACAGGGCTTAGGATTTCCGAACTCTGCGGACTAACTGAAACCGACCTTGATTTTGAAAACAGGATAATCAATGTAGACCACCAGCTTTTACGGAGCGCGGAAACAGGCTACTACATAGAGAAGCCCAAAACGCAAAGCGGTATCAGACAAATTCCAATGAGTGAAAAAGTATATAAAGCGTTGGGGCGCGTGTTGGAGAACCGCAAAGGAACGAAGCAGCTCACGATTGACGGTTACAGCAATTTCCTTTTCCTCAACCGGGACGGCTGCCCGAAAACGGGTGTGAATTATTCCAATATGTTCCGTGGGCTTGTAAAGAAGTACAACAAGTGCCATGAGGAAGCCTTATCCAAAGTAATGACACACCACACCCTGCGCCACCCATATGTCAAGCACAAGACAAAAAATATTAGGATAACTTTGAACATCCTAATATTTTTTATCTTGAACATATAAATGATAAACTACACTCATAATAGCATGGTATTTCACAAGGCACGAAATCTGTCTAGCAGATTTGGGTAATATAATGTGTATTACACTGATTGTTACTGCTTTTTACTCAAATTCGCATCTATAATCAAGGTACTTTTCCATACGATTCAAATCAACTACTCCACTAAGATAATCTTTTGGATTAACAGAAATGATTAGTTTGTTGACAACTTTATCTTTGGATTGGATGAAACCATCGACAGTCATTTGATACACGCTGTTTCTGGTTGCTCCTCGTATTGCGGCTCTCCCTGATCCAATAAGTGGAATACAAAGTGTATCGCAATGCCCTATCTTTAGGATTGCATCAATTATAGAAGTCAGAGCAACCGTAACATTTTCAATTGTTTGTCCTATAGGTTTTCCGCATTCATTAACATCATTTATAGCAACAAAGTAAAAGTGTTTCTTTTTATAGTCAACTTTTGCTACTGTGCCGATTGGGTATTTCTTGGTTGCTCCAAAACAATCGTTAGCATCCTCCCCTATTATTCTTTGCTTTGTAAGACTTTCGTTAATCATGCTATCTAAATCGTTGATGTTTCTTTTAAAATATTTTAACTGAAACCTTCCTTGAATACTTTGCGGACTAATATATTCCTTCTCCATTTTGGTACGAAAAAAGGTATTAGTTGGGATTACAAAACTATTTGCAAATCTATTTGAGAAAATGTCTTTAACACTAATTGCAATTTGCATATCCCGATTAGATACCATTTTACAACAATTGATCTTCTTACGATTATGTATACATGAGATAAGCAGACCAGCAATTACAATCATCTGCCAATGACCTTTTGTCCATACCTCCAATTTGTCCCATCCTGCTAAATCTTTAAGCAAAACTGCTGACGAAAAGAATGAAGACACATAACCAATAGCAGTATAAAGTAACTTCCATATAGCTTTCAGTGTATTCATTTCGTCTATAAGTGATTTCCCAAAAAGTCTTATCTGATTAATCATATCCTAGCGCTTTCTTAATATAAAAATAGTTTCCCACTTTATTTCCAAGAGCATCCTTTGTCCAGAAAGCATATGCTTCCGTATCATAGTCTTTCATATATTGAATCCTTTATTATCCTTTTAATAGTTGCCCAACCAAGATAATCTGAATTAAATATTTGTTATACTTAAAATAATTTGGAAAATTTTAAATGCATGCAGTTGTTTTAAACATTCTCACAAACGAATAGAACTATCACAGCAAGTATTTCAGATATCATGCTTATAATAATGGTATTCTCTACATTAGTTAAAAACACACAACTTGTCTATAGCCTAGTTCATGTACCATTTTACCACAAACATCCCACCTTCGCCTACTACCACTTTTTCAATACAATCCATAATTTCACTGAGCGGAATATCTTTATTGCTGGCAGAAAGGAGTTTACGGAACATGAGATATTGTTTTTCATAAGCAGCTTTGCCCTCTGTAGCCTGAATAAGAGCCTCTTTTGCCTGATTTGCAATATCCTGTACTGCACGAAACTCTTCCTTACTGATTTCTCCCTGCACATACTTCTCATAGTGCTCTATTGCGTTGATCCAAACTGCTGTCTTACGTTGTGCAAGCTCAGCAATTTGCTCCGTATACTCTTGAATCTTCTGCTTATATTCTGAATTTGTAATATAGTGTTCATTCACATAAGCCTTCAACTGGCGATAGATTGCCCTAAGAACATCTTCCTCGCGGGTATGCATCCCCGTGCATTTATCAGCTCCCAAACGATTCTTGGTGATACAGGTAAAGAAATATCAATCAGCGTGATTAGTCCCCCGCTTGCGCTGCATTTTCCCACCACAGCATCCGCAAATGACTTTACTTTTCAAAATGTTGTCTGCTGATTGTCCTTGAGGAGCCACGTTGTATGCTCTGGCTTGAAATGCTTTTTGAATGGCGTCGAATGCAGTGGACTCAACCAGCGCTTCATGTGTTGACTCCGCAACCCGCTTTTTTTTCCCTTGTACCAGCACCCCCGTGTAGGTGCGATTAGTGAGGATGTATTTCACTGACCTGCTGTTTCAACTGCCGTTGCCATCGTCAAAGTTCCCATTCAAGCCTTGAGCCCTGGCGTGCTGGATCGGTGTAGGAAGGCTTTGCTCATTCAAATACCGAACGATACTGGTCACACCTGTGCCGCTTGCAGCCATCTCAAAAATCTTCCGAACTATGACAGCAGCTACTGGATCAAGAACAAGGTGGTTGGGATTCTCATTGGATTTCTGATAACCAAATGGGGCTCTCGGCCCGATAAATTCACCGTGCTGTGCTTTCATATCTAAAACAACCTCAACTTTCATTTTTGTTTCAACGGACACCTGCTCATTAAATAGATTAATGAGGGGTATGCGTGTTCTGGATTGGATATATACAGATTTATCTCTGTTGATTATGCCATTGGTGGTATCAAATTGATCGTTAATTGATACAAATCGGACGTTTTTACGAGGAAAAAACATTTCAAGGTAATAACCCACAGTGATGTAGTCCCACCCTAAACGGGAAAGATCTTTTACAACAACGCAATCAATTTTATCCTTTTGTATATCTTGGAGCATCTCTTGAAATGCTGGGCGGTCAAATCGTTTACCGCTAAAACCGTTGTCAATGTAGTAGCGCATTATGGGGATTTGGTGTTGGCATCCCCATTCTTCAATCATAAGCCCCTGATTTTCTATAGACCCGTAGGGATCTCTGTTAAGAACAGACAACCGGATATAGCTACAGTATCTTTGCCGAACGGAACAGCCAATTCAGGATGCTTTCTGCTTTTTCGTGCCATGATATACATCTCCCTTATACGAAAAGAACTATGGCGTAAACCATAGTCCTTGAGGAGATTATACCATATTCTGTTTTCCACTTCCACGAGGATAGCCTCATTTTCCGCTTCCACGAGCTTAGGCACCTGTATGTCAAGCCCACGACAAAAAATTCATTTCATTTTCTCTTAAAATATAGAATTCTATAGTAGCAGCAAAGATTAGACACCAATTCACTTACTTAAGCACCAAAAGTATTGAAATGATCGCAAACATTAACGCAACTACTCCCAAATAAATATTCTGCATAATTCGACTTTCTGATTTCAATTGTTCTATTTCCTTTTTAAGTTCATTAATCGCTCCATGCAATGCGTTTTCTGGAATATAGTCTATTATGTTTTTTTTATCTTGATATCGGCCTTCATACGGCTCAGCGCACCCAATTAATTTATTAAATTCTATTGTAGCATAATGATTACCGCGCTTCAAATGAACTGCTCGATTAGAGGTATTAAACAGTAAGCAAAATAATTTTCCTCGAAATCCAGGATCAATCTGTGGCCCGTTTGAAAGTATTACTCCTTGGCAAAACAGTCCAACGGTCAGTCCAAATTTGGCAATAACATCTCTTGGCATCCAGGCCATCTCTTTACATGAAACAATAGCGTAGTCATATGGTTCTATTGTTAAAAATGGATTTGCATCAGACAGTTTTCGTATTTTTCCATCGTAATAATATTCGTCACCCAAACGTAAATCATATGATGCACCTTTTATCATTTTAAGGTCAGCATCCCTTAACAATACTCCACAATCAAGCATATTTTTGATTAATTCTTGTGATAGTGCTCCACCTTGATTTTGGTAGTCCCACAGTGAAACAATTAACGAGACCGATGCTGATATATCCGAATTATTTAAGATATAATGAGCGTTGTTTTGATAACTCCTATCTTCCTTGTTCTGCCTATCAAATTCTTTTCTGGCTGTTTTGTCAGACTGTATCCCTGAACGCTTTTCCCAGCGATCAATTAGTATTTCATCCTCAGCATCCAAAAAGATACACATGCAGTTTTTTTTAGTCAATAATTCGATAGCGGAAGCGGGTGTAATTACCAAAATAGGCACATTCTTCTTTTGAATTACTTTATCGTACTCCGATTTTTTTATGCCATACTTTTTGTTTCGATATGTACTGTTTAATAAAAGCTTCTTATTTCTTAGCAATTTATCGAACGAATCATCATTTATAAAATCATAGTTTGTATCATCTGCGCGCTTTTCTCGGGTTGTAACAGCTTTTACTATCTCAAAACGAGTTCCGTCACCCATAGTAACTTTACATAACTCTTGAGAAATTGTACTTTTGCCAGCACAAGAAGTACCAGTAATAATTATACTTTCAAAAAGCATTCCGTTCATCCTTTCTGAAAAATATATATTCGTTCATTTACAAGTGTAGCCCATTGTATACTGAGCGTACGCTTATGACTAGGGATATATCTATCAATCTCAAACACTTTAGTTAACCCTAGTTTAATATAATCTTCAACGACTTTATCAATGGTTTCTTTTCGGTTGTCACTTACTTCATAATCAGGAAGGACAATACATAAATAGCCCTCCTTTTTTAATAAATCTACTATTTTTATATTAACTTGTTTTATTAAATCTTCATAGCTAGCCAAAAAGTCACGACGACTTCTTCTATATCTAGCCCCAATTTCTTTGTTAACATAATCTCTAAAGTCTTCATTCAAAAAATTAAAGGCAAGCCTTTGGGATTTAACATAATCAATCATCCGAGGATATGGCGGGGATGTGACTACAAGATCTATAGATCCTGAAGTAATAGTTGTATTAATAAGAGAATCTCCAAAGACACGAGGACTCTGAGAAATCTCCCGGTAATAGGATTTATAAGTATCTGGTAACCTCGCTTCATGCCCAATAATATCATTCAGTAAACTATTAATTGAGCCTTTATAATGTTCAAAAACTTGCTTTTTTCTCAGTTCATCTTTCTTGGGCTTCACATTATCTGCAATATAAGCCCAACCTTTATTTTGACTTGAAAGAGTAACAAGAATACTTGACAAAATTAATTTCATTACATCTTTCATGATTTGATTTTGAACTTGATCAAATTGACTAAAAAGGAACGCAACTTCATTAAAGGTGTTTTTTTCAAACCACCCAATTAATTCTTTGCGTCGCAACGAAAGACTAGCTGTATAATTCTCTGTGTCTTTGTATCCTTCACAAAGCTGTAACAATTGGTTTTTAATTAAATTCTTATCTAATAATGGGTCAAAAAGCATATACAAAGTTTTACATACAGTCGTAGCAATCGGATTAATATCAAAAGAGTACGGTACCCGTTCCAATGTTAATGCTTGCATAAATGTAGTACCAATCCCGCCAAAGGGATCCAAAACAATATCTCCTTTTTTAGATAGTATTTCAATCAATGCATAAGGTATTTCTGGAATAAAGGTAGCAGGATAGGAATAATACTTTCGACAATTAAATGGATGTAGTACATCATTTCCATAATTTATTGTAAAATCAAAATTCCAATTTATGCTATTTAATTTTTTCTTGATTTCACTATTGTCCATATTCGTCAACTTCCTCATACAACGGAATAACCCTCATATCATTTTTAAAATAAGAGGTAAAATATTCTGTAACAATATCAATTAATTTATCTAGCTTTCTTTCTAAAGAAAATTTTGCATGTTTTAATCCATAAGGGTCATTTTTTATAAATATACCAATGAGCAATTTTCTTGATGCCTCATTCCCAATAACTACAGGTTCGGTTACACCTTTAAACACTACTCTAAGTTGCCGTTCGGTCTTGTTTATGTCAAGTATCGGATGAATGCCAATATTTAAGCGTGAAAACTCTTTAGTTGCTCGAATCCGGGATAATAGATCATCTTCAAGCGTTAAGCGGTTTTCGTATTCAATGAAATCTCCGTATTTACTAATATCTGTAGTCTCCAAAATCATCAAGCAATGATAGAGATCTCCAGTCATAAGCCTTGAAACAATTTGTGATGGGTTATAACAGATATTAACTACTTTGTATAGTTTTCTTTCGCTTATCTCAAATTCCATATTACGATTTATTAACGTAATAACTCCATTCTTTTCAATGTTATAAGAAAAATTTCTACTTAAGGAAAGTTTATAACTTTCCCCAGTCTTTCCTTTTTCCTTTATTGAGACTACTAATTTTAGACTTTCAAGATACTCTTTCAGCAAACCTTTCTGCTTTTCATTGGGTTCCATTTTGGTTATTTTATCCACTACACTAGTATCAATATTTCCAAGTAATACTATCTTACGCTTAAGCCACACTTCTTTAAGACAATCTAACTCTTCCATCAATTGGTAATCTGTATAATTCCATTTTATATCTCGACCATGTGCTTTGTTCTGAGATATACACTCAAACAAAATATCCATTGCTTCAGTGAGCATATATTTTCCCGCAAATTCTTGTGGGTTTAGCAATAGGAATTTATATACTTTTTTTCTAACTAAATACCATTCTTCTAAATATGTTTTTGCACTTTCTAAAAAAATCACCGTGCCGTTCTCTATGGACATTGATTCAGCAAGTTCTCGTGGAGCCTCTTTCCTAAAATTAAGCCCCATATGATAAGCCATCCTAAAAACATTATCAATATTATCAAGGTCAATAGAATCGCTTATTAATCTGCTTAAAGGATGGCAGCCTGTAATAATTTGAGAAATTTCTTTTTTTTGCTCATTATTCAGTATAGAAGTAAGTGTTCGAAGCTTTCCGAAAAAAAAGGTTTCAAATGGCGAAGAATTTTTATGAGCGTCTACACCTACCGAAACCACATCAGTAAATACAGCTTCTAAGCCTTGTTCAGGAAGAAATCCTTTTTTCTCCATGATATATTCATAGGAATGCCCGAATGGTCCATTTGCTACATCATGAAGTAAAGCTGAAATTATAAATATTTCTTTTTTCTGTTTACTGAGACCCAAGTGTTTCTGTGCTATTGATTCAGCGTTGATTGTCGCAAGATACGCAGTACCTACGGAATGCTCAAAACGATTTGTGTTTGAACTTCCTGTAATGCAAAGCGAATTTATATTACACAATCTAACCTCGCGAAGGCGTTGAACCTCTGGAGATAGCATACACTTATATACAAGAGGGCTAAATTCAATTTTTCCATAAAGTACATCCCAAATATACATTATATTTTACCCCTTGATTAGAAGCTGTCCACATCTTATACCTGAACAAAGAGATTGGAGAATACCCCGAAATTTTCCTGTTGCAGCACCGATAATGAACAGTTTGTTGTACAATTCAAAATTTCTATTTATCTGTAAATTCCTCAATATCTTTAATTCTGGTGCCACAAGGGTTATTACATTTTCTGATACACCCATGGCACTTACCAAAACCTCTTTTATAAAATCTTTTATAGCATTGTTTATATCTAACGGGAAAAGGCTGTTAATATCTTCACAAACAGCCAAATCCAATGTTGTTCTTATTTCCCTAGTACTTATCTGTCCCTTTGAATAATCAACAAACGTTTGTTTGATTGGAATCCCGCCAAACCTTTCGCGATATTGATTAATAAAATTCAAAACAGCCTTATCGTCATTATATTTTATTAGAACTGCTAAGTTCGTATAACCTGTTGAAGCAGATGTATCTATACAGCCTTCTAAAAAATGTAAATTTCCTGTTTGGTAAGCAATAATTTTCCCATTAGCTGTTACACAATATGTTCTACCTGCACCAAACTTAAGCTTTAAGTCACCATGCGTTGATGATACATTTCCAAAAGCGTTACTTGGTGCTTCAATGCGAACACCTATTTCGAAACAATTATTAACCTGCCCTACAATTTGGTCTACTAATCTATCTTGGATATTAAGTGCACCCGTTGCCAATATGAGATTGCGGACAAAAAATAAGGTTTCACCTTTAGGTGTTTTAACTTTGATACGAAAACATAGCATATTTGGATCACGATCAATTCCTATGACTTCTGCGTTGTCGTATAATTGAAGTCCCTCGGTTCTTAAAGCTTGAACCGTTTTGTGTATAAAATCTCGATAATTTCTTCCATTGAATTCATAAACATCATAATACTTGTAATCTATATTTTTCTCTCCATAAAACAATTTCGCACTTTTTATAACCTCAGCGTCAATTTCAGTCCTTTTTAGTTCAATACTCTTAGCCAAAAATGGAACTATTTTATCGAGCAACTCTCTTAATTGTTGTTCAGAATCAAAAAATTCTAAAAGGCCACTACCCGCTGGGAAGTCACTAATTTTTCCGCTACTTAATGTTGATGCACCACCAATTCCAGTAATAATGTTGCATGTTTTTGAATAGCAACATTTATTTTGTGTTAATGCCATACAATTTAAATCAGCAATATAGCTACCACGTTCAAAGCATACCGTATTCTTGATTTTGGATGTACCATGCAGACTCATAGCCAATCCAATGCCTGCAGGTCCCATACCAACGATTCCAAACTCAAATACATCAAACATAGATAATAAACTCCCTCTCAAGTATATGGTTACCATCTTCGATTATCAGGCATTTAGTAAACTCGTGTATCGCCCCATCATTCTCATATCTAATCACGACGAAAACCTCGTTGGTCATTGGAGAAATGAACTTCAGGTTGAATTCTGTTGACATCAAAATAGATGTTCGGTATCCGCCAACAATCACTTCTACATTTTTATTAACTATATTACCATTTTTATCAATTATTTTTACTTCGCCGTATAATTCGTATGTTATTGGTAACTCAAGCTCACTAATGTAATATGATAATACTGGCGTCTTATCAAAACAACTCGGCAAAAGAATCATCAAAGAAACCAAAACACTAAAAGTCAAGAATATATAAGAAAGTATAATAGGCAGTCTATGTAAAATTTTTTGCATAAATCTACCTAATTTAAGCCAAATAAGCTTAAGGTACATTGTGCCAGTCTCCATTCATAAAAAACTATCTTTGTGACTTATTTTGTTTTATCCATTCTGATACTTCTGCTTCAATAAAACGAACACCATTTCCAATTTTGTAATAAGGCATACCCTCTTTTCTCCAGCGGTCGATGGTTGCTCTACTAATCTTTAAACTTTGTGCTAATTCCAAAAGAGTAATATATTCCTTGTTCATACCAATCACCTTTATTTTTTCAATTCGCCATTATTGCTCATATATAAGCATATTTTATCACGATTAAAATAAATGGTCAAGGTCGAATTAAAATCTTGTAACATGTACTTGTAGGATTACAATACATGTGTTACAACTGAATATTTAAAAAGCAGGAATACTGCCTTTGTGTTATAGTTTAGTCACCACAACAAAACAAACAAAAAGGAGTTCCCTGCTATGGCTACTATAACA
>ERZ808054.1383-NODE-1383-length-14069-cov-40.716624_pt1 | contig 14069 bp, 11 predicted proteins | sample MGYA00380201_ERZ808054 | MGnify/ENA primary metagenome ERZ808054 (study PRJEB31490, sample SAMN06133419) | mouse gut metagenome | isolation source: Z5_2 | host: mice | place: China: Chengdu | collected 2015-05 ... | reverse complement strand
CCCAACGCCAAGTTTGAGATCAAGTCCGTGGACGGCAGCTTCGGCCCGGAGGAATACATCACGGATGAACACGGCGAGATCGACCTGAGCAAGCTGCCTCCGGGCGCGTATGTGGTGACGGAGATCTCCTGCCCCGGCTACATCATAGACGAGGCCCAGCGGATCATCCAGCTGGACGGCAATGAGACGGCAAGATTTGTGTTCACCAATCACATCAAGCCGTCCCTGCGGCTTATCAAGAAAAGCTCGGATGGTTCGCCCCTGGGCGGCGTACATTTCCGTATCGCCAAGATCGAGGACGGAACCCGGTATCTGGACCGCATCACCAACGACCAGGGCGAGATTTTGATTTCCGACTTGGAGCCGGGTGTGTATTCTGTGCGTGAAACCGCCACGACCTCCAATCACATCATCGACATTCGGGAGTACCACGTGGAGCTGTTCCCCGGCAAGACTTCCGAGATCACCATTGAGAACCAGAAGCGGCCCAATCTCATCGTTTACAAGCACGATGCCGATACTGGCGAACCCATTCCCAACACGGTTTTCACTGTCCGGGCTGCGGACGGTCACAGCGTGGATGAGATCAAGACCGATTCCAACGGCAGAGCGGAGCTGAAAAATCTGCTGCCCGGCGTGTACGAGGTCAGCGAAAAGTCTGTTCCCGCGCCCTGGCTGCAGGACGCTCCGGCCCAGATGGTGACGCTGTACCCCAACCGGGACCACACCCTCTACTTCAAGAACCACAAGAAGCCCACCCTGACGGTGAACAAGGTGGACAGCGTAACCGGCAGCCCCATCAAGGGGGCGAAGTTCGAGGTATGGTACGGCAGCAACAATACCACCACCGGCGAGCTGAACAGCCTCGGCACGTACTTCTCGGACGCAAACGGTCAGTTTATCCTGGACCTGCTTCGGGACGGCTGGTACAAAGTGACTGAGCTGGAGCCCGCTGCCGGTTTCACCATCAAGGAACCGGCTACCCAGGAGTTTTATATCAAGGGCGGCGAGAGCAAAGTCCTGACTTTTGAGAACGTGCCGCTCAACGCGATAGCGGTTGAAAAGTACGACAGCGTGACCGGCGAAGCCCTCCCCGGCTGTACCTTCCAGCTCCGCTATCTGGCCGGGGCATCCGGCACAGGCGGGAACGTCATCGGTACGAAGGTGACTGGCAAGAACGGAACCGCTCTCTGGACGGGACTGAAGCCCGGCACCTATATCTTGGAGGAGGTCGATCCGGCGGACGGCTACTCCATTATCCAGTCCTCCGAGACGATCCTGCTGGCGGATAACGGGGAGCAGAGTGTTGTCACAGTCAGATTTACCAACTCTCCTGACGGGATGCTCCTGATCCGGAAGGTCTGTTCAGTGAATCCCAGCGTCACCCTCCAGGATGCCGAGTTTAAGGTAATGTATGCGGATGGTACCCTGATCGGAGACTCGAACGGAATCTACCGAACAGACGAAGCAGGCGAGATCCGCATCACCGGCCTAAAGCCCGGCAAGAGCGTGGTGGTCACCGAGACACGCGCTCCGGCAGGATTCATTCTGGATACGCAGTCCCAAACGGTGCAGGTGAAGGAAGGCAAAACGGTCAGCCTGACGTTCAAGAATCAGCCGAAGGGAGCTATCATCGTTCAGAAGCGGGACAGCGATACCAACGCGCCCCTCCCCGGCGCGGAATTCCGCATTACCACCGCCGCCGGCTGCGAGGTGGGCCTGGACGGTGTGATCGGCTCGTCCACTCTGACCTCCAACGGCATCTTCACCACGGACGCCCAAGGAGAAATCAGGATCACCAATCTGGCTCCCGGCGCATACGTTTTGACGGAGATCAAAGCACCGGCAGGGTATGTGATGGATTCCCCCAGCACCAACGTGGTGATCGGAGCCAACGGCGATACCCAGACGGTTATCATCACGAACACCAAAAAGGGCGGCCTGATAATCGAGAAGTACGATTCTGTGACCAGGCAGCCCCTCGTTGGCGCGCAGTTCAAAGTGACCACCGCCAGCGGCGAGCTGGTACCGGACAACGAGGGCCTCACAAGTTCCAACGGCCTCTACACCACCGACCGCAACGGGCAGATCGTCCTCTCCAAGCTACTGCCCGGCACGTATGTCGTTGCCGAGGAAAAGGCTCCGGATAATTACCGGAAAGATCCTACACCCCAGACCGTTGTGGTCAATGCCGGGGACACCCAGACTCTCAGATTTTATGACGATCCCCTCTGCACCCTGACCATCCTGAAGCGGGACGCAGTGACAAAAAAGCCCCTGGCGGGAGCCACCTTCACCGTTCGGGACAGCGAGGGTAAGGCTGTCGGCCCCAACAACGGCAGCTACGTCACCGGCTCGGACGGTACGGTGACTGTCACTGGTCTAGAGCCCAACGCCACCATTGTGGTATCGGAATCCAAGGCCCCGACAGGGTATATCCTGGATCAGACCCCGAAGAATATCGTGGTTCGCTCTGGCGCTGCCAACTCCCTGATCTTTGACAACGAGCCTGCAACGACGCTCATTATCCAGAAGTTTATTGAAGGTACGGAAAATGAGCCCCTGTCCGGCGTGGCGTTCAAGGTCACGGACGGCAGCGGCGCGGCAGTCGGCCCTGATGATGGGACCTACTACACCGACAAGGCCGGAGAGATCGTTCTGAGCGGCCTGGAGCCCGGAACCACCGTCAAGGCACGTGAGATCAAGACGGTGGAGGGCTTTGTGCTGGATGGCACTCCCCAGGACATTCTCATCAAAGGCGGGGAGGTCCAGCGCCTGACCTTCTGGAACAAGCGTGATAACTCCCTGACCATCCTGAAGCAGAGTACCGACAAGACCCCGCTGACCGGCGCGATATTCCACGTAACTGACGAGGACGGCGCGGCTATCGGCACAAACAATGGCCGCTACACCACCGACCGCAACGGGCTCATCACCATCACCGGCCTCCAGCCGGGGCAGATCCTCATCGTCACCGAGGAGAAGGCCCCCAACGGATATGTGCGGGATATGACCCCCAAGACCATCAAGATCAAGCAGGGCATGGCCAACAGCCTGATCTTTGAAAATGCCCGCGCGGGAAGCCTGGTCATCAACAAGCGCAGCTCTGTGGACAAGAAGGTACCGCTGGAAGGCGTGACCTTCAAGATCACTACCACCAGCGGCGAGTTCCTGCCGGATGAGAACGGTAAAATTTCCAGCAATGGGCTGTACTACACAGATGAGAACGGCCAGATCATCCTCAACGGCATCGTGGGTACGCTGGTGATAACCGAGCAGCAGACCATTGATGGCTACACCATCCACGAGGCCAACCGGACGCAGACGGTGGAAGTCCAGCCGGATGACACGCAGACACTTTACTTCTACAACGATCCCCTGTGCAGCCTGACCATAACAAAAGTGGATTCCGTCACCGGAAAGCCTGTTCCGAACACGGAGTTCACAGTCAAGTACAGCAATGGCGTCCTCATTGGGAAGTACACCACCGGAAAAGACGGCACGGTTACGGTGACCGGCCTCCAGCCCGGCAGCACTGTCGTGGTCACAGAGACGAAGGTTCCTAATGGGTATGTGCTGAACCCAACTCCGCAGATCATCGTGGTAAATAATGGGACGGGCAACTCTCTGACCAGCGGCAGCGGCTCCACTGGTTCCGGCAGCGGGACAGGCGGCAATGGCGGCAACAACCTGGATTTTGAGAATGATCCCACGACCACGCTTACGATCCAGAAGTTCGTGGACGGAACAGAGAACCAGCCCCTGAAGGGCGTGGAGTTCCTGGTCACGGACGGGACCGGCGCTGTGGTAGGTCCCAATAACGGCTACTACACCACGGACAAGGACGGCCGCATCACCATCCCCAACCTGGAGCCGGGTACGACTATTACCGCGCGGGAGACAAAGACGCTGGATGGCTACATCCTCGATTCCACGCCCCAGACCATTACCATCAAGACTGGCGAGGGCCAGATAATGACCTTCTGGAACAAGAAGGCCGGAGGGCTCATTATCAACAAGATCGATGCTCTGACGAAGAAGCCTTTGGCAGGTGTGAAGTTCAAGATCACTTATGCGGATGGCAGGAATGTGGATATGGATGGCGGAAAAATTTCTTCTAACGGACTGTATACCACGGATGCCCTGGGCCAGATCAAGATTCTGGGCATCACCGGCACTGTCATCGTAGAGGAGATCGAGACGCTGCCCGGCTACACCATCGACCCCAATACCAGGAGCCAGACGGTGGTGGTCAATGCCAACGATACCCAGACGCTTACCTTTATCAATGCCTCTGTCGGCGGACTGGAGCTTATCAAGGTATCCTCCAGCGACAAGTCCCGGCGGATCACCGGCGTCACCTTTGAGATCCGGAAGATGGACGGCGCTCTGGTGAATACTGTGACCACCGGCGATAATGGCCGCGTCCATGTGCCGCTGGATGCCGGAGACTACTACGCGGTGGAGATCGAAGCGGCGGACGGCTTCAAGATCGACAGCACGCCCCACTATTTCACCATCAAGGACAATGAGACAACGACCTTGACTGTTACCAACGCCCCCTTCTCCGGGATCATCATCCATAAGGTGAACAGCGTCACCGGCGAGGGGATCTACGATGTGAAGTTCCTGCTCTACGATCAGAACAAGAACCCCGTCGGGGAGTATTCCACCGACAACGAGGGCTACATCTATATAGATGACCTCACTGTTCAGGGCAAGGGTAAGCTGTTCATCCGCGAGCTGGAAGCAGCCCCCGGCTACGAGCTGGACAAGGAGTACAAGACCATCTATGTCCAGCCCGGTAAAACGGTGGAGATCGAGTGGAAGAATGTTCCCATCACGGGCCAGTTCCAGGTCTATAAGTACGCCGCTGAGTACAACGAGGTCACCGGCACGCCCGCCGGCGCTCCGCTGAAGGGCGCGGTGTATGAGATCAGCGAAGTCCGCAGCGGCAAGGTGGTTGATTACATCACCACGGATGCCAGAGGCGTGGCGGCCTCCAAGCCCCTGCCCCTGGGACGATATAAGATCGTGGAGGTCACAGCGCCGCCTTACTGGAAGCTCAGCGGAACGGCTTTCGATGAGACGCTGGAATACTCCGGCCAGATCATCAAGGTGTCCGACTACGACAAGCCCTCCAACCTGGGCGTGACCATCACCAAGCGGGGCAACGCCGAGGTGCTGGCGGGAAGCCAGATGCGCTATGACTTCACGGTGGCCAACACCAGCAACGTGCCGCTGGAAAACTTCTTCTGGCACGACCGTATCCCCACCGATGCGGCCACAGCCATGCTGCTGACCACCGGGACCTACAGTGCGCGGCTCAATTACCGCATCCTCTACAAGACCAGCTCCGGCGGCGACTATCAGGTGCTGGCCTCCAATCTGACCAGCACCAGCAGCTATGCCTTCAACCTTAACGCCATTCCCACCCAGGCGGGAGAGAAGGTCACGGAGATCTATTTTGACTTCGGCAAAGTGCCCGTGGGCTTCCAGTCCACCACCAGCCCCACGCTGAGCGTGGTGGTCAGCGGCAATATCGCCAACGGCTACCAGCTGATAAACCGGGCCGACGCGGGCGGTAAGTACCAGGGTACATGGCAGACCGCCCAAGGGTATTGGGTCACCATTGTCCGCAAGCTCAATACATCTACACCCACGCTGCCCAAAACAGGCTATTAAGCACACCGGGACGGCTCCTGAAAAGGGGCTGTCCCAAACTATACCAAAATAAGAGGTGACTATTTTGCAGACTCATTCCGAACCCGTGGCGACTGTACTGGACCGGACGTCGCTCCTGATCGAGAATTCCTCCCACAGCTCCCAATTTCAGCATCTGACGGAGCAGATGCTCCTTATTTTTCCGCCGCCGGCGTGATCCCCGCGCTGGCCCGGCTGGAAATCCAGAGGTATGCGGCCCTGGCCGCGCTGCACGACATTGGGAAAAAGAATGTTCCCACGGAGATCCTGAACAAACCCGGCACACTGACTGCGGAGGAGTTCAGCATCGTGAAAGCGCATACAACGCAGGGATGTAAGCTGCTGGAAGCCATACCGGAGCTGCGGCAATGCGACGACTTCCCCTCCGCCTGTGACGTTTGTCTCCACCATCACGAACGCTGGGATGGCAGGGGCTATCCGGACGGACTGACCGGCAGGCATATCGCCCCGTGGGTGCATGTTGTGGGCTTGGCGGACGCTTTTGACGCCCTGACCCATCCCCGGGCCTACAAGCCCGCCTACACCCCCGCCCAGGCCAGAGGGATGATCCTCTCCGGCGCTTGCGGCGCGTTTGACCCCAATATGCTGGACTGCTTCGGTCAGCATATTCAGGCCATTGCCCACGCGGTATACTGAATGACTCCGGCAGGAAGGAGCGGCAGCGCCGCTCCATTTTTATGGAAAGGACGATCTATGACAAAGAAGAATTATCAACCGGCGTGGCCCGGCCCCCGGCTCCCTCTCTGGTATATCCGTATCATGGCTGCGGCCATCGCGGTCATCTGCCTGACCACACCGGCGCTGGCGGCTACCGACCTGTGGACGGCGGCACAGACCATCATCGTGGACATCTATGGCCACATCGCCACGCTCAGCACTGCGCTGGCCGGGCTGATGTCCGCCATCGCGGTCCTGGGGGCAAAGCTGTCCAACAACCAGCACAAGGTAGATCAGGCGTGGGACTGGCTCAAGCGGATATGGATCTGCTGGGGCATCATCAACGGCATCGGAGCCTTTATCGCGTACATCACCCCGCATTTCTCCGGCCTTGCGACGATCACACCGTAGCGCCGGAACGGCAGGAAGGAGGCGTCCGCATTGCTGGAACTGATTTTTCAAGGCTTCATTGAATGGCTCTACAGTCTGACGCTGGACTGCTGGAACTGGCTCTCCTCCTCGCTGCTGGATATTATGAGCCTGGATCTGGCCTACATCAAGAGCCACGTACCCATTATGACGGACATCATGCAGGTATTTCTGGCGGTTGGCTGGGCGCTGCTGCTGGGAAACCTGGTATTCCAGGCGATGAAGGGTATGGCGGCGGGCCTGGGCTTTGAGGCGGAAGACCCGAAGATGCTGTTCGGTAGAAGCGCAATTTTCTCTTTCCTGCTGATGGCCAGCCCGCAGCTCTGCGAACTTGTGCTGGATATGACCTCCAAGATCATCGTACTCCTGGAGCTGCCCAACGCAGTCAATGTGCATCTGGTGGACGCCAGTCTCCTGGGGAATCTGCTGGCCGGGTGGCTGGTAGTCATCATCTGTAACATCATCATCATGTGGAAGGTGCTGAAGCTCCTGCTGAAGATCGCGGAGCAGTACGTGGTTCTGTCCACACTGACCATTGCCGCGCCGCTGGCCTTCTCCATGGGCGGCAGCAGGAGTACCGTCTCCATCTTCACGGGCTGGTGCCGGATGTACGGCAGCATGTGCCTGCTGATGGTTTCCAATGTGATGTTTTTCAAGATGCTGCTGTCCGTTATGTCGGCCATCCCCAGCGGCCTGGATGTGATCCCCTGGATGGTGCTGATCTTCAGCATAGTAAAGGTAGCAAAGCGGATGGATGACACCATCACCCGCATCGGCCTGAATCCGGCCATGACCGGAGCGCCGGGCGGCAGAAGCCTTCCAGGGATGCTGGCGGCTTCCGTCATGCATGGCGTTGTGTCCCAGGTGACCAGGACCATTGGCGGAGCAATCGGCGGCGCTGTTGGAAGCGCAGCCGGGAGCGTGGTTGGCGGCATGGCGGGAACCGCTGTGAAGGGCGCGGCTGGAGCGGGGACGGCGGCAGCCGGAACTGCCGCCACGGGTTTGAGCGGGCTGGCTTCCATCCTTCGTCCAGGCGGCGGGAGAAATATGTCTCAGACCTCCAACAGCCAGCAGAATACGCAGCAGAACACACTCCAGCAGGAACCCGTCCGGCAGGGAACGGGACAGCCGGGATCTTCTCAGCAGAGCAGCGTTGTTCAGAATGGAGGAAATACTTCTAATACTTCCCCGCAGTTTAATCAGCGGAATAGCGGCGGGCCCCGGCGCAGCAGGAACACCTCTGTGCCGCCCGGCACCCGGTGGGCCCCCAGCTATGTGCCGCCGTCCTCCAACGGCGATAACGCCGCTGGAAACGATTCGATGTCACAGGGCACTTTCCCGCGCGGCGGAGGTTTCGGTGAGAGCCGGACTGGTGGTGGAGGTTTCAGCGGCGGCAGCAGAGGGAACTTTGGCGGTGGTTCCCGTGGCGGCGGTTTTGGTAATGCCCGTACCGGCGGCGGCGGATTCAGCCGTGGCGGCGGTTTTGGCGGTGGGGCGCGTGGCCGTGACGGCGCTGACGGCATAACTACCGCGCCAACTGCAGCCAGCGACACAGCCATTCACTCGCGTACCGGAAGCGGCGGCAGCGTATTTCGTCCCGGTACAGCAGGAACAGGCCAGCCTTCCAGAACTGCCAGCAGTACGCCGGTAAGCGGTACTTCCGGTACGGGATCTGTGGAGAAGACCGCCGTAAAGGGCGGCGGCAGCCCGAAAATCCCCAAGCCCGGTATGGCAGGAACGGAGCGTACCACCGTTTCTGACAGCAGAATCGTAAAAAACAAGGGTGTTTCCAGTGGATCGTCTGGGACTCCGCCCGGCACAGCAGGTACAAGTACGTCTCCGTCCGCCGCCCGCTCCACCCGCTACCGGGCAGGCGAGAAAGCTGCCCGGCAGCATATTACTAATCCCGGTAAAGTGGTGGCAGCTCCCGGGAAAGCAGCTTCTTCCGGACAAGGTACATCAGGGCGGCAAGCGGAGGCCCGCTCTACCCGCCGCGAGAAGGCTCATACAGAGCGTACCACGGTGGAGAATACCGTCAGGCGCACAAGCGAGCAGCCCGGCGCGGCAGGGATCCCGTCTGCCGGCCCGGTACGTCAGCCCGGCAAAGCTGTCCCTCCGTCGGCGGGCGTATCCCCGCCAAAGCGGCAAGGCTCCAGTCCGGCCCAGCAGGAAACCCGGCAGACTTCCGCTCCTGGCAGGCCCCAGAGGGCCGCTGCCGCCCCGTCCGGTGCGGCAGGAACACCGAAAAAAGCGCCTGCGGCTTCAATACAGCGAGAGCAGTCCGTCCCGGCCCGGCAGGAACGCGGCAGATCTTCCGCGCCCGCCACCCCTCCGGCGGCTGCCGCCGCTCCTGATACACGCCCCGGCATTGCAGGGACCGCGCCGGGCCGCTCCCTTGCGGCTGAGAAGGGCCGGACGGCCAGAAATCAGGCGAAGCGGGCGAAAGGGCCGGAGGGCATGACGCCGCCCGGCAAACGTCCGGGCATCGGTTCCGCGCCGCCTGCATCAAAACGGCAGTCCGGCGCAAAACCGCCAGACCGCAGCGGACACGGCGGAGGTGGCGGTCATGGATGATAAGCGCAGTCCTGCTATTATCATAGCTGGCTTGGCGGCATTACTGCTGGTTCCCATGCTGATCTTCACCGCCCTGCCCAATATGTTTTTCGGTTTTGGTAATTCTGAGACAGATACCGTCATCCATATGACGGAGCAGGCCAGGATGATCGGCAGTGTGTATATGAGCCTGGAAGATTTTGAGAAGTCTCAAATCGATTCCCTTATCACGGGCATTGCCGCTGAGTATGAAACCGATGGCAATGCCGTTGATAAGATCGAGGTCCAAAGTAATTTCGAGGAAGACGATCTTCTATGGCTCATCGCCATCAATTCCGTTCTGCATCAACAGGACTTGGATAGTATGAGCGCGGCGGATATTCGCCAATTTTGTACCTCCCGGCTGTCCTTCGAACCAACTATTTTAAGCGGGCCTGCAAACGTGCTGACGGTTGAAGTCCAGAAAATTGACCCGGAGACACTGATGGACCAGCTGGGCTTCGATGATAAAGCCAAGACCTGGGCGGGTGCAATGTACGAGGTGCTTTCCGAGAGCGACGCCCTGGAAAAGTATAAGGATCATTTCGATGTGCCGCCGCCCAGCTATGAGGGCGATACCTCCGGCGACGGCAGCATCACCCCCGGCGGGTCTGGCGGGAGTGGGAACAACGCCATAGATATTTCCGCTTTCGTCAGTCCCGGCACAAAAAATAATCTGGATTTGGCCGCTTACGCCATACAGGCGTGGGAAAACGGGTGGGGGTATGTCTGGGGGACCTACGGCAACGTCCTGACCCGATCCCTGTTTGACTACAAGCTCCAGCAGTATCCGGACGGCGTTGGCAAATATGCGGATTTCATCCGGAATAACTGGCTGGAGCGCCGGACGGCGGACTGCGTTGGGCTTATCAAGGGTTACGGCTGGCTGGACACGCAGAGTATGGAGATCCGGTACGGAACCAACGGTATGCCGGACTACGGCGCGAACCAGATGTACCAGTCAGCCATAGAGTCCGGGACCATGGACACTATGCCTGAGATCGTCGGCCTGGCCGTCTGGAAGCAGGGGCACATCGGCGTCTACATCGGCAATGGCTATGTGATCGAGGCTATGGGAACCAGGTACGGAGTTGTCAGGACAGAGCTGTCCAAACGAAGCTGGTCCGGCTGGTGCAAGATCCCGTACGTTGATTATATGGAGGAATAGCCGGATGCCGAAACAAAGTAATCTGCGCCGCCTGCGCTGCCGGTATCATATTTCCCTCGGCGAAATGGAAGCGGTTTCCGGTTTTTCCAATCAGTATATCAGCTGCGCGGAGTTGGGAAAGATACGCGCTACGCCACAGCTGACAGGGAAAATGGATACCGCCATAGAGCTGCTGATCGCCAATCGAAAACAGGAACTGCTGCTCCTGGAGGCGGACTTCCTGAAATACAGGGGCCGCCTTCTGGAAGCAGCGGAGGAAAGTGAAAATGAACGAGACATACTACATACCGACTAACTTTACAGATGCCGGGCGCGTGATGGGCCTGTTTGAGATCCGGAACATGGTGGAGGCGATCCTGCTGGCCGGGCCCGCATTGTACCTTTGCCTTACCCTCCTTCCCCTGGCGCTGACGCCGAAGCTCATCGTCACTATGATGGTCGCTGTGCCGTTGGGCGGTTTCGGCCTGCTGGGCATCAACGATGACAGCCTGACTCGCTGGGTGGGCTGCTGGTGGCGCTGGAGGAAGGGACGCAGGCTCATCTGCTACAGGGGGGAGGTGGGAAAATGAAGGTTGGCCTTGTTGCTGTGGACGGACATAACAACTTTCCCAATCTGGCCCTTATGCGCCTGTCCGCATGGCACAGATCTCAGAGGGATCATGTGGAATGGTGGAACGGCTTTGAACACTATGACCGGGTGTACCAATCCAAGGTGTTTACCTTTACTCCGGACTTTAACAGCGTTGTCAATTCGGATGAGATCATCACCGGCGGGACTGGCTACAGGGACTATGGTACACTCCCGCCGGAGGTGGAGGCGACGCCGCCGGACTACTGCATTTATCCACAATGCAAGAGAGCCATAGGCTTTCTGACGCGGGGATGTATCCGCCGCTGTGAATACTGCGTAGTACCTCGTAAAGAGGGAGACATCCGCCCTGCGGCGACCTGGGAGGAGATCCGAAGGCCGGACAGTCGGGAGATCCTATTTCTGGACAACAATGTTCTGGCTTCAGATTTTGGACTGGAGCAGATCGACCGGATGGGCGGCGAACCGGTCTGGGTGGATTTTAATCAGGGCCTGGATGCCCGGCTAATTACTCTGGATACTGCCCGGATGCTGGCCCGGCTCCATTGGATACGGTTTATCCGGATGTCCTGCGACACCAGCAGTATGATCCCTGTGGTGGAGCGGGCTGCGGCCTATCTCCGTGAAGCCGGGGCGGCTCCCTCCCGCTTCTGGGCATACGTCCTGGTGCGGGATGTGGGGGATGCCCACCAGCGGGTCATAGCCCTGCGGGAAATGGGAGTGGAGCCTTTTGCCCAGCCTTACCGGGACTTTGACGGCGGCGAACCATCTTTAGAGCAGAGGGCCTTCGCCCGGTGGGTCAACAACAGGGCCGCCTTCCACTCCTGCTCATGGGAGGACTATCAATATCCAGGAAAAGGAGGATCGATTTTTTGAATATTAAAGAACTGATTTTCGGCGGCGGCGTCAAGACCGCCAGCGGCGGCGGGGCCTACCGGGACAGCATCCAGGCGTGGCTCCCCGTCAAAAACATCATAGGCGGCGTGGTCATTACCCGCGATAACCGTTTCATCAAGATTCTGGAGGTGCTGCCGGTCAATATCTACCTGAAATCGCCCAATGACCGGCAGAACATCATTTCCGGATTTGCCGCCTATCTGAAGATCGCGCCGGATGACCTTATGCTCCAGGCCAGGACGCTCCCAGCGGATACGGCGGAGTACGTGGAGCGGATGAAGCAGTACGCGGAGCGGGAGGAAAACGAGTCCTGCTGTGAGATGATCGAGGATAATATCAGGGAGATCGGTCAGGGCGTGGCAAGCGACGCCATCCGGCACCGGTTTTTCCTGATCTTCCAGTACGAGCCCCGCATGAAGTCCAAGGGCAACTCCGTTGCCGCCATCATTCAGCGGCTCAACGAGGAGGCGGACACAGCCCGGCGATACCTGGATGTGTGTGAATTGGAGGTGCTGGAGCCCCGCTATTCCGATGATTTCGTCCTGAAGCTGCTCTATGAGATCATCAACAAGCGCACCGGCCTCCGGGTCAAGCTGCCGGAGGGAGTGTTTGATATGACCACTGCCGTACATGGGATTTTTGAGTAAAAGCATAGTGAGGAACCATCGTTATGGTTCCTCACTATGCTCGACAGCTGAAAGTTGCTTATCACAAAATTGCTTCAATGCGGGAATGTCACCAGTTGTCGTTGCCCATATCCGTTCCCGGTTCACGCTTCCGTAATCATGGGCGACAACATTGCGCATCCCCTTCATAGCACTCCACGGCATCTGCTTCGCAGTATCACGCCGAAACGTCTCCGATAAGCCGCCTACAAGTTCACCGATCTGCAAAAGGCTAAATGCAACGGAGTGCTGGTAGTCCGTGTCGGAGAGAAATGAATCCAAATCTTCCCCGTAGCGGGAAACCGTTTGCTGAATGATAACGCAATACTCTCTTATTCTGGAAATGCGCTGCAAATCAGGCGACAGCATAAATCATCCTCCGTTCTCTCGCCACGTTTTCACGGAAGTAGACATCGCTTTTCATTCGACAGGGCTGTTCCAGAGAATCCACGGTAACAAGACTGAGCTCTTTCTCCAGAGCATCCTCCAAATCACTATAGAGTCCCCCCAGCGCAAAGAGGGTCTTCAAATTCTCTCCGTCAGTATCTACCAGCAGATCCACATCGCTGTCATCTTTAGCTTCACCCCTGGCATAAGAACCAAAAACATACACCGCCTGAAGATGGTATTTCTCCGCCACCGGTCGGATACGCTGGGCAATTTCATCCAATGTATAGATCATAGCGAACTCCTTTCTCTTGGAATTGCACCTGCTTCTATCTTTATTATACGCAATTCTTAACCAAATTCAATAGTGAAGGATGTGAAAAAATGAAGTCTACCAAGAAAATTACCAAGTCCGCCGCTAAGGCGCGGCCTAAAAAGATAGCGCCGCCTGCGGAGAAAAAGCAGTCCGCCCTCAAACGCCTGCTGTTCGGCGAGGAGAAGCCTGACCTGACAGAGCTGGAATCCGGCTCCACTACCATTCTGGATATTCTTTCTCCCACCGCTATTGATACCAAAAGCCGGGATCACATCATTGTAGACGGCGTATACCACGCCTACCTCTACATCGCTGGATACGGCTACTCTACTACAGTTGGCTCCTGCTGGCTCACTCCGCTGGTGGAGGCCGGCGAGGGTTTCAATCTCAGTTTCATCGCCAGGCGGCAGCCCAGGGACAAGATACTCTCCAAAATCGCTCAGACCACCATGGTCAACCGCTCCCGGATGCGGGATGTGGGCGATACCCGTCAGGATTACGAGGAGCTGGACAGCGCCATCAGCTCCGGCCTGTATCTGAAGGATGCTATGAACCGGCAGGGCGAGGACTTCGCGCGCTTTGTTCCTTGACAATCTGCGTAGAAATACGCAATAAAACAAGGCAGATTTCGCAAGAAATCTGAAC
>ERZ808054.1381-NODE-1381-length-14094-cov-4.180281_pt1 | contig 14094 bp, 13 predicted proteins | sample MGYA00380201_ERZ808054 | MGnify/ENA primary metagenome ERZ808054 (study PRJEB31490, sample SAMN06133419) | mouse gut metagenome | isolation source: Z5_2 | host: mice | place: China: Chengdu | collected 2015-05 ... | reverse complement strand
GATATGTTTATGGATTTTGTATAAATGTTTTTTTACGATAAAAAATGTATGGTGGAATGTGGCGATATTCATTGCCGCGGAAATTTTAGTTGCTGCAATGAATTTGAAATTTGCCCAAAAGATGATTGGATGATTTACCGAAAAAACAGGTTTGGCTTCAATGATATGACTTCCGTTCGTCAAACCTGCCATTATTACAGTCACAACAGAATAGTTACACGGCATCAGAGCGTATCGGAAACAATTTATGCGCTCTGTTTTATGTGCAGCCCCATGCGGAAGTATGCCGCCAAGGCGGCGCATGGGGCGTTTCTGCACACGCCGTAAGCAGTCGTGCCCGTCTTACGGCGCCGTATCGGGGTGGCAGTTGGTGCAAGGCTGGTAGCCTGCATCCATAATCTTGGAACCGGTCGTGGTCATTTCGGAACGTTTGTCCTCCGCGATGTTTGCCGCATAAGGACAGTCTGCCGTATGGAAAATGCCGGAACCCAAATCCATGACATAAGACCGTTTGGCATCGCTGCCGGAAGATGCGGACGCCGTTCCCGTACTGCCCGCGGCGGTGCCGGTGCCGGAAGGTGTGTCCGAACCGGTGGCGGAATCGGAAGGTGTGTCCGTGCTGCTGCCGGAACCGGAGGGGGCGCCTGTTCCGCTGTCTGTACCGGCAGGGGCGGAATTGGCTGTGGAAGTGCCGTCTGCACCGCCGGAATCGGAATTGCCCTGTGCCGTGTCTGTGCTTTCCGTACCGTCAGGAGAAGCGTTATCTCCGTTTTGGGCGGAAGCGCCGGAGCTTTCCCCATCGTTCTGGTCTTCAGGGAGTTCCAGTAAATTCCCGTTTTCGTCGTAGGCAAGACGGGATTCGTCTTCCGTGGATTCCAGTTTCGCCAGGGCGGGGATGGAATCCGGCGTGAAGCGGTTGCCGCTGTATTCCGCATACAGGATGATGCCTACCAGCGCCACGGTTCCGGCAATCAGCAGTCCGAGTAAAGTGTAAATGATTCGTTTTAAAATTCTCATGGCATTATTGTCCTTAGTAGTTTTTATTAGTACATCCTCTTTATTTTATCATTGCGTAAATGTTTTTTCAACTGTAAATCGCCCGCCTCTTTACAAAATTTTTATGCTGGAATATAATTAGGGCAATTGGGATAAATGGGGTGCGCAGGGAACAGGAACGGTTCCCGGCCGCGCCGGGAAGGTGGAAAGCAATGCAGAAAGTACGGAAGCGAAAATCCTATGAAATCAATATGTGCCATGGACCGCTGCTTGGGAAAATCCTGTTATTTTCCGTGCCGTTAATCCTGTCGGGCGTATTGCAGCTTTTGTTTAATGCGGCGGATGTGGTGGTGGTGGGACGTTTTGCGGGAAGCCGGTCTTTGGCGGCGGTGGGTTCCACAAGTTCCCTGATTAATTTGTTGGTCAACGTGTTCATCGGGCTTTCCGTAGGGGCGAACGTGCTGATTGCCCGTTATTACGGCGGGGGACAGGACAGGGAAGTGGAAGAAACGGTACATACCGCCATGCTGCTTAGTTTTATCAGCGGCTTTTTCCTCTGCATCCTTGGCGCCGCGCTGGCAAAACCACTGCTGGAGCTGATGGGGACGCCGGGGGATGTGTTGGATAAGTCGGTGTTGTATATGCGGATTTATTTCCTTGGGATGCCCGCGCTGCTTTTGTATAATTTCGGGAGTTCTATTTTAAGGGCAATCGGGGATACCCAAAGACCGCTTTATTATCTGTCGGCGGCGGGGGTAATCAATGTGGTGCTGAACCTGTTTTTCGTGATATCCCTGCAGATGGATGTGGCGGGGGTAGCGCTTGCCACTGTCCTGTCACAGTGTGTTTCCGCATCATGCATTGTTTGGTGTCTGATGAAAAGCGAGGGGAGCTTCCGGTTTTACCCGAAGCGGATGCGTATCCATAAGGATAAGCTGCTGCGCATTGCAAGAATCGGGATTCCGGCGGGAATGCAGGGGGCAATTTTTTCCGTCTCCAACGTGTTGATCCAATCATCGGTGAATTCCTTCGGCTCCGTTGCCATGGCAGGGAATACGGCGGCGTCCAATATTGAGGGATTCGTCTATACGGCGATGAACGCCATGCACCAGACGGCAGTCAGCTTTACCAGCCAGAATCTCGGGGGAAAGCAGTATGGGCGGATTACTAAGGTGCTGGCAGAATGTCTTGTCATCGTCATGGTGATTGGTTTGGTGATGGGAAACGGCGCGTGGTTTTTCGGCAGGCATATCCTTGGGATTTATTCTTCGGATGCGGAAGTGGTAAGTTACGGGATGCTGCGGCTTAGCGTTATCTGCACCACCTACTGTCTGTGCGGGATGATGGATACGATGGTGGGTTCCATAAGGGGGCTTGGGTATTCGGTGATGCCGATGATTGTGTCCCTGCTTGGGGCGTGCGGGTTCCGGATTTTATGGATTTTTACGGTGTTCCGGTGGAACCGCTCGCTGCTTACCTTGTATATATCTTATCCGGTTTCATGGGCGATTACGTTTGCCGCCCATGTGGTCTGCTATATTGTGGTGCGGAAACATATTAAGAAAGTGCTGGAGCGTGTTTGAAGATTGTTTTTTGGCAGATATGTGGGAATGAATTTAAAAACGCGCTTTGGGAGAACAGGATATGGAGGAAATGCGGAAAATGAATGGCGGGAAGAAATACGATACGGTGGTTTTTGATTTGGACGGAACGCTTTTGGATACGTTGGAGGATTTGAAGGACAGCGTGAACGATGCGCTGGAGGGCGCCGGGATGCCGGCACGTTCCCTGGAGGAAATACGGCGCTTTGTCGGCAACGGCGTAAGGCGCCTGATGGAACTTGCGGTACCGGGAGGGGAAGAAAATCCACGTTTTGGGGAAGTGTTTGAACGGTTTCTCAGCCATTACGGGCAGCATTGCAACGACAAGACGGCGCCGTACCCGCATATTATGGATCTTTTAAAGGAATTAAAAAAGAAGGGGTATAAAATGGCGATTGCATCCAATAAATTTTACGACGGGGTGCAGGAGTTAAACCGCCTTTATTTTGCGGAATACGTGTCGGCAGCCATCGGGGAAAAAGAGGGGATACGCAAAAAGCCTGCACCGGACACCGTATTTGCGGCTTTGGAGGAGCTTGGCAGCAGCGTGGAATCGTCCGTTTACGTGGGGGATTCCGAAGTGGATATTGCTACGGCGGCAAATGCGGGCATGGACTGTATTGCGGTGGCATGGGGATTCCGCACAAGGGAGGAACAGGAAAAGGCCGGCGGCAGGGTGTTTGCCGACGACCCGATGGATATATTGGATATCTTAACGTCATGACTTTTTAATATCGGATATTTTAATATATTTTCTTAAATATTCCGTTCTATCCGGCGTCAGGGGAACTGCCGTCATGTTCTGTCCGTCCGGAAGATGCGTCTCCGTCGCCGGCAGCTTTGTTTTCTGCCGTATGTTCCGTTGGATGGTCTGTCCCGTTTCCGCCTTCTGCTGTTTTTGCGGATTGGCTGTCTGCGGCATCTTCGGTTCCAACCTCCGATTCTTCTTTGGATTCACCGTCCGATTCGGTATCTTCGTCTTCCGGCAGTGTCATGAGTACTTTGCTGATGCGGTTGTGGCTGATACCCTTTACCTGCAATGTGATGCCGTCGTCGGTGGAAACGGTTTCCCCGTCTTCCGGAAGGCGGTCCAGGTATTCAATCATCAGTCCGCCGATGGAATCGTAGTCTTCCGAATGGAGGGCGGTATCCAGCGCGTCATTGATGTCGTCCAGTTTCATGCTGCCTTCCACCAGATAGCTGTTTTCCTCCACCTGCTGGATGAGTTCTTCCTCGTCTTCGTCATATTCATCGCGGATTTCCCCGACGATTTCCTCCAAAAGGTCTTCCAGCGTAATCATGCCTACCGTTGCGCCGTATTCGTTCAGGACGAAAGCCACGCTGGCGGTGATTTCCCGCATTTCGATTAACAGGTCCGCCGTCTTTTTATATTCATAGGTATAATAGGCTTCCCGCATGATGTTTTTGATGCTGAAATCTTCTTTGCCGGTCAAAAGGATGAAATCCTTAATGTTAATCAAACCGATGACATTGTCCTTGTCGTCTTCATATACGGGGAGCCTTGTGTACATGTGCTCCTTGAAAACCGTTAATACCTCGTCATAGCCCATGTTCTGGTTGACGCTTACCATGTCGATACGCGGGATCATGATGTCTTTTGCCACCGCATCGCTGAAATCGAACACGTTATAAATGATTTCCCGTTCTTCGGATTCGATGACGCCGTCCTCATGGCTGACGTCCACATAGGTTTTTAACTCGTTTTCCGTCATCAGGCTGCCTTTTTTGCTGGTGTCGATATGCAGCAGCAGGGATATGCCCAGGGACAGTTTATCCACGAGAAAAACAATCGGGGTAAATAGTTTCATCAGACCGAGAATGACCGGTGCGTATACCATGCATATTTTTTCCGAATAAAGCATGGCGGTATTTTTAGGAATAATTTCCCCGAAAAGGAGAATGACTAAAGTGAGGACACCGGTTGCAATCCCTACCGCATAGCTTCCGAATGCCTTCGTGGCGAGGATGGTTGTCAGGGAAGACGCGGTCAGGTTGACGATGTTGTTTCCAATCAGAATGGTACTTAACATTTTGCTGTACTGGTCCAGTATTTTCAGTACTTTTGCCGCCGTATGGTTTCCGTCGTCGGAAAGGGCTTTTAACCGCACACGGTTTGCGGTGGAAAGGGCTGTTTCCGCAGACGAAAAAAAAGCCGATAACGCGACTAAAACAAGAATAATGACAAGTTGTATGACACCAGTGGTATCCAAAGTATAATCACTCCTTATGTAGCAGAATTTTTGGTACATAGATACATATGCAATATTACTATATTGGCGTGTGGGTGTCAAGTGGCAGGAAACGCCCTAAAATAACTGTTCCACAAGGTACCGGTAAATTTCCTGGTTTTTGCGCTGCCAGTTGTCGCAGATGGCGGCGGCGGATTCTTTCGTCGGAACGGAAAGGGTGATGTCCAAAAGGTGCAGGTCTTTTTCCTTCGCGACGAGGTGCGCTTCGTATTCGCCTGTGGTGGCTTTGTAGTAGTCGGCGAGAATGGAGGACTCGTTGCGCATTTCGATTTCGTGCTCCATGAAAAAATCCCGGATTTCGTTTTTGATGGCATCGCTGATGCGGTCCTTGAAGTATGCCAGTGTGTTCGTTCCTTCGGCGGTGAGCAGAAGCTGGGTGCGGTTTCCGAAGGGGCGGGCAGTAATGAGGGAGGCTTCCGTCAGCTCGCTGATTGCCTGTTGCAAAGTGAGGAAATTCGTGTATTCCTTTTCCAAAATAAATTCGCTGATCTGTGCGCCGGTCAGCGGGAAATCCACCCGGTCCAGCATGTATAAAACGATTAATTTATAGAGGGTCAGCGATTCCTGCGGCATGGCGTGTTGTTCCTTTCTTAATGATTTTTTGTTTTTTGGCGTTCCTTTTTGTTTTTACGTTTTCTCATTTTGGTATTTGCCCTGGTAGGCATCAAGGACTTTCATGCGGTGGTGGAGCGCGTTCAGGACTTTTTTCTTTTCCAGGCTCCATAACGGGGCAACCAGTAAATCCCTCGCGCCGTCTCCCGTAACGCGGTGGAGGACGGTGTCCGGGGAAAGGTGTCCGATGCAGCAAATCAGGATGTCCAGGTATTCTTCCATGGAAAGGGTCCGGAAGCATCCTTTTTCATAGTCGGCGGCGAGGTCCGTGCCTTTTAATACGTGAAGAAGCTGCAGCTTCACGCCGGATACGGGAAGGCGGTTTAAGTATTCCACGGTCTGCAGCATCATGGCTGCGTCTTCCCCCGGCAGTCCCAAAATGACATGGACAATTACCGGAACGGACAAGCCATGCAGTGCGTCCACTGCCCGGGCAAAACAGGAAAGGGGATATCCCCGCCGGATATAGGCGGCTGTTTGCTTATGGATGGTCTGTAAGCCAAGCTCAATCCAAAGGAATTTTTCCGGGTAATCTTTCCTCAGCCGGTCCAGCAGTTTTAACACTTCTTCCGGCAGACAGTCGGGGCGGGTGGCAATGGAAATGCCGGCGGCAAGGGGATGTTCCAGGGCGCTGCGGTAAAGCTGTTCCAAACGGGAAACCGGCGCATAGGTATTGGTATATGCCTGGAAATATGCGACAAAAGGTTCCTGGCAGACAGGAGGGAACCTGTCTGCTTTGGCTGTGGGCAGCATATCCGGGAGGGGAGTCATGGGGGCGGAACTTGCCGGATGCCAAAGGAAAGAGGGAGGAACGGCAAATTCACCGCTTCCCCCGGCACTGCAGAAGATGCATCCTCTGGTATCCAGCGTTCCGTCCCGGTTCGGGCAGGTGAAACCGGCATCAAGGGAGATTTTCCGCAGCCGGTATCCGTAGCGGTTTTTGAAAAACGCTTCCAGGGAATAGTAGCGTTTTCCATGCCATTTCCCGTTTATGGGGGGAGGGGATCCTTTGCCGTTGCCGCTCATACGATATGCGATTTTACCGCTTCGGCAACTACCTGTGCCACTTTGGGGTTGAAGGCTTCCGGCAGGATGTTATTCTCGTTTAATTCATGGTTCGGCACAAGTCCTGCGATGGCGTTTGCCGCAGCCAGTTTCATTTCTTCCGTGATTTGGGCAGCGCGTCCTTCCAGTGCGCCTTTGAAAATGCCGGGGAATGCCACGACGTTATTGACCTGGTTGGGGAAATCGCTGCGTCCGGTGCCGACCACCCTGGCGCCCGCTTCTTTTGCCAAATCCGGCATGATTTCCGGTACGGGGTTTGCCATGGCGAACAGGATGGCATCTTTATTCATGGAAGCCACCATTTCTTTGGAGACGATGCCCGGGGCGGAAACGCCGACAAAAATATCCGCTCCTTTCAGCGCATCGGCGAGGGTTCCCGTTTCGTGGCCGGGGTTGGTAATCTGCGCCATTTTTTCCTGCATCCAGTTTAACCCTTCGGTCTGTGTGGAAACGATGCCTACTTTGTCGCACATAAGGATATTGGTAAAACCGTAGGTCAGCAGCAGTTTGGTTATGGCAACGCCTGCGCTTCCCGCGCCGTTTACCACGACACGGCATTCTTCTTTTTTCTTTCCCGTTACTTTTAACGCATTTATGATGCCGGCAAGGACCACGATTGCCGTGCCGTGCTGGTCATCGTGGAAGACCGGGATATCAAGGATTTTTTTCAGGCGTTCCTCGATTTCAAAACAGCGGGGGGCGCTGATGTCTTCCAGGTTTATGCCGCCAAAACCCGGCGCCAGATAGGTGACTGCCTTGATAATTTCCTCCGTATCCTGTGTGTCGAGACAGATGGGAACCGCATTAATGCCCCCGAATTCCTTGAACAGGACGGCTTTTCCCTCCATGACGGGCATGGCGGCGTAAGGGCCGATGTTGCCAAGTCCAAGGACCGCGCTGCCGTCCGATACGACGGCTACGGTATTCGCCTTCATGGTATAGGTATAGGCGGCTTCCCGGTCTTTGGCGATGACCTTGCACGGCTCCGCTACCCCGGGCGTGTAGGCAAGGGATAAGTCCTCGCGGGATTTTACGGGGGATTTGGATACGGTTTCCAGTTTCCCGTTCCATTGTTTATGAAGTTCTAATGCTTTTTCGTTCGTAGTCATATTGTACCTCGTTTCTATGCTGCTTCCTGCGCATGTAAAATGGATGTATGTTTCCTGCCGCCTTGCGTGCAGGGGATGTATGCTCCAAGTAACATAATATAATATTCGGGGGGACTCTGCAAGGGGGAAACAAAACAGTTCCTAATGTCCTTCTATGTTGTCTGCAAACGGGGCGGATGTAATTAAGGAAAAGAAGTAGTTCCCATCCTCCATGGCGGTGATGGAACAGCCGGTTTCGTCGAAAGTGTAGTATGCGGACAGCCTGCGTATTATTTCGGTTTCCTGCATACCGGTTGAAAACAGGACGGTAGACAGGCAATCGACATGGTTTCCTGTCCCGGAGGTATTTCCGGTTTCCGTATATACATCCAAAATAATAATGTCCGGGATTTCACGTTGTAAATAGTCCTGCATCCTGTCTGTCTGCCGATTGGCAGCAAGACGGTTTACGCACATGCCGAAGATTTCGTACAAAATAAAAAGTCCGATAAGTATAAATGGTAAGGATAAGAGTGCCAATCCGGCTCTTTTTGCTCGTTTCATGTTAGTGTCCGTGTTCCTTTCCTTATTTTTGGGAAAATAATGTGTATACCGGAAAAAATGTGCCGGCATTTTATAAAACCGGTTCCGGTATGCAGAAATTATAACATATGCCCGTGGATATAGGGAGACGAAAAAAATGCTTCCTATTTTGGAAAACTTATTGTATAATAAAAAACACGTGATAATGTTTGAATGCAATTCCATTAACATATCGGCTTCAAAACCCCAAGGATGAAGAAAAGAGTATTGTATATGTTGTATATGTAAGGAAGAAACGGAATAAAACCGGCCGGGCGGCAGAGCCGTGGCGGGCGGTAAAGATATATCATAGGGAAAACGGAGGAAAGTATGAGAGAAAAGTATGAATCGCTGGCACTTGTTGATTTAAAGGAAATTGCGAAGGCGCGGGGAATCAAAGGTACTTCCGCAATGAAGAAAGCGGATTTGGTGGAAGCCATGCTGCGGGAGGATGAGAAGGATAACGCAAAGGAAAGCGGGAAAGATTCCGACCAGCGGGAAACATATGTACCAAAAAGGGGAAGCAATAATACGGGAAGCAATAATGCGGGAAACGGTACGGCGAGAAAACCGGCGGACAAGCGTGGGGAGGGCGGAACCGATGAGGAGAAATTTCCGGCGGACCTCGACAGCGGGATTACGGCGCATGGTATTTTGGAGGTGATGCCGGACGGGTTCGGTTTTATCCGCAGCGCGAATTATCTTCCGGGTGAGAATGACGTTTATGTGGCGCCCAGCCAAATCCGACGTTTTAACTTAAAGACGGGGGATATTTTGGAAGGAAATACAAGGATTAAGACGCAGAACGAGAAATTCAGCGCATTATTATATGTAAAAACCATTAACGGTTACACGCCGGATGTGGCGATGCGGCGCTGTAATTTCGAGGATATGACGCCTGTTTTCCCGAATGAGCGCCTGAAACTGGAGACATCCACCGCCTCCGTATCCATGCGTATCATGGATTTGATGAGCCCCGTTGGTAAGGGACAGAGGGGAATGATTGTTTCCCCGCCGAAGGCCGGTAAGACGACTCTGTTAAAGGAAGTGGCTAAGTCCATCAAGCAAAATTCACCGGAAGTCCATTTGATTATTCTGCTGATTGACGAACGTCCTGAGGAAGTGACGGATATTAAGGAGGCGATTGAGGGTCCGAATGTGGAGGTGATTTATTCCACGTTTGATGAGTTGCCGGAGCACCATAAGAGGGTATCGGAGATGGTCATCGAACGGGCAAAACGCCTGGTGGAACATAAAAAGGATGTCATGATTCTTTTGGACAGCATTACCAGACTGACACGGGCATATAACCTGACCGTTCCGCCCAGCGGAAGGACGCTTTCGGGCGGTCTTGACCCTGCGGCGCTGCACATGCCCAAGCGTTTCTTCGGTGCGGCGAGGAATATGCGCGGCGGCGGAAGCCTGACGGTGCTTGCAACGGCGATGGTTGGAACCGGAAGCAAGATGGATGATGTGGTATACGAGGAATTTAAGGGAACCGGAAACATGGAAATGGTTTTGGACCGAAAGTTATCGGAAAAGAGGATGTTCCCTGCCATCGATATTCCAAAATCCAGCACAAGGCGGGAAGATTTGTTATTGTCCGGCGAGGAGCAGGAGGCGATGAACATTATGCGCAAAGCGTTAAACAGCTTAAAGCCGGAGGAAGCGGTGGAGAAGATTCTGGATATGTTTTCCAAGACACGCAGTAACAACGAATTTGTGCAGATGGTGAAAAAGATTAAATTCTTTTAATGGAAGATACGGTGAATTCCTGTAACGGTTCAGCCTGGATTGTTGCGGATTCCGTGAAGTTTTGATAAAAGTGCTTGCATGAAGGAACAAACTGTGGTACAATAAAAAAGCTGTTTGGGTTAGTCCGGCAGTTTTGCCTGCGGTGCAGGCAGAGTGGGATGAGTACAAAACAATAATTTATGTCATAGAGAGGTGAAAAAGATGAAAGAAGGAATCCATCCTGAATACTATCAGGCAACTGTAACTTGCAACTGCGGTAATACATTCGTAACAGGTTCCACGAAGAAGGATATCCACGTGGAAGTATGTTCCAAATGCCATTCGTTCTATACCGGCCAGCAGAAATCCGCAAGGGCTGACGGACGTATTGATAAGTTCAACAGAAAATATGGTGTTAAGTAAGGAACTGTTAATAAAAAGTGTACATTTAAAAAGGTTGAGGTGGTCGCTATCTCAACCTTATTTAAATGTATGGAGTATATGAGGAACCGGTTATTATGAAAAAAAACAAAGGGAACCGTTATTCCGGCATTGGCGGGCAGGCAGTGCTGGAAGGCGTGATGATGAAAAATAAGGATAAATACGCGGTGGCAGTACGTAAGCCGGACGGTGTGATTGATGTGGAAGTGGATGTATACCAGGGCATCATGGAGGGCAGCGTGTTAAAGAAGGTTCCGTTTGTCCGGGGAATTTTTAATTTTCTGGATTCCATGGTACTTGGGATGAGGTCGCTTAACCATTCCGTATCATTTTATGAGGACGGTGAGGCGCAGGAAACGGCGGCGGATAAAGTGATGGGAAAACTGTTCCGCGAGAAGGCGGAAAACGTGATGCTCGGGATGGTTACCGTCTTTTCCATAGTGCTTGCCGTGGCAATCTTTATGGTGCTGCCTTATTTTATTTCGTCTTTATTTGAAGAATATATCAGGAATACTTCCGTAATGGCGATTTTGGAAGGGGTTATCCGTATCCTGATTTTCGTCGGCTATATCGTGGCAATTACCATGATGAAGGATATCCGCCGCCTATACCAGTACCATGGGGCGGAGCATAAGTGCATTAACTGTATCGAAAAGGGGCGTCCGCTGACCGTGCATAATGTGATGCGCAGTTCCAGGCTGCATAAGAGGTGCGGGACGAGTTTTCTGTTTTTTGTCGTGTTTGTCAGTATCATTGTGTTCTTTTTTATCCGTGTGGAGCAGCCGGTACTGCGTGTGCTGCTGCGGATTGCATTGATTCCGGTGATTGCCGGGATTTCTTATGAAATTATCCGGCTGGCGGGACGGAGCAACAACATTTTCGTGCGTATCCTTTCCGCACCGGGAATGTGGCTGCAGAAGCTGACCACCAAAGAGCCGGACAGGGAAATGGCGGAAGTGGCAATTGCGTCCGTGGAAGCCGTTTTTGACTGGAAAGCATATTTGAAGGAGACTTTCGGGTATGAAGTCGACGATTCATGGCTGGTGGATGAGCCGTCAGAAGACGGGGAGGACGAGGATGCCAATGGCGACGGATATGCGCAGATGGAGGAAACGGAAGCAGCAGGGGAAACGGTGGGGAGAGAACCGGAAAGAAAGGGAGTATCAGGAAAAGAAGAAAAAGCAAAAAAGGAAACCTTAAGAAAAGAAGGAAAAAAGGAAGTCCGCATAAAGGAACGGGTCGAGCTGGAGGAAACGGAAAAACATGAAAAACCGGAAAAACTGGAATTAGAATGGGAAACGGAATTGGAAACGGAATTGGAAATAGAAGAAATCGGGGACGAGACGGAAGAAGCAGTAATCAGGACAGAAACGGAATGGAAAGCGGCAACAGAAATAAAGCCGCAACCGGAAAGGAACATAAAACCGGAAACTGCCGCAACGGAGGCTGCCATGAAAGTATGGCAGGAAGAAAATGCGGCGGAAGAACCGGAAGGCGGACGGGAAGGCGGAAATGAAATATAAGGAAGCGTATGATGCCGGTGTCAGCCGGTTAAAGGAAGTGGGAGTGGAAGAAGCGGCGCTGGATGCAAGGCTTTTGCTGGAGCATATCTGCCATACCAACCGGAATGACCTGCTCGCCCATGGGGACAGGGAGCTGGGGGAGGATTTGTGCAGCGTTTATTTTGAGGGAATTGCGCGGAGGGAAAGCCGCGTGCCGCTCCAGCATATTACGGGGGAACAGGCTTTCATGGGGCTGGCTTTTGAAGTAAACGGTCATGTGCTGATTCCCAGGCAGGATACGGAGATTCTTGTGGAGGAAGCCATGCGTTACCTTCACGACGGGATGGATATACTGGATTTGTGTACGGGCTCCGGCTGTATCCTTTTGAGCCTGCTGCATTATTCCAACGGATGCAGCGGCGTGGGAACGGACCTTTCGGGAGAAGCCCTTGCGGTGGCGGAACGGAACGGGCAGCGGTTTGGGGGGAATTACCGCTTTATACAGGGCGATTTGTTTGAGCACGTGGACGGACTTTTTGACATGATTGTCTCCAATCCCCCTTATATACCGACCGGGGAGATTGCCGGACTGATGGAGGAAGTACGGGTACACGAGCCGCTTATGGCTTTGGACGGGAAAGAGGACGGGCTGTACTTTTACCGGAAGATTGCCGCACAGGCAGGAAGGTACCTGCGGGGCGGCGGATACCTTTTTTTTGAGATTGGCTGTGAACAGGCAAAAGACGTGAAGAATATCATGGAAGGGGAAGGATTCCGGGAAATTACGGTGATCAGGGATTTTGCAGGATTGGACCGTGTGGTGTATGGATGGAATCCGAAACCGGAATCAAAGCCGGATAGCGCGGTGTAAACCCGCCGGATACCATTTTTAAGATGCGGCGGTCTGCGGACTGTTTGCGTGGGAACGTGTTTTTATGGAGGAAAGGAACGGAAATGTTTGATAAATTGGAAGATTTGCTGATTCGTTTTGAGGAAATCATGGGAGAGCTGGGGGAACCCACGGTAACGAATAACCAGGAGCGGTTCCGGGCGCTGATGAAGGAACAGAGCGATTTAACCCCCATTGTGGAAGCGTATAGGGAATATAAGAAAAGCAGGCAGGATATCGATGACAGCCTTGCTATGCTGGACGGGGAATCCGATGAGGAGATGCGGGAAATGTTAAAGGAGGAACTTAATTCCGCCAAGAAACGGGTGGAGGAGCTGGAAACGGAGCTGAAAATCCTGCTGCTGCCCAAGGACCCCAACGACGATAAGAACGTTATCGTGGAAATCAGGGCCGGCGCAGGCGGCGACGAGGCAGCGCTTTTTGCGGCGGAGGTTTACCGGCTGTACGTGCATTATGCGGAGAGCCAGCGTTGGAAAGTGGAAACCATGAATGTGGATGAAATCGGCATCGGCGGCATGAAGGAAGTGAACTTCATGATTAGCGGGCAGGGCGCTTATTCCAAGCTGAAGTACGAAAGCGGCGTGCACCGTGTACAGCGTGTACCGGAAACGGAGTCCGGCGGGCGTATCCATACGTCTACCATCAGCGTAGCAGTCATGCCGGAAGTGGATGAGGATATTGATATCGTGATTGAAGATAAGGATATACGCATTGACGTAATGCGGGCATCCGGTAACGGGGGACAGTGCGTAAATACCACGGATTCCGCGGTGCGTCTGACCCATTATCCTACGGGAATCGTGGTGTACAGCCAAACCGAGAAATCCCAGCTTCAGAACAAGGCGAAAGCATTTGCATTGTTAAAAGCGAAACTGTATGACATAGAGCAGCAGCAGAGGCATGATGCGGAGGCGGAACTGCGCAGGAGCCAGATTGGTACCGGCGACCGTTCCGAGAAAATCAGGACGTACAATTTTCCCCAGGGCAGGGTGACGGACCACAGGATTAACCTGACACTTTATAAACTGGATAAAATCATGAACGGGGACATCCAGGAAATTATTGATGCGTGTATTGCGGCAGACCAGGCCCGCAAGTTGTGCATCTTAAATCAGGAGACTTGAAAGTATCACAGCTTTATATGGCACAAATCCGGCTTGAAATGGCGCAAGGGTAAATCTAAGGGTAGGGGGTTGCAGGGCAAAGGTTTATTGTTTGCCGGACATGGGGATTTGCAGATAATCAATCAGGGCAGTTTCCAAAAGCCGGGAATAGTTTACCTTTTGTTCTTCT
>ERZ808054.1380-NODE-1380-length-14097-cov-4.346933_pt1 | contig 14097 bp, 10 predicted proteins | sample MGYA00380201_ERZ808054 | MGnify/ENA primary metagenome ERZ808054 (study PRJEB31490, sample SAMN06133419) | mouse gut metagenome | isolation source: Z5_2 | host: mice | place: China: Chengdu | collected 2015-05 ... | reverse complement strand
TAAAATTATAATTTATAATGTTTTATTAAATTATAATTATATATTATTCATTCTGTTCATCTTTTATAACTACAAAAATTCCGTGGAGTTATTAAATTATAGTTTCATAACTCCACGGATGTTATTTGTTTATATTTATGGTTTCCTGTTAATCTTCATGGTCAGTGAGATACGCTTTTTCTCCTGCTCCACGCCAAGCACCTGCACATCCACAATGTCACCTACACTTACCGCTTCCAGCGGATGCTTGATAAACCGGTCGGTAATCTGGGAAATGTGGACCAAACCGTCCTGATGCACGCCGATATCCACAAACACGCCGAAATCAATCACGTTCCGCACGGTTCCCTTTAAAACCATGCCCGGTTTCAAATCCTTCATTTCCAAAACGTCGCTGCGCAGAATCGGCGCCGGCATGTCCTCCCTGGGATCCCGCGCCGGTTTCTCCAGTTCCTTTAAAATATCGGTCAGGGTGATTTCCCCTACGCCAAGTTCTTCTGCCATTTTTTTCTTATCTTTGATTTTCCGTTCCAGTAACAGACCGGCAGTGCCCGCACTTCTGCTTTCCGCTGCACCCGGTGTCTGGTTCTTGTCCCTGCCGTTTTCCGGCACGGTATTTCCCATGGCTGCCGCCAGCGCTTTTCCCATGGCGGTGTTGGTATTGCGGATTACGATACGGTTTTGGTTCTTCACCTGTTTTCCTGTGGTTTTACGCTCCGTTTCAGGTACGTTTTTCTTCCCGCCGCCTTTTTGTGCCGCCTGTTTCTGCATCTCACGCACATCCTCCATGGTCAGTCCCAGCCGGTCAAGCAGCTTCATGGCAGCTTCATAAGATTCCGGATGGACGCTGGTGGCATCCAACGGATTATCCCCATCCAAAATCCGGAGAAAACCCGCACACTGTTCAAACGCTTTCGGTCCCAGCTTCGCCACCTTCATAAGTTGTTTCCGGTTAGTGAAACGGCCGTTATTTTCCCTGTAATCCACGATGTTTTTCGCAATTACTTTCGTAATGCCGGAAATGTATTCGAGCAGTGATGCTGACGCGGTATTCAAATCCACACCCACTTTATTCACGCAGTCTTCCACCACGCCTCCCAAAGTATCGCCCAGCTTCTTTTGGTTCATATCATGCTGGTACTGTCCGACACCGATGGATTTCGGGTCGATTTTCACAAGCTCCGCCAAAGGGTCCTGCAGCCTGCGCGCAATGGAAGCGGCGCTGCGCTGTCCAACATCGAAATTCGGAAATTCCTCGGTGGCAAGTTTGCTTGCGGAATATACCGATGCGCCCGCTTCATTGACAATAACGTACTGTACCGGAGTATCCAGTTCCTTAATCAGTTCCACGATGACCTGTTCGGATTCCCGGGATGCCGTACCGTTCCCGACGGAAATCAGGGATACCCCATATTTTTTTATTAATTTTTTTAATTCCGCTTTTGCTTCCGTTACCTTATTTTGGGGTGCCGTAGGAAAGATTACTTTGGTATCCAGCACTTTTCCGGTGGCATCCACCACCGCCAGCTTGCATCCGGTTCGGAACGCGGGATCCCAGCCCAGCACTACCTTTCCTGCAATGGGAGGCTGCATCAGGAGCTGTTCCAGATTCTTGCCGAACACGGTTATCGCACCGTCCTGTGCTTTTTCCGTCAATTCATTGCGGATATCCCGTTCTATGGCGGGAGCAATCAGCCGGTGGTAACTGTCATCGATGACATCCTTTAAAACGGGCGTCGTCACGCCGTTATCGGATGTAATGACCTTCTTTGCCAAAAACTGCAGGATACGTTCTTCCGGCGCAACGATTTTTACCGTAAGCACCTTCTCGCTTTCCCCGCGGTTCAACGCCAGGATGCGGTGTCCCGCCGCTTTCCTGACGGGTTCCTCATAATCATAGTACATTTCATATACGCTCTGTACTTTTTCATCTTTTGCCGTACCGGTAATCTTTCCTTCTTCCATGGTGATTTCCCGGATATACATACGGTAATCCGCCTCGTCGGAAATGCTTTCCGCGATAATGTCCTTCGCTCCCTGTATGGCATCCTGTACCGTCTTTACTTCTTTCTCTTCCTTTATATATTTTGCGGCTTCTTCCTCCAGGGAAGTTTCCGCCTTCTGTTCCATCAGCCATTCTGCCAGCCCGTCCAGCCCTTTTTCCTTCGCCACGCTCGCCCTTGTCTTGCGCTTTGGCCGGTATGGGCGGTACAGGTCCTCCACGACAACGAGGGTTTCAGCGGCGAGGATTCTGCTTTTCAATTCCTCCGTCAGCTTGCCCTGCTCCCCAATGCTGCCAAGCACCTGCTCCTTTTTTTCTTCCAGGTTGCGCAGGTAGGCCAGCCTTTCGTCCAGGTTCCTGAGTGTCTCGTCATTTAAGGAACCGGTTACTTCCTTCCGGTAACGGGAAATGAAAGGAATCGTATTCCCTTCGTCAATCAGTTTCACGGCGGCTTCCACCTGCCACTTCTGCACCTGCAGTTCTTCGCTCAGCTTTAAAATAATATCCATACACTACTCCATCCTTATGTTCTGTCGCATCCGCCACTTTGCGGGCATTTTTTACGTATATCCACACCATAAGATTATAGCCGAATCCGTTACCGATTTTCAAGATTGTAATCTTGCGCATAAAGTGGTATACTGAATATGTATATTCAGGAGGCTGACTTATGGACTTCAATCATTATGGAAACAATAACACAAATAATTATCCGAACCAGCCCTATGGCAATCCGTATCCGCCTGCGGCAGGCTTACGGGGACGCAATTTGGCTACCGCATCCATGGTGCTTGGAATTTCCGCACTGGTTACGTCGGTATTCCTTCCCATTTACCTTCCTTGTATCTTTGGCAGTCTGGCAATCGTTTTCGCCCTGCTTTCAAAAGGAAGCGCCCCAAGAATGCAGGGGGCGGCAAAAACAGGAATTTCCTGTGGTACCAGTGCGTTTGCCATTACTGCAGCCCTTACGGCTGTCTCCGTTTATATGGTCTTAACCGATCCGCAGTTTACCGACCTTATGATGGATACGGCAAAAACTTATGATGAAATCATTGAGCAGATGTACGGGGTTCCTACCGAGGAAATCTTAGGGGAATCCGTGGAAGACAGGATGAGGGAAATCATGGATTCCATGCAGCCTTGATTTCATGTACTTTTTGGAAAGCCATAAAGAATAGGATAATAAAAAATAAAATAAAAAAAATATAAGGTATGCCAGACAAAACAGATGGCAGAAAGGAGTATGTATGGGCGGAATCAGCGCAATTTCAGGTATTGGCGGTGTATACGGTTTTGAACCTTACCGCTATTTCAACTACAATTTGTATCAGAACAAGACAAGTGAACTCAGTGGGGAGGAAAAATCCGCCGTTGTAAGGAATCCGGGAGAATCCACGAAAAAAACCGCCGGGAGGAAATCTTCCCCTGCGGAATGTGAGACATGCAGCAACCGGAAATACCAGGACGGATCGGATGAAATGGTTTCCTTCAAATCGGCAACCCACATATCCCCGCAGGCTGCTGCAAGCGCCGTACGTGCCCATGAGCAGGAGCATGTTTCCAACGCTTATAAGGATGCGGCGAAAAACAACGGAAAAGTGCTTTCCGCAAATGTGGCAATCCATACTTCCATTTGCCCTGAATGCGGCCGCAGCTATGTATCCGGCGGTACCACTACGACACAGATTAAATATTTTAACGAGGATAATCCGTACCAAAAGAACCTGAAAGCGGCGGATGCCCTCAAATATACGGGCATGAACCTGGATATGGCTGTATAACCCTAGAATTGGAGACTTAAATGATATGAACAGTTACAAATCATCCGCCGAATTAAAAGGCATTGCAAAAGAACAGTTATTCGGCAAATACGGCGCCATCATCGGTCCTTCCCTTGTACTGGGACTCATTACCCTGATTCTCTCCTTTGGTCCCGGTTTGGTTGTCGGGACCAATACGGTGCCGCAGCTTATCCTATATTTCCTCATCAGCTTCATTGTCAGCCTGTTTGCCGGAATCTTTACTTCCGGCAAAGCGTTCCTTTACCTCAAACTTACCTGCGGACAGCCGGTATCCGTGTCAGACATCTTCTACGGGTTCCAGACATACCCTGATAAAGCGCTGTTAATCCAGCTTGTCCTCAGTGTGGTGACTTATGTCTGCATGATACCGCAGATGATATTTAACCTGCTTATCAACTATTCTCAAAATATGGTTGCCATCCTGTTTGCATCCTTATTTACGGTTATCGGGTCTGCAGTCATGATTTTCCTTATGCTGATGCTGTCGCAGTCCTTTTACCTGCTGCAGGATTTTCCGCAGTATTCCGCAAAAGACCTGATGAAGATGAGCTGCCGGATGATGAAGGGACATAAGGGGCGCCTGTTCTACATCAACGTTTCGTTCCTTCCACTGTATTTCCTCGGCTTTTTTTCCTGCTGCATCGCTTTCCTGTGGCTGAACCCATACATGGAAATGGTCCGGGTCAATTTCTACATGGACCTGATGAAAAACAGGAATTCCGTCAACTTGGAGAAACAACCGGCTGGAAGGGAGACATTGCAATAAAACTATGAAGAACGCCAACCTGAAAACGAAACATGTATCCGCCGTACTTCTTACGGTTTTTATACTCACTTTGCTCCCCATTCTGTTGCTCGGCTTTTATGATTATCCCTGCGCCGACGATTATTCCTATTCTTCCGCCACAAGACAGGTATGGCTGCAAAGCCATTCCGTCCTGCAGGTATTCAAAGAAGCCGTTGCCACTTCCGCCAGCCGCTACGAAACGTGGCAGGGTACCTTTACTTCCATTTTCTTTATGGCGCTGCAGCCTGCCGTTTGGACGGAAAAGGCTTATTTTATTACCCCTTTTCTCATGATTGGGTTATTGTCTTTGTCCGTTTTTTACCTGGTGCACGTTATCGTTGTGCACTGCCTGAAAGGAACCGTCCCGGAAAGCACCATCCTTTCCCTGCTCATCCTTCTGACCGTCATCCAATGCATGGTGGACAAGACCGATGCCTTTTACTGGTATAACGGTTCCGTGCATTACATGGTTCCGTTTTCCTTTCTCCTGCTGATGCTTGCGGCGCTGCTGTCCGCTCTTGTGAATGGGGGAAAGCGCATGATTATCCTGTCTTCCCTCTGTGCCGTCCTCGTAGGCGGAGGAAACTATGTCAGCGGGCTTGTGGCATGTGTCCTTGGCGTATCCCTGCTGTTGCTGGTTTTCCTGCAAAAACAACGGATCTTACAAAACCGGAAAGCTGCCTGCATCCCGGTCCTGCTTCTTCTCGCTTCCTTCCTTATCAATATGGCTGCCCCCGGCAACCGCATCCGGGAGGAAACGGTACAGGGCATGTCCCCCTTCAAATCCATTATGGTTTCCTTCCGCTATACGCTGTCGTTTGCGGTCGATGAATGGAGCGACTGGACGGTTTGGGCTCTTGTCCTGTTTTCCCTGCCTTTCCTATGGAAAATCGTAAAAAACACAACGTTCCGCTTTCCCTGTCCGCTTCCCGTTGCCGTTTACAGCTATTGCGTAGTTTCCTCCGCATTCACCCCCGCCGTTTACGCCACGGGAAATATCGATGCGGGAAGAATCCGCAACATTATTTTCATCCTCTATGTCCTGCTCCTTTTCCTCAATGCAGGGTATATCCTTGGCTGGGCGTGTCATTCTTTCCGCTTGGACGGGAAGGAAAAAGAAACGCGGGGAATCCTGACGGTAAACCAGCGGTGGTACGTACTCTTTGCCTCCTTCGCTCTTATTTTCGGCATAGGAATCACGGTGAAACCCAATCCCGGTTACTACACCACCAGCGCAGCCTTCACGGAACTGGTAAGCGGGGAAGCAAAGGCTTACGGAGAGGAAATGGATGCGCGTATCGAAATCCTCAGGCTTTCCGGTGAAGACGTCATCCTCCCCCGCATCCAGACACAGCCGGATCTGCTTTACCATTCGGATATTACCCCTGATGCGGAAGACTGGTCCAACGCCGCCATGAGCCGGTATTACGGTAAAAACAGCATTACCATTCCCGTGTATCCGGATTAAAACGGTCCAAGCCGCATTCACGGTATCTCCCGCAGAGCCTTACGCAAAAAAAGCAGCGTTACCGCTGCTTTTTTCCTCTTATGGTTATGGTTCTTCCGCCACCGGCACTCCCCCGGCGCTGATCCACTTCAGGTACGCATTAATAAAACCGTCCAATGCGCCGTCCAGCACCGCATCGGCATTGCCGGATTCCTCCCCGGTCCGGTGGTCTTTTACCATCGTATAGGGCTGCAGTACATAGGAGCGTATTTGATTGCCCCAGCCGATTTCCTTCACTTCCCCACGGATGCCGGAGAGCTTTTGGGCATTTTCTTCCTGTTTCAAAAGGAACAGCTTGGCTTTTAACATCTGCATTGCCTTGTCCTTATTCTGGAACTGGGACCGCTCATTTTGGCACTGTACCACGATTCCCGTAGGAAGGTGGGTGATACGGATGGCGGAGGATGTTTTATTAATATGCTGTCCGCCCGCACCGCTGCTTCGGTACGTATCAATCCGCAGGTCGTCATCGTTGATTTCGATATCCATGTCTTCCTCGATGTCCGGCATAACATCCAACGATACAAAAGAAGTCTGCCGTTTGCCCTGCGCGTTAAAAGGGGATATCCGTACCAAACGGTGCACACCTTTCTCCGATTTTAAATATCCGTAAGCGTTTTCCCCGTTCACCTGAAACGTCACCGATTTGATTCCTGCCTCGTCGCCGTCCAAATAGTCCAGCACTTCGATGCCGTATCCCTTCCGTTCCGCCCAACGGGTATACATACGGTAAAGCATGGAACACCAGTCGCAGCTTTCCGTTCCTCCCGCCCCTGCATTCAGTTTCAGGATGGCATTGTTCTTGTCATATTCTCCCGATAAAAGGGTTCGGATACGGATGCTTTCAAACGTCTGGATAAAGGAATCCAGTTCCGTCCGTATCTCCGCCGCCATCTCAGGGTCTTCTTCCTCATAACCCATTTCAATTAACGTCCCGATATCTTCGTACTGTCCCCGCAGACCGTCCATGGTATCCACGGTATCTTTCAGGTTTTTTAATTCCTTCATTTTCTTATTGGAGGTTTCCGGGTCGTCCCAAAATCCGGGGGCTTCCATTTCCCGCTCCAGTTCTTCGATTCTCCGCGACTTATTTGCTAAGTCAAAGTGAATCCCTCACTTCCGCCAGCGGACTTTCATAGGTCTGCAATTCTGATTTCATCTGATCCAATTCTACCACTTAACGTCACCTGCCTTCTTTTTCATTTTTATTTTTCTATCATCATATGATAACCGGTTACATTTCCTGCCACAGCATTATTTCCTGCCACAGCACTGTTTATACTTCTTCCCGCTGCCGCACGGACAGGGATCATTGGGATAAACTTTTGCCACGTCCCGCTTCACGGGTCCTTTCGGGAGGGAATCATCCTTGTTGGTTCCCGTCACCTTTGCCACCTGTTCCCGTTCCACCTTCTGTTCGATGCGGACATGGAACAGGAGACGGACGGTTTCTTCCTTAATGTTCTGGGTCATTTCGTCAAACATTTCATACCCGCTTAATTTATATTCCACCAACGGATCCCTTTGACCGTATGCCTGAAGACCCACGCCCTGACGGAGCTGATCCATATCATCGATGTGGTCCATCCATTTCCGGTCAATCACTTTTAACAAAATCACACGCTCGATTTCCCGCATGGCTTCGGGATTGGGGAACTCCGCTTCCTTGCTCTCATACAGCTTTACGGCTTCTTCCTTCAACTGCTGCTTTAAGCTGTTTTTCTTAGGCTTTAACACCCTTCCCGTATTAACGGGACGCAGCGGAATGGTGGGCAGAAGCAGCGTATTCAGCTCATGGAAATTCCAATCATCAATGTCCACATCGTCCCCGATGCTGATATCCACTGCATTTTCCGCAATATCCGTCACCATCTTGAAAATGGCGTCCCTCATGCTTTCGCCGCTTAATACCTGTCTTCTCTCCTCATAAATGATTTCCCTCTGCTCGTTCATCACCTGGTCGTATTCCAACAGGTTCTTACGGATGCCGAAGTTATTGTTCTCTATCTTCTTCTGTGCCGACTCGATGGCCCTGGTCAGGGATTTGTGCTCGATTTCCTGGTCCTCCGGGATGCCCAGCGCATTGAACATGCTAATCAGCCGTTCCGAACCAAACAGCCGCATCAAATCATCCTCCAGGGAAATATAGAACTTGGATTCCCCGGGATCTCCCTGACGGCCGGAACGTCCGCGCAACTGGTTATCGATACGCCTGGACTCATGGCGCTCCGTACCGATGATTTTCAGCCCTCCTGCTGTTTTTGCCTCATCATCCAGCTTGATATCCGTACCGCGCCCCGCCATATTGGTGGCAATGGTAACGGCGCCGTGGATTCCCGCATCCGCCACGATCTCCGCCTCCAGTTCATGGAACTTGGCATTTAATACCTTATGCTGGATGCCTTCCTTGGAAAGCAGTTTGCTGACTTCCTCCGATGCTTCGATGGTAATAGTACCCACCAGTACCGGCTGCCCTTTGGCATGTGCCTCCTTCACCGCTTCCACGATGGCACGGAGCTTCTCTTTCCTCGTCTTGTATACCGCATCCTGCAGATCCTGCCGGATAACCGGTTTATTGGTAGGAATTTCGATAACATCCATGCCGTAAATATCCCGGAATTCCTTTTCTTCCGTTAAGGCGGTACCGGTCATGCCGGCTTTCTTTTCAAATTTATTAAAAAAGTTCTGGAACGTAATGGTTGCCAGCGTCTTGCTCTCCCGCTTCACCTTTACGTGTTCCTTGGCTTCGATTGCCTGATGCAGTCCGTCGGAATAACGGCGTCCGGGCATGATACGTCCGGTAAACTCATCCACAATCAACACCTGCTCGTCCTTCACCACATAATCCTGGTCGCGGAACATAAGGTTATGCGCCCGCAGTGCAAGGTTAATGTTGTGCTGTATCTCCAAATTCTCAGGGTCGGCAAGGTTTTCTATTTGGAAAAACCGTTCCACTTTGGCAACGCCTTCGGCTGTCAGGTTAACGACCTTGTCCTTTTCATTTACGATAAAGTCCCCGGTTTCCTCCCGCTCAATTCCCATGATGGCATCCATCTTGGTCATTTCCGCCATATCCTCGCCGCGCTTTAGCTGCCTTGCCAGCAAATCACAGGCTTCATAGAGTCTTGTGGATTTACCGCTTTGGCCGGAAATGATAAGCGGTGTCCTTGCCTCGTCAATCAACACGGAGTCCACTTCATCGATGATGGCATAATGCAAATCCCGGAGCACAAGCTGTTCCTTATAAATAACCATGTTGTCCCTTAAGTAGTCAAACCCCAGCTCGTTATTGGTCACGTAAGTGATGTCACAGTTATACTGTTCCCTGCGTTCCTCGGATTTCATGTCGTTCAACACCACGCCGACCTTCAGTCCCAAAAATTCATGTACCTGTCCCATCCACTCCGCGTCACGCTTCGCCAAATAGTCGTTAACCGTAACCACATGCACCCCTTTTCCTTCCAGGGCATTCAGGTAGGCGGGCAGAGTGGACACCAGCGTCTTACCTTCACCGGTCTTCATCTCCGCGATACGTCCCTGATGGAGTATGATACCGCCGATCAGCTGTACACGGTAATGCTCCATGTTAAGCACCCTGCGCGCCGCCTCCCTTACAGTGGCAAATGCTTCCGGCAGAAGGTCGTCCAGTGTCTCCCCTTCCTGAAAACGCTTCTTATACTCTTTCGTCTTGTCCCTCAACTGCTCATCGCCCAGTTCCTGCATGGAGGGACGCAGCGCCTCAATGGCATCCACCTTGGCCTCTATCCTTTTTAATTCCCTCTCGCTGTGGGTTCCAAAAACTTTACTGACAATATTCATAGTTCAGCTCCCATGTTATTCACGGTTGTTTTTACAATAATATCCATACCGTATTATGTACAACCGGTTTCATTTTCATTGCGGATTTCAAAAATCCACTCTCTATTGTAGCAGATTTGTCCGATATAATCAACTACTGCATGATGAAATTTCATGCGCCGGGCAATCATTCAGCCTGAAATGTTATATTCGGAGGCGAACGCACGAACAGGAGTTATTTTAGTGGTCGGCGGCGGCAGAATTGCCTGTCCCGGTTTTCCGTGCACTTTTTTCGGCTGGAGGTTTCTAAGCAGAATGGCGTAAGTTTTCACAGGCTACGGGCCGTCCTCAAGCGGCATCCCTGCCGCATCGGACTGAAATGGGCATCCCTGCCCATTTCCCCTTTGCTGTCTGCATTCTGCTAAGAAACCGCCGCCGAAAACGAAGCACAGAAAATCCGGGACAGGCAATTCTGCCGCCGCCGACCACTAAAATAACTCCCGTCCGTGCTGGGTAAGAAAATGTTGGTATTTCTCATTATTCCCAAGAAGACAAGGCGAAACCAGGCAGGGATTCCCGCTCTTTTCTTCTGCCGGGTATCAAAAAATACAACGCCGCATCACAGCATTCCCTTTTATTTTACCCAGCACGGAAGGGATTATTTTGCGGGCCGGCGGCAGCGGGATTGCCTGTCCCGGATTTTCCGTGCTTCGTTTCCGGCGGGAGTTTCTTAGCAGAATGTAAGTACATAAGGGAAACCGTGCAGGGATGCACGGTTTAGCCCGATGCGGCAGGGATGCCGCTTGAGGGCGTCCCGCAGCCTGTGAAAACTTACGCCATTCTGCTTAGAAACTCCCAGCCGGAAAAAGTGCACGGAAAATCCGGGACAGGCAATCCCGCTGCCGCCGCCCCGCAAACGTCTCCCGCCCGTGCGTCCCTCTAAACATAACATGTCAGACTGAACGGTTACGTGCAAAGTTTTAAATTTTAAGGAAAAATTGTAAATCTCCCTTACATGTGGTAAACTATATCTGATTTGGAAATAATAAGTAATAAATGCAGATAAAACAGAATCAAAAAACGGAAAGGAGATTTTGCGCGGAGTGGCGCAGAAGGAAAATAAAATGGGATATCAGGATTTGAAATTTGAGGACGGCAGTACGTTTCTTGTAACGGGCGGGGCAGGGTTTATCGGTTCCAACCTCTGTGAAGCGCTTTTGGATATGGGCTATACGGTGCGGTGTCTGGACGACCTTTCCACCGGAAAGTATGAAAACATCGAACCGTTTACCAAGTCGGAACGGTTTACGTTTTTAAAAGGCGATATCCGGGAACTGGATACATGCATGGAAGCGGCAAAGGGCGTGGATTATGTATTGAACCAGGCGGCATGGGGAAGCGTGCCGAGGAGTATCGAAATGCCGCTGCTGTATGAAGAAATCAATATACGCGGCACATTGAACATGATGGAGGCGGCAAGGCAGAACGGGGTGAAAAAGTTTGTTTATGCGTCCAGTTCTTCCGTTTACGGCGACCATCCGCAGCTTCCGAAGAAAGAAGGGGCGGAAGGCAGGGTATTGTCCCCCTATGCGCTGACGAAACGGGTGGACGAGGAATACGGCAGACTGTATAAGGAATTATACGGGCTGGACACATACGGGCTGCGTTATTTTAATGTTTTCGGCAGGAGACAGGACCCGGACGGGGCTTATGCGGCGGTTATCCCGAAGTTCATCCGGCTGCTTTTGAACGGGGAAGTTCCCGTGATTAACGGGGACGGGAAGCAGTCGAGGGACTTCACTTATATCGACAATGTCATTGAGGCGAACTTAAAAGCCTGCCTGGCATCCGGCGACGCGGCGGGAAATGCTTTTAATATCGGCGCGGGGGGCAGGGAGTACCTGATTGATGTTTATTACGATTTGTGTAAGGCGCTCCATGTGGAAGTGGAACCGGAGTTTGGTCCTCCGAGACTGGGGGATATCAGGGATTCCAATGCGGACATATCCAAAGCAAGGGAACTTTTGGGATATGACCCGGAATATGATTTTGCCAGGGGGATTGCGTTGGCGATTGACTGGTATAAGGAAAACCTGAAATAAAGCAAACCTGGAAAATAGGAATCTTGGAAAAAGGAAGTTTGGAAAACGGGAGGATGAGGATGCGGTATAAAGTAGTGGTTTTCGGCGTGAAAGATACCTCGGAGAATATTGTGGAATTTATCCACCGGCAAATCTGCCCGGTGGACCTGGTGATTACCATTAGCAGGGAAGTGCTGGAGCGGAATCGGGTGTCGGGGTTTAAGGGGCTTTCGGTGCTGACGGAAAAGTACGGGATTCCGGTGTTCGAGGCGGACAGCTATTTTCTGACGGATGATAAAACAAAAGCGTTTATGGCGGAAAATGAATTTGAAATTGCGGTTTCCATGGGATGGCAGCGGCTGATTCCCCCGGAGGTTTTGGATAAATTTACTTACGGTGTGTACGGGTTCCATGGGAATAGCGGATACCTGCCGTTCGGCAGGGGGAGGTCGCCGCTTAACTGGTCGATTATTTTGGGGGATACTCGTTTTAACTTAAACCTGTTCCGGTATGACGAAAAGGCGGACAGCCCCAACGTATTCGCCACGGAGATGTTTTCCATTACGCCCCATGACGATATCCGCACGGCGCAGTATAAAAACATGATTTGCTCCAAGAACCTGATAAGGAAACTGCTTAAGGCATACCAGGAGAAGAATATCACAGTGCGGACGGAGTCAAAAGATTTTGACTCGTGGTACCAGAAGCGGACGGCAGCGGACGGGAAGATTGATTTCCACGAGCGGACAAGGAATATTTATAATTTGATCCGCGGGGTGGCGGCTCCGTTTCCCGGCGCTTTTGCCCTGTGTAGAGAAGAACGGGTGACGGTATGGGAAGCACATCCATTTGATGAAATGATTGATTTTTCCGCATATGCGCCGGGGGAAGTGGTGGATGTGTTCGACGGCAAACCCATCGTGCGGACGGTGGACGGCTCGCTGCTTATTGACCGTTATGAGTGCGGACGGGAATTGGTCACAGGGGATGTGCTTGTGTAAGCCGGACAGCGGATGGGAGAACAGGTTCGGGTTCCGAGCGGATGGAACAACAGGAAAGGTAACGTGGAAAACGGCATGAAAACAGCGATTCGCATCGATGATATCTCTCCCGCCATGGATTGGGAGAAATTCCATGCATTCCGGGAACTTTTGGAGCGGTATGGGGTGAAACCCCTGATTGGGGTGGTGCCGGATAACCGGGACGGGAATTTAAACCGGGGGGCGGAAAACCCGGAATTTTGGCAGTATGTGAAACAGCTCCAGGAAAGCGGCTGGGTGGTGGCGCTGCACGGTTACCGGCATTTGTACACGGAGAAAAAGGGGGGGATGTTTCCCCTGAACGGATTTTCCGAGTTTGCGGGTGTGCCTTACGGGCGGCAGGTGGAAATGCTGGAACAGGGCAGGGAAATTTTGGAGTCCCACGGAATCCGGACGGATATTTTCATGGCGCCGGCCCATTCCTATGATAAGAATACCCTGAAGGCATTAAAGCAGACGGGGTTTCGCAGGGTGACTGACGGGTTTGGGAGCCGTCCGTACCGGTGGATGGGAATGGTGTTTTATCCGATTTCCTTCCGGCTGGAGAACAGTTTCAAAAGAAAGCATGGATTTACCACCATGGTGGTGCATACGAATACCGTAAATGGGAAAGAGATGGAAAAGTACCGCCGGATTTTGGAAGAAGAAGACGTGGTATCTTTCGGCGAATACCTGGAACAGCCGCCGGCGGGACGAACGGTATTCGGACGGCTGGCGGAATACCTGCTGGCACTGGTGAAACAGATGCTGGTGAAACTGCTGCAACTGCGGGATACGAAGGGAAAAGCGGATATAAACCGGGCAAAAAACTGAGAAGCAACAGATGAAATAACCAAAAAACCGGATGGAGAGGAGATGGAATGGATATGGGAAAACCGGTACGCGTACTGCATGTGTTGGGGGGATTAAGCCTTGGCGGTGCGGAAAGCCGTATCATGGACCTGTACCGCTGTATGGACAGGGAGAAGGTGCAGTTTGATTTTCTCGTCCATCAGAAAACGGACGGCAGGAGAAAAGGCGGCGCCGTCCGGAGGATACCGGAATATTATGATGCGGAAATAAAGGCTTTGGGCGGGAAAG
>ERZ808054.1378-NODE-1378-length-14105-cov-4.370758_pt1 | contig 14105 bp, 10 predicted proteins | sample MGYA00380201_ERZ808054 | MGnify/ENA primary metagenome ERZ808054 (study PRJEB31490, sample SAMN06133419) | mouse gut metagenome | isolation source: Z5_2 | host: mice | place: China: Chengdu | collected 2015-05 ... | reverse complement strand
TGCGGGCTTCACGCAAGGTTTCGCTGATCATCTTCATATTCTTTTTCCTTTCTGTCCTGTATTTTATAGTGAACGACAAATTATTGTGCCGTCCGCCATATGTACTTTACACCGCCTTTTTTGCCGGGAACGGCGAATTTTTCCTATACTGTTATTCTCCCTTACTTTCTATCTGTCTGTCAATAACAGAATCAAATTTCTTCTGTAGAAAATCGGTTATCCTCGGCCATGGAGTACGCTATAATAATCAGTTGACTTTGTTTTCAATATACACCCAAACCTGAAACGTTTCAACCTCTTGAAAGAAAAACTCAGAACAAAATGATTTTATTAAAAGAAAGAGTCAGAACATTTTTGAGTTGTGATAAAAACAGATTTTCATGATAAGAAATGTATGGAGTTATGTGTAAGTCCCGTGTTGATTCCACACTGGCCTTACACCTGTTATTTATACTCATGTGGGAAATTGTACCGAAATTACAGGATTTATCTTATACCTTACTCATTCATCACCGGAACCAGTTCATGAAGCTTTAACACATTGATCACCGTATCCATCTCATCCTGGAGTTTATGAATATTCCTGTTAATGTTCCTTTCGGAAACTTTCATATCCAGCTGGAAGTCGTCCAGTTTCTTCATCGTGCGGTCCTGCTTTAATTCGAGAATATCAAGCCGGGCATAGATGGGCTGAAACTTCTCATCAAACTTCTGCTCCAGTTTCTCATCCAGCTTCTGGTCTATTATGTCAGATATGGCCGTTAATAGTTCTTCATTATTCATGCGCAATCCCTCCCTGTACCTATCAATCTGTTTTTCGGTTTGCCAATTTCCCACATGCCAATCCATATAAGGGAGCCGTTAAGAAAAGGTGAGGTGTCACAGACGTGATATCAGAACTTTGGATTCCCAGATATGTTTGAAATTATGATATCATAATTGGTTAGATTTTGTAAAGCAAAAAATTGCAAATCAGCCAGCGGATAGCTGGCTGAATGGCTACTTTTGGCAACCGGAAAACAAGCTAATATAAGAATTTCTCTTAGTTTGAATAGCAAATTCCCTTGCGTGTATTTTTGCATCATGGCATAATGTAGATAAGAAATTCTTGCTTTTTGCCTTAAGGAGCTTTTGTTATGAAAAAAAGAATGAATCTTATTTTATTAATATGTATATTGTCAGTGGTCGTTATTATAATCGGTTTTGCTGTAGCAGGCGGCAGGAAACCATATAAGGATTTAGACTCGTCTCAAATTGTGTCTGCTGTGGTTCGATTGATACCGCCAGATGAAACCATTCAAATAACGGAAATTACGGAACTGGCGAATTTATTAAAAGATGTGGTTATCTATAATGAGGATAATTCTTACACGGAGTATTGCGGACAGGGTGTTACCTTTACATTAACCATGACGGATGGGACACAGACAAGCATCATGGCATATAATCCATTTCTTGTAATTGACGGTGTTGGCTATAAGACAAAATATGAGCCATGCGAAGCACTGAGTCATTATGCAAATATGTTGCTGGAATAAGCAAAGACAGATGCTGGCTGTGCAACAGGAAATAGTCTGCCCATTCTTTTCGGGCGGATGTTTTCCATTCATGCGCAGCCGCACTATAAGGAACTGTCACGAATTAAATTTATCGCGGTTTGATTGGCAATAACAAATCAAGCTTTCCATCAATTCCGTTTTCCGGCCAGCCCATATGGGATGAGTATACCCAGTTCAAATGTTCTTCCAGATAATCCCGGTAATCTTCCTGGTATTTTTCATTATTTTTGACCCATTCTTTCAAAAAATTCCATTCATAAAAATCAGGGAAATTAATGGTATATGCTGCATAAAGTCCGCCGTTAAAGTGTTTCTTTGCTAAAGGATAGGGTACTTCCATCGTATCCGGTATGGTTACCCAGTCCTCATAACCATGGTGATCCTTTCCAGGCTCCGGTTCGGGATTATTAAAGCCAAACAGGCGGGCATCCGGCTTTATTTCATACAGTTTGCTGGAACGGATAAAGGAATTCATGATTTCTCCCACTGTTTCTTCCGGATCATCCCCTTCGAACTGGTATGCGGCCACCGTGCAGGGTGGCAAAAGCACGATTCTGACACAATTTCCTTTTTCTACCATTTCCTTTGAAATATTCATTTTTTGTTCTCCTTTCAAGTGGTGTTTTTCCAGAGGCAGAAATTTTGTCAGTTCCACAATCGTATCTTCCTGCACAAAATCCATGTAATTTTTGGCGGCGTCAGCCTCATGAAGCAGTGATAATAATTTTTCCAAAGCTTTTTTCATTGTCTGGACAAATCTCACATTTTCATCCATATCGCGAATCCGTGCTTCCAAAATACGAATAGTCTCGTCCCTGTTTCCTTCCATCATGCATTTGATCTGCTTTAAGGGTATTTGCAGCTTTCGCAAAATAATAATCTGCTGCACTTTTCTTACCGTGTCTTCATTATAGATACGGTAAGCATAGCCCTCTTTCCGCGTACTTTGGATTAACCCCATTTTTTCATAATACCTGAGCATTCTGGTGGATATTTGAAATGTAGAAGAAACTTCCCCGATTGTCATGTGATTCATTTTCTCACCTCTTAAAGTTTATGGGAAACGATAAAAGTTTTATTTCTACCGTTTCTTATAATATAAAGTGTGACATCGTGTCGCAGTCAATAAGAATTTAAAAAATAAATTTGTAGTATCAAATAACATTTGCCATCCGTCCGATTTCTTCTGCAATCAGCGTTAACGGTGTGCCATATTCTAAGAGCTTCTCAGCTTCCTCCGATAATGCTTTATGCACATCTTGAAAGGAATTTGCAATTTCTGGAGCATCCTTTTTTTCTTTAGCCTGGTGGGCTGATGAGATGGCTTTTCCGAAAGAATAGCAAATGGTATTTAACGTACTTCTCTGATTTGTGTCCAAAAGGGTACCCAGTTTCAGGATTTCCCCTTTTAGATAGAACAGCAGAATATTTCCCTGAAAAGCCAGATCAAGGAAATGCTTGTCGGTGTTCCCCTTTGGAGAAACCTCTTTTTCCGGGTCCTTATCTTCTCGCAAAATATCTTCTGACAAACTTTGAAAAAAGTAAATTACACCTTTGAGTTCTTCCCGGAACTGTGAAATTTCCTCAAAAAGTGTCTTGTGGGAAGGAGCCCTCAGCATATCAAAATCAGCGGAAAAGGCAATAATATCTGTTCGGAGCAGGCAATCATCCAGAAAGTTGATTGTTACTCCTTCAAGGGGAAGCGAAGATAGCTCCTGGGTGATGGTCAGAAGTTCTTCTCCAATGTATGCATAGGGCAAAGCAGGGTTATCCAGAAGCTTTTGTCCGATGGTTTTTCCGGTGTGGATAGCATTTTGCAGCATTTTTCCGGCATTTTCCTTCATATCATGAAAAATTAAAGCTGACAATTCACTGAAAAAGCCTGCTATTTTTTCTGCTTTCATTTGGGAATTTTCTGCAAGAATTTCATATCTGCGGCATACAGGCATAAGCGCAGCCTGATGTTCCGTTTTTGCCCTTGCAATGGTAAGTCTTGCCTGAAAGAGCAAGATATTGGACCAAAAAGCAGCGTCCTCTATGGTCTTAATGATCACAAAGCGGGCAGAGATCTGGTCCGGGCAATGGGCAATGTCGGTAATGGTTTCCAGTGTTTGAGACAGTTCTTTGGTCAGCTCCTGTGTCCTGCGGCTTAGCAGATCAAGGAAATGTCCGTAAAATTCTGTAATTTCCTGTGCTTTTTCTTTTGTTTTCTCAGTAAATTCGATAGTTTCATTTGCCTGAACAATCAAATTGTTCAACTCCCGGATAATTTCATCTGTGGTTTTTGAATACAACATGGCACACCTCTCCTTTTCTGTGTTTGGGGCTTTGATGGATAAATGGTATTTCCGGTATTCTGCTGGTGTTACACCCATATGAGCTTTAAAGCTCCGGGTAAAGCCCTCGTGGGAATCGTATCCGTACCTGAGGGCGATCTCAAGGACGGATGACTCCGATTCTGTAAGTTCTTCTGCGGCAAGGGATATCTTCCGTCTTGCCACATACCGCATAACGCTTTCGCCTACTGCTTCACGGAACAGGCGCTGGTAGTGATATCTGGAAAAATGAAGGTCCTGCGCCAGACTTTCTACCGTAAGCTTTTCCTGTATCCTCTCCTCGATCATGGCAAGGGATTTGAATATCGGCTTTTGATTATCCATGGCTTTGCCTCTTTCTTTTGATTTATAATTTATAGTACAATTACAGTAATTCTTTTTCTTGACGGAAAGTGCTGTTTTATTTTATTTAGGATTACCAACATTGTAAGCTCTCGGCTAATGATTTACAATCACTCCCATTTTGTGGTATACTAACAAGAGTTATGCGTACAGCGTTTGCGGCTAATAATGTATGAATGGAGAATGGGTGAACAATGAAAGGGATTATTTTAGCGGGCGGTTCAGGGACAAGGCTTTATCCGCTGACCAAGGCAATCAGCAAGCAGATCATGCCGGTGTATGACAAACCGATGATTTATTATCCATTGTCAACGTTGATGCTGGCAGGGATCAGGGAAGTGCTGATCATTTCAACTCCCAGGGACCTGCCGGTTTTTGAGGAGCTGCTAGGCGACGGAAGCCAGTTGGGGATGTGTTTTTCCTATGCGGTTCAGGAGCAGCCAAGGGGACTTGCCGATGCGTTTATCATAGGCGCTGGATTTATTGGAAAAGACAGCGTGGCGCTGGTTTTGGGTGACAATATTTTTTATGGGCAGAGCTTTTCCAGAGTGCTCCGCGAGGTGGCATCCAGAGAGAAGGGCGCTACGATTTTCGGGTATTATGTGCGTGACCCCAGACAGTATGGGGTGGTGGAGTTTGACGAGAAGGGCAAGGCGCTTTCCATAGAAGAAAAGCCGGAAAAGCCCAAGAGCAATTATGCAGTTCCGGGACTGTATTTTTATGACAATGACGTGGTGGAAATTGCGGCAAATGTGAAGCCTTCTGCCAGAGGCGAGATTGAGATCACCAGCATCAACAACGAGTATTTAAGAAGGGGAACTTTGATGGTGGAAACGCTGGGGAGAGGTTTTGCATGGCTGGATACCGGAAACCATGATTCCCTGCTGGATGCGGCGGATTTTGTGGCAGCGTTCCAGAAGCGCCAGGGGCTTTATATTTCCTGTATTGAGGAGATTGCATACAGAAGAGGGTTTATCAATAGAGAGCAGCTTCTGAAACTGGCGGAACCGCTGATGAAGACCAATTATGGAAAATATATTAAGGAAGTGGCGGAAGGACTGTGATTTCTGCGATACAGATCAGAAAGGGGTAAAACCATAAATGGGTAAGATTACAGTAGAAACTTGTGAAATTGAAGGATTGAAGATCATCACACCCACGGTGTTCGGCGATGCCAGAGGGTATTTTGTGGAGACATACAATTATAATGATTATAAAGCGGCAGGGATTGACCAGATTTTTGTGCAGGACAATCAGTCCTCTTCCGTAAAAAATGTACTGCGGGGGCTGCATTTCCAGATCAATTATCCCCAGGACAAGCTGGTGAGAGTGATTGCCGGGGAGGTTTTTGATGTGGCGGTGGATTTAAGACCCGGTTCTAAAACCTACGGAAAGTGGCATGGGGTGGTTCTTTCTGCGGAAAATAAAAAACAGTTTTTTGTTCCCAAGAACTTTGCCCATGGATTTTTGGTGCTGTCCGACTATGCAGAGTTTGCATACAAATGTACAGATTTTTATCATCCGGGTGATGAGGGCGGTCTGATGTACAATGATCCGGATATCGGTGTAGAGTGGCCCATAGAGCCGGGAACGGAGCTGATCATGTCGGAACGTGACCAAAAATGGGGAGGCATTAAGGAGCTGTAATAAGAATCTGTAAAAGAATGGATAGGAATATGAAGGAGAAAGAGAAGAGACAGCATGGGCTTACACGGCTCCCAAAGCCGGTGGGAATTGGGATTTTTTATGGGATCTGCCTTGTGGTTGCCATTGTGGTGGTGACCCATAACAATCCCCTTGCGCCGGACCAGAGGACAGAGGAGTTAAAAAAGTTTTGTGCCTGTGCGCTGCTGACGTTAGCCTGTGTTATTTTTGGGATTTATTATGACAGGATGTTTATCATCCCCAAAGAACTGTTCCAGAGCAGGGAGCTGATCTGGAAGCTTTCTAAGAATGATTTTAAAAAACGCTATGCAGGTTCTTATCTGGGATTTTTGTGGGCACTGGTGCAGCCGGTGGTCACTGTTTTGATGTACTATATTGTGTTTGACAAGGTGTTCCAGACCAGGTCGCAGATGATCGCAAGCGGGGTGGAAGTGCCTTATGTGCTTTATCTGACGGCAGGACTTGTGCCCTGGTTCTTTTTTTCTGAGGCGATCACCAATGGGACCAATGCGCTTTTGGAATACAGCTATCTGGTGAAAAAGGTGGTTTTTAATATCAGCATCCTTCCGATCATCAAGCTGATCGCGGCTACTTTTATCCATGTATTTTTTGTAGGTGTGCTTTTGGTGGTAGCGGCGGTTTATGGATATTATCCGACCATTTACACCCTTCAGGTGGTTTATTACAGCTTTTGTCTGTTTATTCTGGTGCTTGCCATGAGCTATTGTACCTGCGCCGTTGTGGTGTTTTTCCGGGATCTGGCGCAGATCATTAATATTGCTCTGCAGGTAGGAATGTGGGCGACGCCTATTTTGTGGGATATCGGCATGCTGAAGGATGACCATATCATTATGCTTTTCAAGTTAAACCCATTGACTTATATAGTAAACGGATACCGGAATGCGATTTATGGGAATGAGTGGTTTTTTGAACACTTTTATTCCTCTACTTATTTTTGGATATTTACAGTAACCCTGTTTTGCGTAGGATCGCTGATCTTTAAGCGACTTAAGGTGCATTTTGCGGATGTGCTGTAAAAGATGGATGTGGAGATAAGGTATGGAAAATAAAACGGTTGCCATACAGGTAAAGGGTGTGGAAAAAGCCTATAAGCTATATGACAAGCCTTCCGACAGGTTGAAGGAAGCTCTGGGTCTTTCCCGCAAAAAGAAATATAAGGAGCACTATGCACTAAAAGGCATAGATTTAAGCGTATATCAGGGGGAAACAGTGGGTATAATCGGAACCAACGGCTCCGGCAAATCCACTATATTAAAGATCATTACCGGGGTGCTGAACCCATCCGGCGGCGAAGTGACAGTGAACGGAAGGATATCCGCATTGCTAGAGCTTGGCGCCGGTTTTAACATGGAATATAACGGCATTGAAAATATATATTTAAACGGAACCATGATCGGTTTTTCCAAAAAGGAAATTGATGAGAGGATGGATGATATCCTCAGTTTTGCGGATATTGGCGCATACGTGTATCAGCCGGTAAAAACTTATTCCAGCGGGATGTTTGTGCGCCTTGCCTTTGCAGTGGCGATCAATATCGACCCGGAGATCCTGATCGTGGATGAAGCCCTTTCTGTGGGGGATGTATTTTTTCAGGCAAAGTGTTACCACAAGTTTGAAGAATTTAAAAAGATGGGCAAAACGATCCTGTTTGTCAGCCATGACCTGAGCAGTATCAGCAAGTATTGTGACAGGGTGGTGCTTTTAAACAAGGGAGTCAAGCTGGGTGAAGGCTCCCCTAAGGAGATGATTGACGCCTATAAGCAGGTGCTGGTGGGGCAGTATCCTCTTCCGGATGATAATGGTACCCATATGCTGGATGAAGATGGAAATCATCTGTTAAGCAGGAAAGAAGATTCTGGACCGGAGGACCATGAGGTGAACCCGGAGCTGTTGGAGTATGGCACCCGGGCAGCGGTCATTGAGAAGTACAGCATCACGGATGAGGCAGGGCGGCAGACTGGCAGTATCATCAAAGGGCAGCAGTGCAGCATTCATATGGAAGTGCGCTTTATGCAGGATATTCAGGCGCCTATTTTTGCTTTTACCATTAAAAATATCAAAGGCGTGGAGATCACTGGTACCAATACCATGGTGGAAAAGGCTTTTTTAGAGCCGGTAAAAGCCGGGAGCATAAAGAAGATCACCTTTACCCAGAAGCTGGACCTTCAGGGCGGGGAATATTTGCTTTCTCTTGGGGTGACAGGCTATGAGAAGGAAGATTTTCAGGTTTACCACCGGTTATATGATGTGATGAACATTACGGTGATCTCGGATAAAGATACGGTAGGTTATTATGATATGAACTCCGTCATTCAGGTGACGGATTAAAGGAGAACTATGAGCGAACAGGTAAAAAGACCTCAGACCATTCATTTGTCCCAGGAGGAGCTTTTGGGAAAGCTCCCTGAAAAGATTGGAAAGGTGCGTCTGGATTACCGGTATTATCCCGGGGAAGACTTATACAGTGACGGAATCATTGAAGATGAGATTTTGGAAATTGTAAAGGAGAGCGCTGCGGTAGAGTACCCTTCGATCATTGAAGAGAAGAACAGTTGGCCGATCCTTTACCATCTGTCTGCCCTGCGGGGAAATATTGTGGACTGGCTTCCAATTAAGCCTTCTGACAAGATTCTTGAAATTGGCTCAGGATGCGGAGCGATCACGGAAAAGCTATCCCGGAAAGCAGGAAAGGTTACTTGTGTGGAGCTGTCTGCCAAAAGAAGCCAGATTAATGCTTACCGGAATCAGGATAAGGACAATATTGAGATTTATGTGGGAAATTTCAGTGACATTGAACCCATTTTGGATGAGGATTATGATTATGCCTGCATGATCGGTGTGTTTGAATATGGGCAGTCTTATATCCATACCAAAACGCCCTATGAAGATTTTTTGAAGATCATGCAGAAGCATATTAAAAATAACGGTCGTATTGTTATTGCTATCGAAAACAAATTTGGTCTGAAATACTGGGCGGGCTGCAAGGAGGATCATTCCGGCATTTATTTTGACGGGCTGGAAGGCTATCCGGAAGGCGGCAGTGCAAGAACCTTTACGCGAAGAGGGCTGGAGCGGATCTTTAAGTCCTGCGGCGTGAAGGAATATTCCTTCTATTATCCCTATCCGGATTACAAGTTTCCCACGACTATTTTTTCTGACCGAAGACTCCCGAATCAGGGAGAATTAATAGATAACATGCGCAATTTTGACAGAGACAGAATGGTGCTTTTCCACGAAAAGTACGTGTTTGACGGAATTGTGCAGGATGGGTTGTTCGACCAGTTTTCTAATTCCTATATGGCGATCCTGGGTCCTGAATTAGAGGTAAGCTATGTGAAATACTCCAATGACAGGGCGCGGGAATATGAGCTCCGTACAGAAATTCTGGATACGCCGGAGGGCAGAGTAGTGAGGAAAATTCCGCTGAATGAGGATGCCGCAGGCCATGTCAGGAAAATGGATCATTTTTATCAGCTTCTTAAGAAGCGGTATGAGGGCAGCGGTCTGTTCATTAATCCCTGTCATCTGGCGGCAGATGGCAGTTATGCAGAATTTCCTTTTGAGCGGGGAGTTACTCTGGAGGAACTTTTGGACCGCTGTCTGGAAAAAGAGGATATGGAGCAGTTCTACCGTTTGTTTGATAAGTATCTGGCATTGATCTCCTATGGGGAAGATGCAGATGTGGCGGATTATGACCTGATTTTTGCAAATATACTGGTAGATGGGGAGCGCTGGACGGTCATTGATTATGAATGGACGGTGGAGAAGCAGATCCCTTCGTCGGAAATTGCATTTCGGGCGGTGTATTGTTATGTTTTGGAGGAAGAAAAACGAAACAAGCTGGATTTGGATCTTTTGCTGAATAAGCTCGGGATTAGCCAGGGGCAGGCAGAAAGTTATCAGGAGCAGGAAGCAGCCTTTCAGAAGCAGGTTACCGGAAAGCGGAAATCTATGGGGGAGCTGCGGGCAGCTATGGGAACCTATGCGGTGGATCCCAAGATGCTGATGGAGCAGCATCTGCAAAAAATTCTGGATCAGCGGATACAGGTTTATTTTGACCGGGGAAACGGTTTTAGCGAAGCTGATTCTGTATACTTGTCGGATATTTACGTGACAGAGCAGGAGCTGGAGGCAGAAATTTCTTTTGATGGCAATGTTAAGAATGTCAGAATTGATCCGGCTGACCGGAGCTGTGTAGTGAAGATTCTTGAGCTGACCTTAAATGGTGTTGGAATCCCTTTGCAAAAGAAGTATATTGAGACAAATGGAAAATTAGTCAGGAACGGATGCTACGCTTTTTCAACGCAGGATCCCAATATTCTGGTGTGGGTTTCCCAGCTTCCTATGCGGGGAGAAAATGTCCTTGCAGTGAAGCTGGAGGTGGCACCTTTGTCTGAAACTGTGGCGCAGGATATTGAAGGTGCGGTAAAAAGGATATTTTAGGTATGAAATATAAGCAGAATCGGAATTTTGAAGAGGAAAATAACGCATGAAATTAAAAAGGGCTGTTAAGCAGCTTTTAGTCAGTGCCCAGCATCGCAGATATGAAATAGCGATAAGGGAAAAAAATCTTTCTTATGACCAATGGATCAGAGAACAGGAGAAAAAAATAAAAGTTGACTTCCCTATTTCTGAAAGAAGATTAAAAAGTCTGACAAATGAAACGAGAAAACAAGATTTTGAAGGATGTAAGCTGGAAAATGCAGGAAATGAGTCGAGATTTGACGGCACATGTCGAAAAAACGAAGTGAGTACCGTTCAGGACATTTTTTTAAAAAATATGGAAATAAATGGCAAATTTGTACTTCCTGAGATTGTGGCGGACATTGTTTTGGTCCAAATGTACGAAGGAAAGGCAAATGAGATCGCCAGACCCCTTATTTTACAAGAATTTAATCAGGATGAAAGAATTGTTCTGGTTTACGGTGATGAGGATGTGTGTAAAGAAGGGGTGCGGGAGAATCCGTGGTTTAAACCTGACTGGTCCCCGGACCGGTTTTTGTCCTCTTTTTATTTTGGAGGCTTGGTTGCGGTCCGGGCAAATGCATTGGTGAAGGCATGGGAAGCAGGGCATGATCCGTCATTTTATCTGTTGCTGTGCCGGATGATCAAAGAGCATGGGGGATTTGCCAAAAGAAGTGCAGGCATATCCATGCCCGTTTATCATATCAGGCAGGTGTTATTTCATAGCCTGCAGCCTGGATATGAACAGATCAAGGATCTGGCTTTGCCAGAAAAACTGCCTTTTTTGCTTTTTGACAGGACGGCGGGAGAAAGGGAAGGAAATGGAGCCGGGAAGGTAGAGGTTTCTATTATAATTCCTTCTAAAGACCATCCGGAAATTTTATTCCGTTGTCTGCGTTCGTTGGTAGAAAAAACAAGAACAAGTGTTATTTATGAAGTTTTGGTGGTAGATAACGGAAGCAGTGAGGAAAACCGTCTAAGGATAACAAAAGAGCTGGAAGGCTTTGGGAAAGCTTCTGAAGGAGGGAGAAGCTTCCATTATATCTATCAGCCTATGGAGTTTAACTTCTCGGTTATGTGCAATTTGGGTGCCCAAAAGGCGCAGGGAGCTATTTTATTGTTTCTGAATGATGATATGGAGATCATTCAAGCGGATTGGCTGGATAAAATGGTGGAAAAGGCGCGGCTGCCTTACGTGGGCGGGGTGGGCGTTAAGCTTTTGTATCCCGATTCGACCACCATCCAGCATGCAGGGATTACCAATCTCCGGGTTGGCCCTGCGCACAAGCTGCAGTTTCTCGATGACCGGAAGGTTTACTATCATGGGATGAACCGGGGTGTCCACAATATGCTGGGGGCAACGGGCGCCTGTCTGATGATGCGCCGCTCGGTCTTTGAGGAAGCGGGAGGATTCCCGGCGGAGCTGGCGGTGGCTTTTAATGACGTAGATCTGTGCTATACGATTTATGAAAAGGGATATTATAATGTTGTGAGGAACGATGCGGCGCTTTACCATCATGAATCTTTAAGCAGGGGAAAGGATGGAGAGTCCAAGGAAAAGCAGCTCCGTCTTTTGCGTGAAAAGGATCTGCTTTACGAAAGGCATCAGGAGCTTTACGGTAAGGATCCTTTTTATCATCCTTATCTCACTTCGGATATGTTGGAGAGCGCTTATTCCCCGGCATGTCATTATCAAGTGACATTGGATATGCCCTGGGCGGAGGCAAAGGAAAGGACAAAAAAAGTCAAGGATGCCCGGGAGGATTCCTGTCTGGTGGTGGGGATGGAATGTGCCATGGACATCTATAAATGGAAGTATGGGGTAGAACCGTCAAAACGCAAAAACGACGAAAAACGAATGAAAACAGGAACAATGCGGGACGAGACAGGATATTATTTTCAAGGTTATACTTTTGTGATCGGCTCCGACAACGCTTGTTACGAAAAGCGGTTTTTACTGAAAAATCTGGAGACTGAAAAAGTATATGAAATTTCGGTAGACGAACGCTTCAGGCCGGATATAAAGAGAAATTTGAAAGACCAGTTAAATGTAGATTTAACAGGCTTTGCCGCAAAGTTGAAATGTGGGAAAATACCGACAGGAACCTATCAGTTTGGCATGCTGGCATCGGACCGGTGCTCTCGTCAAAGACTGGTAAACTGGAGCAGTTGGACACTGGAAATTAAATAACATTTGGAATTGAAAGAAAAGGATTGGTTGCTATGGACTATCGGGAAGAATATGAAAAAGAGCACCTTAGAAACGCTGATCTGGCAGGTCGCATTGCGGACTTGGAAGCCCAGTGTGATGACCTGAATTTTAAACTAAATCGCATTAAAAGTAATCCGTTATGGAAGGCTTCAGCGCCTCTGCGGAAATGTATGCATTTTGTGCTCCGCCAGAGGACAAGGATCAAAAATTGCGGAAGCATAAAAGGCGTTATTGCAAAACTGAAATATAAACAGATTGAGCGTCAGGCAATGGGACGTTATGGAACCAATAGCTTCCCTTCTGAGGAAGAAGCAAGGAGACAAAGGGAGATGAAATTTGACCGGATGGTGAAGATCAGTATCCTGGTTCCTTTGTACAATACACCGGAAGAATTTTTGCGGGAGATGATCGAATCTGTCACGTCACAGACTTATGAGAACTGGGAGCTTTGCCTTGCGGATGGTTCTGATGATGCCCATGGGAATGTAGCACAGATCGTAAAGGAATATCGGAAAAAAGATGGAAAGGGCAGGATCGTTTACCAGAAGCTTCAAAAAAATGAGGGTATAGCCGGAAACACCAATCATTGCCTTACCCTTGCTACCGGGGAATACATTGGACTTTTTGACCATGATGATGTGCTCCATCCCAGTGTGCTTTATGAATATGTAAAGGTGATCAATGAAAAGCAGGCGGATTACATATACTGCGATGAGACCACATTTAAAAGCGGCGATATCAACAAAATGCTGACCATGCATTTCAAACCGGATTTTGCAATAGATAATCTCCGGGCGAATAATTACATTTGTCATTTTAGCGTGTTTGCGAGGGAGCTTTTGGATGGAACGGAATTGTTCCGTCCCAGATTTGACGGAAGTCAGGATCATGATATGATCTTGCGGCTGACCGACCGGGCAAAATGTGTTGTCCATGTGCCTAAGCTGATGTATTACTGGAGAAGCCATCCGGGGAGTACAGCGGCAGGGATCGAGGCAAAGCCTTATGCGGTGGAATCGGCAAAAGGGGCCGTGGCGGATCATTTAAGGAGGCATGGGTTTGAGCATTTCCAGATCACTTCCACCAGAGCCTTTGAGACTATCTTTAAGATCCGGTATCAGATTAAAGGAAGCCCGCTTATTTCCATTATCATAGCCAATAAGGATCATGTTCAGGATTTGAAACGCTGTATAGATTCTGTTTTTGAAAAGTCAACCTACGAAAATTTCGAGGTCATTATTGTTGAAAATAACAGCACTGAAAAGAGTACCTGGGATTATTATGAAGAGCTTCAGGAAAATGAGAAAGCCACAATTGTCAATTATGAAGGTGCATTTAATTATTCCGCAGTGAATAATCTGGGTGTTTCCCATGCAAAAGGGGAATATGTGCTTCTTTTAAATAATGATACCCAGGTGATCACGGTAAACTGGATGGAGGAGCTTTTGATGTATGCCCAGCGCCCGGATGTGGGGGCAGTGGGAGCCAAGCTTTATTATGGGGATA